>Ga0075160_10001531_pt1 | contig 14015 bp, 17 predicted proteins | sample JI91814C2DNA_FD_70969 | JGI IMG/M metagenome (GOLD analysis project Ga0075160, IMG submission 70969) | Wastewater effluent complex algal communities from Wisconsin, to seasonally profile nutrient transformation and Carbon sequestration -... | ecosystem: Engineered > WWTP > Effluent > Algae... | reverse complement strand
GCGACCAGCGCCCTGCCAGCGTGCGTTCGAGCTCGCAGTCGAACGCGTGCGGCGCGCCGCTGGCGTTCCTGCGGTAGTGCAGGTCGAGGTCGAGCCCGGTGACCGCCGTGCAGAGCACGCGCTGCAGTCGCCCATCCTTGTGTTCGACCACCAGCTCGACGTCCTGGCCGCTGCCGACCCACTGCAGCGACACGAGCCGACCTTCGGTCAGCTGCGCCGTCACGCCCTCGGCCCTCACGAAGCGCTCCGCGGCGCTCGGCCGTCTGGATGCTGCGAAGGCTGGGACCTCATGGGGCGCAGCATGGCGAGCGCGCGACGGCGCCGGCAAGTGAAGGTTCCGCCAAGATCGGGGCGGGATGCCCCGCTCGGGGAGCCAGGAGCGCCGCGCCGCGCCCAGCAAGTCACCCGCTCATCGGTCGGTGTGGAATGGCCGCGAGACCTAGAAGAACAACACCAGCAGCGTGGCGATGTCGAGCACCACGGCGACCGGCGTGAGCACGACGCGCAGCAACACCATCCCGCCGGCGTCCTTCATCTTGCGGAACTCGAGTTCGACCCCTCGATCGAATGCCTCGCCGCGCGGCGGCAACGCGCCGAGCACCTGCAGGTCTGGCGATGGCCGGAGTCCTTCGATCCACACGAACTTCAGTTGGCCGTCGGTCTCCACTTGGATGTGAACGAAAACGGCACTCGACGCGTCCCTCTCGCGCAGGCTCTTCCTCAGGTCGCGCAGGCTCTGTCTCAGGCCTGGGGACGTGAGCATCAGGCCGACCGCGTCCCGTGGCAGGAAATCCGTCTCCCGCACAATCTGATCGACGACGTCCCGAGGAAGCGCGATCACCAGTGCGTCGGTGCCGTCGGCGGCGAACCACGCCGACCCTGGCTCGGCTTGGGCCCCAGCCCTGTGCTCCCCGGGGTATGAGCTACCCCACCACAACGTGGTCGTGAGGCAGCTGGGCAGCGTCAGCACGACCAGCAACGCGCAGAACGCCCGCGAAGAGCCGAGCCATCGCGTGCGCATCACCCGCCCCCCATCGTGTCCCAACGCCGCTGCATCTCGGCCGGCTCGACGCGTTCGATCGTGTGCCCGACGTACCACTCGTGCCCGAACGGGTCGCGGAACTTGCCGCTGCGCTCGCCGTGGAACTGGTCCGCCGGCCGCATCGTCACCGTGGCGCCGTTCGCCTCGGCGCGCGCAATCAGCGCGTCGCAGTCGTCGACGTGCAGGTGCATCGCGAGGCCGGTGCGCGGCGCAGCACCCGCCTCGGGCCCGACGATGCCGTGCTCGGGGTACTCGTCGGACAACATCAGCACGCAGTGCGGCGTCAGTTCGAGTTCGACGTGGCCGAGGCGGCCGTCCGAAGGATCGACCAGCCGGAAGCGCTCGCGCGCGCCGAACACCCGCTGGTAGAACGCGACCGCCGCGGCCGCGGAGCGCACACGCAGGTACGGGAAGCACTCGTGGATCGTCATGTCGTCCTTCGGGCGGTGGTCCGGCCACGCGCGCACTGCGGTGCAGGGTAGCAAGCGCGTGGCTCGCGCAAACCGGCTCGTCGACCTCCGCCGTGGCTCCGTCACCCGGTAGGCTCCTCGCCTGGCTGGTCGGGCGGGAATCCCACCGCGCCACCCGAAACCCCATGCGCACCTTCGCCACGTTCGCCCTCGCAGGCATCCTGCCGCTCGCCGGCTGCGCCAACTACGACTTCGCCAAGGCACGCCTGCCGAACGGCGAGTACGACATCCCGCGGTTGATCGCCGACCTGAAGGAGTCGGGGCGCAGCAGCCTGTCGGACGTGACCTGGATCCCGTTCGTCACGCTCCGCGCGCGGATCTTCCAGGCGACCGAGGACCGCGACCATCTGCCGGACGGCTACAAGTTCGGCGACGTGCTGACGGTCGGACCGTTCGGCTGCATCGCCGACAGGCAATCGCGCCTGTTCGCTCCGGCCGGGGAGTCGATCGAGTCGCACGAGGAGATCGGTGTCGGCTGGCACCTGCTCTACGACCACCGCGAGAACCTGGTCGAGACGACCTACGGCACACGCAGGAAGGCTGGCTGGCGGCTCGCGCTGGTGCTCGGCGACGAGGACTTGTCCTACTCGCCGGAGCAGGCGGCGCAGAAGAGCGCGTCGAACTGAGGTTCGCTGGCGATGGGCCTGTTCGACCGCTTCTTCTCGAGCCGTTGCCCGGTCGATGACGTCACGCACGGCTGGGTCGTCCCGCGGGAACCCGAACCGCTCTGGGCGCACCACCTGCGCGCCGACGCCAGGAAGCCGTTCCGGCAGGCGATGCGCTGCCTGCGGCGCGAGCAGACGCTCGCCGATCGGCGCGGCTCCTGACGGCTGCCAGCCCTGCGAGCCCTTGGCTGCGGAGCGGCCGCGTCGCGGAGCGCGACCGGTCGTGGGCGACGGTGGTGCGGATTCTCCACCCTCGCGCGTGCGCTCGACCGCGTTCGGTCCTTGCCAGGACGAACCGCATCCGACACCCACCACCACCACCCGCCCCATGAACACGCACACCTGCCACGCCGTCCTGTTGGCCACGACCAGCCTGCTGGCCACCGCCGCCGCCCAAGGCCCAGACATGCTGGTCACCTACTCGCAGCCGGAGGCGACCGTCTCCGGCAGCGGCGGCACCGTGCTGCAGAAGCTCCTGCCGAACGAGATCGCCCACCTCGAGTGGTCGAACGGGCCGTGCGCCTGGCCATCGGCCGAGAAGTGGGCCCCCAGGACCTCTTTCGACACGATGGCCGGCGACGAAGATGGCGACGGCTTCTTCTTCGAGCCGACCCTGTTCGGTCGCATCGACGCCCTGTGCGTGCCGTTCGTCATGGCCCCGGGCAACGCCACCACGAACGGCCGCACCGTGTTCTGGTCGCCGGAGCAGGCGATGGGCACGGTGATCAGCGGCGCCCCGAGCCTGCGCCCGGGGGACGTCGGTCGCATCGTGCGCATCGGCCTTGCCGATGGCCAGGTCGAGTACTTCATGCGCCAGGAGGAGTTCAACACGGCCCTGGGCCTGCCGCTCAACTTCCCGCTCGACGTCGACGCGGTCTGCTTCCAGCCCGGGCTCGGCGTCTACTTCTCGATCGACCAGGACGTGCCGGGCACGACCTTCTGCGGCCCGACCTTCTTCCGCGACGGCGACCTGCTCTGCGTGCCCGACTGGGCGATCACGTGGACCACGGACTTCCGGGTCTGGTCCGTGCTGCCGAACAGCGCCGCGGTCGTCCACAGCGAAGCGGTGATCGACCTGATGGTCGCCAACGCCGGCGTCGCCGACCACCTCGGCAACTGCGTCACCACGTCGATCGACCTCGAGTCGCTCGACTTCGACTGGAATGGCACCGTCGGCGTGCAGTTCCCTTGTCCCGGGACGATGGTGCAGGCACCCGAGTTCGTGTTCTCGGTCGAGACCACGACCGGTGCGGCCCTGCTGACGACGATCGGCTTCGGCACCATCTACACGCACCTGTGCGGCCCTGCGGCCAATCCCTGCCCCGGCCAGACCTGGGGCCCACAGATGGGCGTGCAAGCGGCTTCGTCGACCGTCGGCGCACCGAGCTACGTGAACGCGCTGGCCTTCGCACGCACCTTCACCCACGTGCTTGAGCCGAGGCAGGCAAGCATGTTCGTGCCGGGTGGTGCCCCTGCGGGCGCCAATGCGATCGACTACAACACGCCGTGGCCGGTCAACTTCGTGTTCGTCGAACTGGTCGCGCCGACCGTCCCCGCCTCGCTGCCCGCGTGGCCGTTCTCGCAGCTTTGCTTCCCCGACACCTACATCCCGAACCTGATCCTCTGGACGGTCGTGCCGAACCAGTTCGGCAGCATCCCGCTGTTCGCGGTCCCGCCGGCGCTGCCGCCCACCAAGCTGCTGATCCAGAGCGTCGGCATCGGGGGCAGTGGCTTCGAGCTGAGCACGCCGGCCGTGATCGACATCAACTGAGCCATGCGGCCGGGCGCGCCGCGGGGCGCGCGGCGACGCCCTGCGCAGCACGCAGACCCTCCAGGCGACCGAGGACCGCGACCGACGGCCGGTACCCGTGAAGCTCCGCCGAGGCGCCTCTCAGGTCGTCTTCATCGGCGCGTGCTACAGCTCGTGACCTCGGTGGGCTCGGCCGAAGTTCCGGCCGCACGATTCCCGCCGCACGCCGCCATGAAGACGACCGTCACGGGAATGTTCGCGAACCACGCCGAGGCCGCGGTCGCCGTCGACCGGCTCACGGCGGCAGGCTTCGCCACCGACGAAGTGGTCGTCGTCGACGCGGCCACACCGACCCGCCACGAGTTCCTCGGCCGCAAGACCACCGACGCACGCCGCGGTGTGCTGCTCGGCACCAGCTTCGGCCTGCTGGGCGGAGTGCTCGCCGGCACGGCACTCGGCGGGTTCACCGGCCTCTCGATGGCCACCGTCGTCGGCAGCCTCGTCGCCGCGATCGGTGGTGCCTTGCTTGGACTCGCCGTCGGCCGATCCACGCGGAGTCAGGTGCGTGCAGAGATGGAGAGCCAGATCGACGCCGGCAAGGTGCTGGTCAGCGTCACCGCGCACACGGACCTGCAGCCGCTGCTCGTGGATCTGCTGGCGCGCGGCAGCAGCAGCGGGCTCGTGTCGAGCGCGACCTCGTTCACGGCGGGTGTGTTGGCGGTGACCCCGCAGGCGCTCGCCGACGCACCGGATCGCATCGCCTCTGCGTGATCGAGCCAACGCTTCGGCGGCGCCGTCGCGACCGAGCCTCGAACGCATGCGAGGCGGCACACGCCTTGCTCTCCCGGCCGGCATGCGCATCCAATTCCTTTCGCTCCTCGCCGCCTCGGTGGCCGGCCTTCCTTCCTGTACGAGCACGGGGGGCTCGACCGGCCTGCACGGAGGGTCGGGCGACCCGATCGACCTTCGGCAACCGGCGACCATCGATCGCCAGCCGGCCGCAGCCCGGTTCGAACCCGGCCTCGAGAGCCGCGGCAACAACGGTCCGTGGGAGATGACCCTCGGCGGTGCTGGCAGCAGCAACGACTCGCTCGACGCCGGCGCCGTCCAGGCCACCGGTTCCGCGGGCTACTACTTCAACGAGTGCGTCGAGCTCTCGGTGCGCCAGAACTCCGCCTACAGCGATGCGGGCCCGAGCTCGTCCTCGTCCTGGAGCAGCACCAGCCGCGCGGCGCTCGACTTCCACATCCCCCTCGGCAACTTCGTCCCGTACGTCGGGGCCAACCTGGGCTATGTCTACGGCGACGGCGTCAACGACTCGCTGACCGCCGGCCCGGAAGCTGGTGTGAAGGTCTACGTGAAGTCGGACGTCTTCGTGCTCGCGGCGGTGGAGTACCAGTACTTCTTCGACTCGGACGACAGCCTGAACAACGCCTTCGACGACGGCCAGTTCGTCTACGGCCTCAGCCTCGGCGTGCGGTTCTGAGCCGCGGTCGAGTTGGCGCCATCGGGCTCGAAAGCAGGCCCCGGCCATCGCCGCGACGAGCCGCCCGAGCCGCTCGGGCTCGGTGCCGCACGACGCGGTGAAGTCTGCAATGGGCTGCCGACGGCCACCACGCCGCGGCGAACCGGCACGCGTCAGGGCGAAGCCACTTCGTCCGCCGCCGGCGTCGGCGTCAGCGTGGGCGCCGCGACACCACCCACTGCACTCGGTTGCGCCCGACCTGTCGAATCGGCCACGAGCGCGCCGACGAAGGCGCCCCGCACCACCCGCCAGGTCTGGCGACGAACGCTCGCGAGCACGGTCCGCACCGGCCCGAGGACCGCAGGGGACGGCGACGCCACGCGACGCTTGCCGAGGAACCCACCGGCCAGGAAGCCGCCGAGCATCGCCGCACCGAGGCTCCACCAGGGTCGCTTGCGGACGATGCCACGCAGCTGCAGCGGCTCGATCAGGTCGTCGCCCAGGGAACGCACCGTGCCCTGCAACCGGGCCAGGGCCGCCGCTGCCTGCCGTCGCAGGAACTCGCCTTCATCCGGCACGACTGCCGCCCACTGGCTCGACAACGGCAGCCACCGGAACGGCGGCCACCGGAACGGCGGTCTCGCGTCGTTGGTAGCGGCGTTCGAGCCGGCGCCAGCGCCGGCGCGCGCCGACCTTCCCGATCACCGCGACGCACGCAGCGAGCAGGCCGAGCACGCTCGTGCCGAGGATCAGGTCGGCGAGCCAGGTGTTGCCCAAGGCGGCCGCGAGGCCCCCCGCCGCGCCGGCGAGCACGCGCCAGCTCGCCAGCACGAACCAGGCCCCGAGCGCCGCGAACAGGAACAGCGCCACCACGAAGCGACGCGCGGCGCGCCGCGCGGCGAGGCGCGCGAGGTCCGTGTGCGCGACCACGTAGCAGAGCACGTCGTCGCGCACCGACGGCAGGCGCCCCACCATGGTGCGCAAGGCGCGCAACAGCCCGGGGGCGGCCTTCGCCCGCGCAGGATCCGCCGCGCCGTTGAGCACGCTCTCCGGGCTTGGCGCCGCAGCACCCGCACACGCGTCGGATCGGGGAACTCGATTGCTGGCCACCATGGCGCGAAGCCTCGTGCACCGGTGCGGGACCAAGGATCGGCCGCGACCCCGAAGGGCGCAGCCAGCCCTGCGTTTCGTTCGCTCAGGACCGCCGCCAGAGCCAACCGAGCACGAGCCCGACGCCCGCCGCGACGAGCACGGCCTTCATCGGCGACTCGCTCACACGCTTGCCGAACGCCTCCTCCATCGCGTGCATCTTCTCCTTGCCGGCCTCGAACGTCTCGGCGGCGCGTTCCTTGAGATCGTGGAGCTTGTCCTGCACGGCTGTCTTGGCGAGGTGCCCCATGTCGGCGATGTTCTCGCGCGTCTCGGTGACCTTGTCGCGCAGCTTGCCTGGGGATCGCGTGTGGTTGTTCCGCATGTTCGTCTCGATACGCCGAGGCTCGCGATTCGCGCCCGTTCGGTCGTACTCGTCAGCGAGCAACTGCCGTTCCGCGCGAACCGCCGCGTTCGCACCAGCAGCTGCCGGCCTGCCGCCGGGATCTGTGGTCTTCGAGCGGAACGGCCGTCGGGAATTGCAGAATCGGCCGCCGAACCCGCGCGACGCGACGACCGTGTCGCCCTGCATGCAGTGGTCCGTGTCGCCGCGGACCACTCCTTGCTCTGCCGGTCCAGGCGCGCACCGGATCGGTGCCGCACTGGAGCCTCATGAACCTCAATCGCATCCTCGGCATCGGCCTGCTGGTCGTCGGCATCCTGCTTCTCTGGTTCGGGCTGCGCGCGACGGACTCCACCAGCGAGACCGTCCGTGAAGGCCTCACGGGCCGGTTCAGCGACAAGACCACGTGGTATCTGATCGGGGGAGCGCTGCTGACGATCGTCGGCGGCGGCATGGCGCTGGTCGGCCCGCGCACGCGCTCGGCGTGACCGCCGGCACGAGCAACCGTCGGCTCCCTTCGCACGGACCGCGTCGTGCCCGGGTCCCATGACCCGCGCCAGGTCCACCCCTCTGCCCGTCGTCCGGCTGCCGCGGGAACGCACCAAGACCCTCGCCACGGTCATCGCCGTGCTCGCGGCCCTGTACTTCGGCCGCGAGATCCTGATGCCGCTGGCGTTGGCGGTCCTGGTCGGCTTCGCCCTGGGGCGGCCCGTCGCCTGGGTGGAGAAGCACTGGGTCGGTCGGCCATGGTCGGTCGGGTTGGTCGCCGGGATGGTGCTGATGCTGCTCGGCGTGGCGGGCTGGCTCGCCTGGGCCCAGTTCGACGGGGTGCTCGCGAACCTGCCCGAGAACCGCGCAGCCATCCGGCAGAAGCTCGGCTCGCTGACGGAGCGGCTCGCCGCGATCGAAGCGGCCGGCAACGCCCTGGTCGCCGGCCCGACCGAGGTGCCACCGACAGAGGAGCGAACGGAGGTCGAGCCCGTCGCACCGGGCAGCTCGCCGCGAGCGCCGCTGTTCGTGCGCACGACCCAGGCCGGACCGGAGATCCTGCGCCTGATGCCCACGGCCCTCGGCTGGTTGATGCTGCCGTTGGGCACCGGCGGCATGGTCGTCCTGTTCGCCGTGTTCCTGCTGCTCAACCGCGAGGACCTGCGCAACCGCTGCATCCGGTTGATCGGCAGCGACGACCTGACCGGCACCACCCTGGCTCTTGCCGAGGCCTCGGACCGGATCGGTCGCTATCTCGGCATGCAGGTGCTGATCAACGTCGCGTCGGGGGCGACGGTGGCGCTCGGGCTCTTGTTGCTGGGTGTTCCCGGTTGGGCGTTGTGGGGCTTCCTCTACGCGCTGCTGCGCTTCCTGCCCTACATCGGCCCGGTGCTCGGCGTCGCCATGCCCACGGCGGCGGCGCTGGCGACGACCCCGGGCTTCGGACTGTTCTTCGCGACCCTGGCCGTCCTGCTCGCCCTCGAACTCGTCGTCAACCTCGTGCTCGAGCCGTGGCTGTACGGCGAGAGCTCCGGCATCTCGTCCTTCGCCGTGCTGGTCGCGGCGGCGTTCTGGACGTGGCTCTGGGGCCCCGTCGGCCTGTTGCTCGCGATGCCGCTCACCGTCGCCATGGCGGTCCTCGGCAAGCACGTGCGCCAGTTCGCGTTCCTGCACCTCCTGCTCGGCACCGACGAGGCGATGTCGCCCACCGATCGGTTCTACCAACGCGTCATCGCCGGCGACCCGGACGAAGCGACGACGATCCTCGCCGAACTCGCCGAGGACCACTCCCTGGTGGAACTCCACGAGGCGCTGATCGTGCCAGCGCTCGCGGCAGCAGAACGCGACCGGGCGTCGGGCGAACTGAGCCCGACGGTCTACACCACGCTGTGCGAGATCGTCCGCAACGCGTCGGAGGACCTGGAGCTCCGCTACCCGATGGCCGACGCATCGCACGAGGCGGCCGCCAGGGCCACCACCGATCCGGCGAGTCGCGTGGCACCCGTGTCGGCGCCGCGGTGTCGCGTGGCCTGCTTGCCGGTGAAGGGTGGTGCGACCGAAGTCGCGACCGCCGGGCTGTGCCGGCTGCTCGCGCGCGCAGGGCACCCGAGCCGCACGCTCTCCCTGGACCTGACGTTCGCGGCGCGGCTCGCGGACGTCGCCGACGACGAGACGCTCTGCCTCGTGGCGTTGCCCGATCCGTCGCTGCGGCACCTGCGGGCCACCAGCACGCGACTCGCCAATCTCGGGTCACGTCGCGAGACGGTGGTCCTGGCCTGGGGCGGAGGGACCGATCCCGCATCGGCGGAGGATCGGGCGCTCACGCAGTCCACCTCGGCGTTCGTGCAGGACGTCGCCGATCTGCTGCTCGCGATCGCGCGAATGCAGCAGCAGCGAACGGACGGCGGCGCTCACGCCGACGCGAGCTCGGTTGCTTCGTAGACGCTCAGCCGGACATAGAGGGTCTTGAGACTGATGCCGAGCATCTTCGCCGCCGCCAGCTTGTTGCCGCCGAGGCTGGCCATGGTCGCCAGGATCAGCTGCTTCTCGACTGCCGCGATCGAGCTGCCCACCCGGATCTCGATCGGCCCGCCGTCGCCACCCGCGGCCGTGTGCGTGCGCGATGGCAAGGCTTCGGCGTCGAGTTCGTGGTCGGCGAGGATGTAGGCCTGGTGCACGAAGTTGCGCAGCTCGCGCACGTTGCCCGGCCAATCGTGCGCCTGGATGCAGGCGAGGGTCCGTGTGGCGAACTGCTTGCCGCTGGCCTGTTCCCGGTTCAGCTGGTCCAGGAAGTGTCGGGCCAACAACTCGACGTCCCCGGCCCGGCAGCGCAGCGGCGGCAGCACGATCGGGAACACGCGCAACCGGTAGAACAGGTCCGCGCGCAGCCGGCCTTCGCGCACCGCCTGCTCGGGAACACGATTGGCGGCGGCGATCAGCCGCACGTCGGTCGACACGCTCTTCTCGCCGCCGACCCGGTGGAACACCCCGTTCTCCAGGACGCGCAGCAGCCGCACCTGCAACTCCATCGGCATCTCGGTGATCTCGTCGAGGAACAGCGTGCCGCCCTCGGCCTGCGCGAACACGCCGTTGTGCCGACGATTGGCCCCCGTGAAGCTGCCTTGCTCGTGGCCGAACAGTTCGCTCTCGACCAGCGACGTCGACACGGCACCGCAGTTGAGCGCGACGAACGGACCGGCGCGGCGCTTGCTGAGGTCGTGGATCGTGCGCGCGGCGAACTCCTTGCCGGTGCCGGTCTCGCCGGCCAGCAGGACCGTCGCTTCGGTCGGCGCCACGCGCAGGATCTGCTGGTAGAGATCCAGCATGGCCGTGGACCGTCCGCGCATCGGCCCGAACACGCCGGTGCCTCGCGCCTCGTCGACGATCGACGGGGCCTTCCCCGCGGCGGAGTCGGTGCCGGTGTCGGTGGAAGCGGCGACGGGGCAAGGATCGCGGCGCTCGAGCAGGCAGAGCGAGTCGTCGCTGGGCGGACCGAAGAAGGTGGGTCGGGGGGTTCTCATGAGGGAGCAGTGCTACCCGGTCGGGTTGAGAACCTCCTGAAGGCCCCGTGGGAGCTCCTTCACGTCGTGCACACGCCGAGCCGTTCGTGCCACCCGACCCGGCGGCTGGCCGGTCCGTTGCCGACGCACGCGCAGCGCGCGGCCGAGCCGCGCGGGGCCGACATGAAGCCGGTGCTCATCCGCCTCTCACGCAGCTCTCGCGAGCCAGGCCTACCCTCCATGGCTGGGTGGCGCTCGCGCCACCTCGATGCCCACGAAACCCACGGAGTTCCCACCATGCTGCGCGCTGCCCTTGCCTTCCTGATCCTGGCCCTCGTCGCGGGCTTCCTCGGCTTCTCGGGGCTCGCGGGGACCTCGTCCTCCATCGCCCAGATCCTGTTCGGCATCTTCCTGGTGCTGTTCGTTGTCGGCCTGCTGATCGGTCGCGGTGCACCAGTCGGCGTCGGCCGCGGGGTCTGACGCCGCCCTCGGCCCACCGAGCGGCGTGCGCCTTCAGCCGCCGCCCGGACCACCTCGCCCGGCCCCGCCTCGCCCGCCGGGCCCACCGACTCCGCCGAGCCCGGCCGCCGGGACCTTCTCACCGAGCTCCCGCTCCAGGAAGTTCTTGAACGGAGCGCTGTCGCCGCCGCGCACCACCTTGGCCGCCGCCTCGAGCCACGCCTTCGTGTCGAGCTCCGACTCACGTAGCGCGGCATCGTCGAGATCCTTCTCCAGCTCGACGTCGCGGCGCTGGGCGATCGCGAACGCCACCGTCGCCCGCACCTTCGGCGACGGATCCCGCAACGCGGCGCGCAGGCCCGCGAGCACCTTCGCCTTGTCCTCGAGCTGCGCCAGCGCGAGCACAGCCTGGGCGCGCACGTCGGCGTTCGGCTCCTTGGCCATCAGCTTGTCGATCTGCGCCAGCGTCTCCTTCTGCGCTGGCCCGCAGCTCGCCATCGCGCGCAGCAGGCGACCACGGACCGGATCGGCCTTCTCGAGCTTGTACTGCTTCAGCAGCGGCGCGTAGGCCTTCGGCTCGGCCATGCGCTCGAGGGCGCCTGCGGCGGAGAGCCGCACCGCTTCGTCCTTGTCGGCGAGGTGGCCGACGATCGTGCCGTGGTGGGCCTTCGGCGAGATCAGCCCCATCGAGTCGATGGCGCCGCCGAGCCAGGCGCCCTGGAGCCCGTTCACGGTCGTCGCGACGAAGGCCACCGCCTCGGCTTCGTCGCTGCGCATCAGGGTCTCGACGTGGCCGAGGTTGCGCAGCATGGCGCCGCGCGACTTCTTGACCTCCTTCAGGGCCTCCTCGACCTCCGCCTTGGTCGGCGGCTTGCGGTTCTCGCCGCGCTCGACCGCCCCGAGGCTCAGCTTCCCAGGCGCCCGAGCCCCGAGACTCGGTTGCCATGCGAACGCGGGGTCGACCTTGCGGATCGCGTCGACCCACGCCCATTCGAGCTCGCCCTTGGTGAGCCGCCACGGCACCGAACTCAGCACCGTGCCGTCGGGGCCGACGAACACGTGCTGCGGCGCGATCACGTCCTCGCCCGGCCCGATCTTCAGCACCTGCAGGCGCGCCAACTGTTCCGCGGCCTGTTGCTGGGCCGGCGTCACGCCCGGCACGCGCGGCTCGTTCGCGATCGAACAGAACACGTTGACGGTGGCCTGCGACAGCTTGCCGAGCGTCGGGTCCTTGTAGTGGTCGGCCACCATCTCGTCGTTGGCGCGTTCGCCGGCGAGGTTGAAGGCGAACAGGACCACCTTGTTCTCGGCCTTCGCGCGCTGCATCGCCTCGTCGAAGTTCGGCGTCCAGCGGATCTGGGCGAGGGCCGGCGACAGCAGGGCGAACAGGGGAACGACGCGGAGCAGGGCGGGAACTGGCATGGGGATCGGCGCCGACGGGGGGCGACGGGCCCTTTGTCCGCCGACGTCCCGCGGGGACGAAGCCATGCGCCTCGGGACAGGTTGCCGACACGATTCCCGCGCGACGGCCGGACGAACAGGCCCCGTGGCCCGGCAAGGGTGCCAGGACGCGGCGGGCCAGCGCGCCGGGTCGGCCTCGATCAGCGCCTTTGCACCACCACCTCGAGATACTCGCTCGGCACCGCGAGGCCCGGCCCGCCGCGATGGGCCCGCTGCAGGAGCTCCTGCAGATCGCCGGCGAGCGCCTGCTGGCCCGAGGCGTCGAGGGCTTCGAACGCCTTGCCCATCGGGCCGTACCAGGTGCGGAACACCTCGAGGAAGTGCGCGGCCGAGCGATGGTGGAACTCGAACGTGCGCGCCGTCGCCGTGATCGCAGCCCCGGCCCCGAACAGCTCGTCGAGCCGGGCCGGCGTGCCCCACTGCATCGGCGAACGCACCCCCGCCGGCGGTGGCACGTGGCGGGCCAGCGTTCGGAACACCTGGCCGATGAAGCCGTCCGGCGTCCAGTTGGCGAGGCCGATGCGCCCCCCGGGCCGGCAGACGCGCAACAGTTCGGCGGCGGCGCGTTCCTGGTCGGGGGTGAACATCACGCCGAACGTCGACAGCACCACGTCGAACGACGCGTCGGCGAACGGCAGCGCTTCGGCGTCGGCCTCGCGGAACTCGATGCAGAGGCCGTCGGCCTGGGCCCGGGCACGGCCGCGTTCGAGCAGCGGCGCCACGTAGTCGGTCGACACGACCTCGGCGTGGCGGCGCGCCGCGGCGAGCGACGCGTTGCCGTTGCCGGCGGCGACGTCGAGCAGCCGTTCGCCGGCGCGCACGTCGACGGCTTCGCACAGGCGTTCGCCGACCGGCTGCAGCGTGGTGCCGATCACGGCGTAGTCGCCGCTCTGCCAGGCAGTGCGCTGGCGGGCCTTCAGGGCGGTGCGATCGATGGTGGGAACGGGAACGTCGGTCGGGGTCTTCGTCATGGGCAGGACGGGTCGAGCGACGCCGCGTTCGTGCCGTTCGCGCCGCGGCGCGAAAACCACGGGGAGAGATTCCCGGCCGTGCCCGACGGGCTCAGCGCGAGGCCGGCCCCGCACGACACCGAAGTGTCGCTGCGCGGCAGCAGCGACGAGGTCGACGCCGAGCTGGCCCGGGAACCGACCCAGCGCTTGCAGATGGTCGGCATCGAAGTGCTCGAAGTGCGCCTCAGCCACCTGATGGTCAGCAACCTGCCGCAGCCTGCGCCGGCCGCGCTGTCGCGTTCCTCGACACCGTCCCGTGGCGAGTCACCGGTTCACGAACTCGCCTTCAGACCGGCCATTCCCGGTGCCGAATCCTTGCACACGCTTCCCGGCACCCCTAACTAGGCGCCCCACCCACCCCCGCATGGCAAGCAGCAAGAAGCCCACCGGCACCCCGGTCGTCATCGTCGAGTCGCCCGCCAAGGCGCGCACGATCGGCAAGTTCCTCGGTTCCGACTACCGGATCGAGGCCAGCATCGGGCACATCCGCGACCTGCCGGGCGACGCCAGCGAGGTGCCCGCCGAGCTGAAGAAGGAGAAGTGGGCCAAGCTCGGCATCGACGTCGAGAACGACTTCCGCGCCCTCTACGTGGTCCCGGCCGACAAGAAGGACCACCTGAAGAAGCTGAAGGCGCTGGTCAAGGACGCCTCGATCCTCTACCTCGCGACCGACGAAGACCGCGAAGGCGAGTCGATCTCCTGGCACCTCGTGC
>Ga0075160_10001530_pt1 | contig 14017 bp, 8 predicted proteins | sample JI91814C2DNA_FD_70969 | JGI IMG/M metagenome (GOLD analysis project Ga0075160, IMG submission 70969) | Wastewater effluent complex algal communities from Wisconsin, to seasonally profile nutrient transformation and Carbon sequestration -... | ecosystem: Engineered > WWTP > Effluent > Algae... | reverse complement strand
GGGGGAGGGAACCCCACGCTAGCGCATGTCCGCAAGGGTGTCCTCGGCCGGGCGGCCGGACCGGCCTAGACCCAGCCGGTGGCGTAGAACACGCCGATGACCACGAACACCGCCATCGTCTTGATGATCGTGATGGCGAAGATGTCCCTGTAGGCCTGGCGGTGCGTCAGGCCGGTCACCGCCAGCAGGGTGATGACCGCGCCGTTGTGCGGCAGGGTGTCCATGCCGCCGCTGGCCATCGAGGCCACGCGGTGCAGCACTTCCATCGGGATGCTGGCGGCGTTGGCGTTGGCGATGAAGGTGTCGGCCATCGCCGCCAGCGCGATGCTCATGCCGCCCGAGGCCGAGCCGGTGATGCCGGCCAGCGCGGTCACCGTCACCGCTTCGTTGACCAGCGGGTTGGGAATCGCGCCCAGCGCATTGGCCACCACCAGGAAGCCGGGCAGGGCGGCGATGACGGCGCCAAAGCCGTATTCCGAGGCGGTGTTCATGGCCGCCAGCAGCGCGCCGCCGATCGCGGGCTTGGTGCTTTCGGCGAAGTGCGTCGCCACGCTGCGCCAGGCCAGCACCAGCACCGCCAGGATGCCCACCAGCAGCGCGGCCTGCACGGCCCAGATGGCCGAGATCTTGGCGATCTCCTGCACCACCGGCGCCGGGCTGCCGATCACCGAGGGCAGGAACGAATGGCTGTCGCCGTAGAACTGCGGAATCAGCACCGTGAACACCTTGTTCGACACGCCCACCAGCACCAGCGGCAGCAGCGCCACCCAGGCGTTGGCCAGGCGGTCGCCGGCAAACGGTGCGGGCTCGTTGAGCAGTTCGGTGCCGTAGCCCTCGCCGGCGGCCAGCGCAGCGCGACGGCGCCATTCCAGGTAGGCCAGGCCCAGCGCCAGGATGAACACGCCGCCGAGGGTGCCCAGCACCGGCGCCGCCCAGGTGTCGGTGCCGAAGAACGAGGCCGGAATGATGTTCTGGATCTGCGGCGTGCCGGGCAGGGCGTCCATGGTGAAGGTGAACGCGCCCAGGGCGATGGTGCCCGGGATCAGGCGCTTGGGAATATCACTCTGGCGGAAGAGTTCGGCCGCGAACGGGTACACCGCGAACACCACCACGAACAGCGACACGCCGCCGTAGGTCAGCACCGCGCACACCGCCACGATGGACAGCATGGCGCGCTCGGGCCCGAACAGCCGGATCACCGCCGCCACGATGGACTTGGAGAAGCCCGACACTTCGATCAGCTTGCCGAAAATGGCGCCCAGCAGGAACACCGGGAAATACAGCTTCAGGAAGCCCACCATCTTGTCCATGAACAGGCCGGTGAACATCGGCGCCACCAGGGTGGGGTCGGTCAGCAGCACCGCGCCCAGCGCCGCCACCGGCGCGAACAGGATGACGCTGTAGCCGCGGTAGGCCACCAGCATCAGGAACACCAACGCGCCCAGCACTATCAGGAAGGACATGCCTTCGATTCCCCGACGAACACAGGCCTGCAGTGTCCGCAGCCGCGCCGCGCGGGGCCACCTGTACCAAGGTACAGGTACCCGCCGCCGCGGCCGCGTCATAGTCTGCGTGGCAAGCGGCCGTCCGGCCATCCACATGCGTCGCAAGGGGACTACATGAAGCGCAACCACCTCAGCCTGGCCATCGGCCTCACCCTCTCCCTGGCCGCCGTGCAGGCGCATGCGCAGGACGCCGCGCCCGCCGCCGCGCCGGCCAGCGACGAGGCCGTGACCCTGGACGCCGTGCAGGTCACCGCCCGCAAGCGCGAAGAAACCCTGCAGGAAGTGCCCGTGGCGGTGACGGCGTTCACCGCCGAGTCGCTGGACAAGCTCAACATCCGCGACATCAGCGACCTCGATGCGCAGGTGCCCAACCTCACCATCTATGCCGCGCGCGGCTCCAGCAGCACGGTCACCGCCTACATCCGCGGCGTCGGCCAGTCCGACCCGCTGTGGGGCGTGGACCCGGGCGTGGGCATCTACCTGGACGACGTCTACATCGCCCGCCCGCAGGGCGCGCTGCTGGACGTGTTCGACGTCGAGCGCATCGAAGTGCTGCGCGGCCCGCAGGGCACGCTGTACGGCAAGAACACCGTGGGCGGCGCCATCAAGTACATCTCGCGCGGCCTGCCCACCGAAACCTCGGGCAACGCCTCGGTCACCGTCGGCAACTACGGCCAGCTGGACGTCAAGGCGGCCATCGGCGGATCGTTCGACGAGCGTGATTCGCTGCGCGGCCGCATCGCGGTGGCCAGCCTGAGCCGCGACGGCTTCGGCGAGAACACCATCACCGGCCAGGACGTCAGCGACAAGGAAATCCTGGCGCTGCGCGGCCAGCTGGGCGCCTACGTCACCGACGACCTGAACTTCCAGTTCGCCTTCGACTGGATGGAAGACCAGTCGGGCGTGCGCGGCGCGCAGATGCTCTCGCCCAACCGCTTCACGCCGCTCTGGCAGCCGATGGACGACCGCTACGACGTCCGCAACGGCATGCCCAACATCAACGACACCACCCTGCAGGGCATCTCGGCCACGGCCAACTGGCGTGTCAACGACAGCTGGTCGGTGAAGTTCGTCACCGCCAAGCGCGAGTCCGACACCGAGACCAACATTGACTTCGACACCACGCCCCAGGCCATCGCCGACGTCAAGGCCTTCTACCGCGACCAGCAGGTGAGCAACGAGCTGCAGCTCAACTACGACGCCGGCGGCCGCCACCGCGGCGTGCTGGGCGTGTACCAGTTCAGCGGCGAGGCCGGTGGCCAGGTCCGCAACAACTTCTTCGGCCTGCTGTTCGGCGACACCCAGGGCACCGTCTACACCGATTCCATCGCGGTGTACGGCGACTGGAGCTTCGACGTCACCGACCAGTTCAACGTGGACGTGGGCGTGCGCTTCACCGACGAGGACAAGCGCGCCGACGTGCTCAACCGCGGCTACACCGACGCCACCTACACGGTGCCCACCAACATCGTCGCCAACTTCGACAAGACCATCAACTTCACCAACGTGGCGCCCAAGGTTTCGCTGGGCTACCAGCTCAACGACGACATCCTGCTGTACGGCCTGGCCACCCGCGGCTTCAAGTCCGGCGGCTACAACATCCGCGCCCAGGCCACCGCCGTGCCGCGTTCGGCCGAGCCGTTCGACGACGAAGTGGTGGACAGCTTCGAGGCCGGCGCCAAGATGTCGTTCCTCGACCAGCGCCTGTTCCTGAACGTGTCGGCCTTCCACAACAAGTACGAGGACATCCAGCTGTCGGTGTTCACCAGCTACGACAGCGACGGCAACGGCTCGCTGGACGCCTTCTTCGGCGACTTCACCAACGCCGGCTCCGGCACGGTGAACGGCGTGGAGGTCGAGTACCAGTGGCTGCCCAACCGCCACTGGCTGATCAGCGGCAACCTGGCCTGGCTGGACGCCAAGTACGACGAGTTCATCTACCTGGGCCAGAACATCGCCGACGAGCAGGAGTTCACCAACGCCCCCGAGTTCTCCGGCGCGTTCAACGTCGAGTACCGCACCGACCTGGCCAACGGCGGCGACCTGTCGGCGCGCGTGGGCTACAGCTACCAGGACGACGTGGTGGCCACCACCGAGATCGTGCGCACCGGCGCACTGCCGATCACCCAGGACGCCTATGGCCTGCTCAACGCCGGCGTCATCTGGAACACCGGCGGCGCCTGGTCGTTCTCGCTGCAGGGCACCAACCTGGGCGACAAGGAGTACCGCACCACCGGCTACAACCTCAACGCGGCGCTGGGCGTGGTCACCGGTTTCTACGGCCCGCCGCGCCAGTACAGCCTGACGGCGCGCTACGAGTTCTGATGGCCAGAGTTCCCCGGGAAGTTTCCCAACGGGCCGCGCAAGCGGCCCGTGTTTTTATTCCCGCCGCGCTGCTGCTGGCGCTGGCGGCCTGCGCCGGCGACCCGCCGCCGCTGCCTGAGCTGGCGGTGGATTCGTCGCGGGTGGCCGTGGCCGGGCTGTCGTCGGGCGCCTACATGGCCACGCAAACCCACCTGGCCTGGTCGGACCGGCTGCGCGGCGCCGCCCTGGTGGCCGGCGGCCCCTACGGCTGCGCGGGCGGTTCGCTCGACGTGGCGCTGGCGCTGTGCATGACCGGGCAGCCCGACGCGATGCGCCTGGCCGGGCGCGTGCGCGAGCGCGCGGCCAGCGGCGCCATCGCGCCGCTGCCGGGCCTGGCCGGCGACCGCGTGTACGTGCTGCACGGCAAGTCCGACGCCACCGTGTCGGCGGCGGTGAGCGACGCCGGCGCCGATGTCTACCGCGCGCTGTCGGATGACGCCGGCGGCATCGACGTGCGCAACAGCCGCGAGCGCGATTTCGGCCACGTGCTGCCCACGGCGGGCGAGGGCGTGGACTGCATCGCCGGCGGCAGCCCCTACCTGGGCGCCTGCGGTTTCGACGCCGCAGGCGAGGCCATGGCCTTCCTGTTCGGCGACCCGACCTCGGCCGCGCCCGCGGCGGCGGGCGCCCTGCTCAGCTTCAACCAGCAGGGCCTGCTGCCCGAAGGCGAAGACGCGCTGCTGGCCGACCGCGGTTTCCTCTACCTGCCGCCGGCCTGCGGGAAGGGCGAGCCCTGCGGCGTGCTGGTGGTTTTCCACGGCTGCCGGCAGAACGCCGACGCGGTGGGCGAGGCGTTCGTGCGCGGCGCCGGCTTCAACCGCTGGGCCGACGTGCACCGCGTGGCCGTGCTGTATCCTCAAACCCGGTCAAGCTACCTGCCGTTGAATCCAAAAGCATGCTGGGACTGGTGGGGCTATTCGGGGCCGGACTACGACACGCGGCGCGGCGTGCAGCAGCGCTGGCTGGCCGCGGCCATGGCCGCGCTGGGCGCCCCGCTGCAGGGTCCCGCCGCGGCCGTGAAGTAGGCCCGGGCCGCGCGGCATGCTGACCGATGCGCTCGTCATCGGCGCGGGCCTGCTCTGGCTGGGCATGCTGTTCGGCACCGCGCTGTGGGCCGAGCGCCGGCCGCAGCTGCTGCAGCGGCAGTGGCCGGCGGTGTACAGCCTGTCGCTGGCGGTCTACTGCACGTCGTGGACCTTCTACGGCACCGTCACCCAGGCGCAGCGCTCGGGCTGGCCGATCCCGCCCACCTTCATCGGCACCATCCTGCTGTACGCGCTGGGCTTCGGCTTCCTGCTCAAGCTGGTGCGGCTGGCGCGCGAACAGAACTGCACCTCGCTGGCCGATCTGATCGCCACGCGCCTGGGCAAGAATTCGTGGCTGGCGGCGGTGGTGACCTTCGTCGCGGTCATCGGCATCGTTCCCTACATCGCACTGCAGCTCAAGGCGGTGGCGATGAGCTATGGCCTGCTCACCCGCGCCTCGGAGCTGTCGCCGCCGCCCTGGCAGGACAGTGCGCTGTACGTGGCGCTGGCCATGGCGCTGTTCGCGATGCTGTTCGGCACGCGGCGCGCGTCGGCCGCCGAACACAACCGCGGCCTGGTGCTGGCCATGGCGGTGGAATCGCTGCTCAAGCTGGGCGCGATGCTGGCGCTGGGCGCCTTCGTCTGGTTCGGGCTGGACCTGCCCGACGTGCCGGCGCTGCCGCCGCCCGCCGACGGCGACTCGGGCTTCCCGGCGCTGGTGCTGCTGGGCGCGCTGGCCATGTTCACGCTGCCGCACCAGTTCCACGCCGGCGTGGTGGAGTGCCGCGACGAATCGCAGCTGCGCACCGCGCGCTGGCTGTTCCCGCTGTACATGCTGCTGATCGCGCTGCCCATCCTGCCGCTGGCGCACGCCGGCGACGCGCTGCTGGCGCCCATGGGCGTCCCGTCCGACCTGTACGTGCTGGCGCTGCCGCTGGCGCAGGGCCACGAGGCGCTGGCGCTGCTGGCCTTCCTGGGCGGCCTGAGCGCGGCCACCGGCATGGTGATCCTTTCGACGCTGGCGCTGAGCGTGATGATCGGCAACCACTGGCTGGCGCCGCTGCTGGTGCGCGGCTCGTGGGCGCCGGGCAGCGGCAAGGGCGTGGACCTGCGCGGCGCGGTGCTGATGCAGCGGCGCATCGGCATCCTGGCCGTGGTGCTGCTGGCCTGGCTGTACAGCCGCGCCATCGCCGGCAGCGACGCACTGGCCGACATCGGCGCGCTGTCGTTCTCGGGCCTGGCCACGCTGGCGCCGGCGGTGGGCTTCGCGGTGTGGCGGCCGCAGACGCCGGCGCGCGCGGTGCTGGCGGGCATCGTGGCCGCGGTGCTGGTGTGGACCTGGGTGCTGCTGGTGCCGGCCCTGGCCGAGGCCGGCGGCGTGTCGGGCGCGTGGCTCACGCGCGGTCCCTGGGGCCTGGCCTGGCTGTCGCCCGACGGCATGTTCGGCCTGGGCGAATGGAGCCGCATCGGTCGCGCCACGCTGCTGGGCCTGGGCGCCGGCGCGCTGGTGACCTGGATGCTGGCCTCGCGCCTGGACGCCTTGCCCGAGCGCGGCGGCGCCACGCTGTCGGGCCGCGGGCTGCGCGAAGTGGCCGCGCGTTTCCTGTCGCGCCAGAAGGTGGACGACGTGATGGCCGATGCGCCGGCCGAAGGCGCCGTGCCGGCCGAGCTGCAGCAGCGCATCGAGCGCGAGCTGGCGGCGGTGCTGGGCGCCGCGTCGGCGCGCCTGCTGCTGGAGGCGGCGCGGCGCGAACAGGGCCGCGACCTGGATACGGTGGCCACCATCGTCGGCGAAGCCTCGCAGGCGCTGCGCTTCAACCAGCGCGTGCTCGAGGCGGCGCTGGAGAACATGACCCAGGGCATCAGCGTGGTGGACGCCGAACTGCGCCTGGTGGCCTGGAACCGCCGCTACGCCGAGCTGTTCGACTACCCGCCCGCGCTGCTGCAGGTGGGCGTGCCGGTGGCCGAACTGGTGGCGCACAACGTGCGCCGCGGCATTGCCGGCGAGCGCGAGCTGGCCGCGGCGGTGGCCAAGCGGCTGGGCCACATGCGCGCCGGCACGCCCTACGTGGCCGAGCGCCGCTTCGGCGAAACGGTGGTGGAAATCCGCGGCAACCCCATGCCGGGTGGCGGCTTCGTGGCCACCTTCACCGACGTCACCGACTTCCGCCGCAGCGAAGCCGAACTCAAGGTGGTGGCCGAAACGCTGGAGCAGCGCGTGGCCGACCGCACCGCCGAGCTGGCCCGCGCCAAGGCCGAAGCCGAGCGCGCCAACCGAGCCAAGACCCGCTTCCTGGCCGCCGTGAGCCATGACCTGGCGCAGCCGCTGAATGCCGCGCACCTGTTCGTGCACGCGCTGACGCCGCAGCTCACGCTGGCGCCGCACCGGCAGGCGCTGGCCAATATTGATGGCGCGCTGGGTTCGGCCGAGGCCCTGCTGTCGGGCCTGCTGGACATTTCGCGGCTGGACGCCGGCGGCATGGAGCCCAAGCTGCAGGTGCTGCGCATCCACGACCTGCTGCAGCACCTGGTGGCCGAGTTCCGCGTGCTGGCGGCGCAGAAAGGCCTGCCGCTGGACCTGGTGCCGTGCTCGGCCTGGGTGCGCACCGACCCGCAGCTGCTGCGGCGCGTGCTGCAGAACTTCCTGGGCAATGCCGTGCGCTACACCGCGCGCGGCCGCATCGTGGTGGGCTGCCGCCGGCGCGGCGACGCGCTGGTGGTGGAGGTGTGGGACACCGGCCCGGGCATCGCCGAGGCCGACCAGACCGTGATCTTCGAAGAGTTCCGCCGGCTCGACAGCGGCGGCCAGGGCCTGGGCCTGGGGCTGGCGATCGCCGAGCGTGTGTCGCGGCTGCTGGGGCATCCGCTTCGGCTGCGCTCGTGGCCGGGGCGCGGCACGGTGTTCGCGATCGAAGTGCCGCGCGCCGCGCCGTCACCGGCGGTGGCGGCCGCGCCGGAGCCGCCAACGCCCGAGCCGCCGCGCAGCCGGGTGCTGGTGGTGGACAACGACCCGGACGTGCTGCGCGGCATGCAGGCGCTGCTGTCGGGCTGGCAGTGCGAGGTGCTGGCCGCGCGCGACGGTGAGCAGGCGCTGCGTTTGGTGGCGGACGCCACGCCCGACCTGGTGCTGCTGGACTTCCACCTCGACGGCGGCCAGACCGGCCTGATGCTGCGCGAGAGCTTGGCCGCGGCCATGCCCGCGCGCCCCTGCGTGATCATCACCGCCGATCACTCCGCCGAAGTGCGCGACGCCGTTGCAGCCGCGGGCTGCACGCTGCTGCACAAGCCGCTCAAGCCGCTGGCGCTGAAGTCGGTCATGGCGCGCCTGCTGGCCGCGCATCCAAAACCCTGACCCGCACGTGACGCTGTTCCGGTGCTTGCCTCCGGTGCCCGCTCTTGGTGGTTCCGGCGCCGGCCGCGGTTTGTGGTGGCGGCGCCGGACGCGGCGCGGAGGCGAGGGTCACTTCCTGCTCACGGCAGAGCCTTTTAGTTCGCAGGAAGTGACCCTCGCCTCCGCGCCACGTCCGGTGGCAACTCCTCTTTGAACTGGAAGGAAGGCTCGTGGCCGCGCGCTTCGGTGCTTGCGCGTGCCGATCCGGATCAAGGCGCGGCCTTTTTCTCGCTGACCTCGTTGGGCAAATCCGTTCCTCGCGCCTGTTGCCCACGCGTCAGTCGCGCGCGTCCCTTCGGACGCGATACGACGCGCCCTGGCCAGCGTGGAAGGTGGCCAGATTGCGGGAGCGATCCGCCCGGCGGCGGGTGTGGGTTCGAGGCAGTCACACCGGAGCGTCAGGCCACGAACGTGCCGTTTCGGTCAGCCTCAGCGTCATCCAAGCGTTTCACGCTGACGAGCGAATGCCCCACGGCGGAACATCCATTCAGAGAACAGTGTTTGCTTCTGATGCTGGCCTGAGCTTCGGATACTGCCCGGAGCGATGGTGGCTGCCCTTGGCTTTGGAGATTGGCCCCAGCGTTGGACTCGGGTTGATACCTGGTGTGTCAGTGTGCGCGCCAGGAACCCACACCCGCCGCCGGGCGGATCGCTCCCGCAATCTGGCCACCTTCCACGCTGGCCCGGCGGCCCCGTATCGCGTCCGAAGGGACGCGCGCGATGGACGCGCAGGCGACAAGCGCCAAGGCCCGGTTAGCCCAACGAGGTCAGCGAGAAAGAGGCCCCGCCTTGGTCCGGATCGACACGCGCAAGCACCGAAGCGCGCGGCCACGGGCCTTCCCCCACGAAACCAAACCGTCACGCACCGGCGGCGCCCCGGGAGCGAGGGTCACTTCCTGCGAACTAAAAGGCTCTGCCGTGAGCAGGAAGTGACCCTCGCTTCCGGGGCGCCGCCGGCGCATGGACCAAGCAGTGACCCGCGCTTCCGGGGCGTCGACGGCGCCGTAACCGCGACCGCAAGCGAACTGCTGCGACCGTGCCCGGAAAGCGAGGCCAGCGTCAGGGCAGGGTGCCGAGGTTCTCGGCCGTGAGCGGCGCCAGCGCACCGTTCGCGAACACGCGCGGCGTGGTGCGGATGCGCGCATCGCCCGGCAGCGGCTTCGACTCCGTGACGTTGGCCCACACCGCGTCCAGCGCGCGGTAACCGTAGGGCATCAGCGGCACGTAGCGCATGCCCAGCGCAGGCATGCCCAGGAACGCGTCGAAGTGCTGGGCGTTCTCCACCGCCCAGTACGTCATCGGGCGACCGCTGGCCTCGGCCCAGCGCGCGTAGGCGCCGCCGCTGAAGGCTTCGGGCACCAGGCCGTCGTCCAGTCCGTGCACCACCACCAGCGGCAAGCCTGCGCGCGGCAGCCCAGCCCGGGTTTGCGCGATGCCGGCGCGCACGGCGCCGGCCTCGTCGTCCCAGAGCGCGCGCAGGCAGCGCAGGCCGGGCAGGTGCGGGTCGCTGCCCGCAGCCAGCGTGTCCACGATGCCCACGCCGGCGCCGGGCGGCACGCCGCTGGCGTCGCTCCACCATGCGTGGCGCTCGGCGTTGGTCGGCGCGCGGGGCGTGCCGTCGGCGGCGGTGGCGGACAGGCGGTAGCCGCAGGGCATGTCGGCCGGGCCGGTGCGGGCGTAGGCCGAGGCGTAGGTCACGTCCACGGCGCGCCACAGGTCGAATCCGGTGCTGATGGCGCCGGCGGCCAGGGAAGCGTCGGTCCAGCCGCGCGCGTTCATCGCAGCGCGCGCCGCTTCGGCCTGCGCCTGCGCATCGGTCGCGGCGATGTCGCCGGCCGCGTGCAGCGACGCGCAGCGCGCGGTGCCGGCGGGATGCTTCGCGCCGCCCGGGCGCGCCAGCGCCACGCCGTCGAAGGCCGCGGCATTGAGCGCGCACGACATCCACAGCGCGGCCTCGGTGCCGTAGTCGTAAAGTGCGCGGCCGCCCTGCGCGGGCAGCACGTTCGGGGAAATGGCCACCGCGCCGTCCAGCCAGTCGCCCGGCAGTTCGGCCGCGCGCAGCACGGCGCCGGCGCCGTTGGACACGCCCACGGCGACCACGCGCGTGTTCGCCGACGTCCACGGCGCGCCTTGGGGCTGTTCCTGCTCGAGCACCTGCAGCGCGAACTCGGCGGCCTGCTGCACGTGCCGGCCCCAGTCGGCCTCGGGGTTGTCGCCCGAATGCGCGTGCTTCACGGCGATCGGCGCCACGCCGCCGGCCGCGTTCGCCGCGACGCGGAACTCCACCGGCGCATCGCCGCCGGCGCGCTGGCCGGCGATGTCGATGCCGACGCCGTCGGCGGTGTCCACGTAGCCGGTGCCGGTGCCCTTGTCGGTGTAGGCCACCGCGCAGCCGCGCGGCAGGCCCCAGGCGCCGGCCAGCGAGATGGGCCCGTAGATGCCGCGCGAACCCGACGACGCGGTGACCACCACGCAGCGCTTGGCAAGGTCGAAACCGTCGGGCAGCTGCACCATCACGCGGTGCGGCTGGCGGCGGCCGGGCAGGGTGGCGAAGGCGTGGAACTCGCGGCCCGGCACCGGCGCCAGTGCGCCGTACACGCTGCCGTAGCCGCCGCCGGGAGCGAGGTCGGCGATGCCGCGCCAGTTGGTCCAGACGGCGCGGCGGCGCAGCTCCTGCGGCGTGGGCTGTTCGGCATTGGCGAACGCCGGCGGCGCGGAGCTGCGCAATCCGGCTTCGCCCAGGCCGGCGGTCAGCAGGTCGTCGTTGATGACGTAGGCGATGGCGATCCGGTCGGCGTCGGCGTAGCGGCTGGCGCGCGAGGCGCCGCCACAGCCGGCCAGCAGCATCGCGGCGGCCAGGGCGGAAAGCGCGACGCCCAGCTTGTGCGGACGCGGCGGCGCGGGCGGCTTTCCGGAGGTCGGCGGTGCCGACATTGGGTCGGCGGGCCGCGCACGGCGGTCGAAGCCGGGGCGGGGGCGTGCGGGGGTCTTGGGGGGCGGGGGCGTCTGGCTCATGGCCCGACCTTAGCAACCGCGCCGGCCGGCGGCATCGTACCTTGGTACGACGCGGCGGCCGGACCGGGGCTGCTAGGGTGGGGAATCGTCTTTCGCCTAGGAATCCATCCATGTCAGACCGCTTCCTGGCCGGCCGCACCGCCCTGGTCACCGGGTCCACGTCCGGCATCGGCCTGGGCATCGCGCAGGCCATGGCTTCGGCGGGCGCGCGCGTGGCCGTCAATGGCCTGGGCAGCGCGGAACAGATCGCGCAGGCGCTGGCCTCCGTGCAGGCCGCCGGCGCGCCCGACGTCCGCCACTTCGGCGCCGACCTTTCCGACGCCGCGGCGGTGGAAACCATGATGGCGCAGATCGCCGACTGGTCGCCGTCCGACATCGTGGTGAACTGCGCCGGCGTGCAGCACGCCGCGCCGCTGGCCGACATGCCGGCCGCCACCTGGGACAAGCTGATCGCCATCAACCTCAGCGCCGCCTTCCACACGATGCGGCTGGCGATGCCGGGCATGGCCGCGCGCGGCTACGGCCGCGTGGTCAACATCGCCTCGGTGCACGGGCTGGTGGCGTCGGTGAACAAGGCGCCGTACGTGGCCAGCAAGTTCGGGCTGATCGGCCTGAGCAAGGTGGCCGGCCTGGAATACGCCACCGCCGGTTCGCGCGAGAGCGGCGGCGTCACGGTGAACTGCCTGTGCCCGGGCTGGGTGGAAACGGCGCTGATCGAGCCGCAGATCGCGGCAAAGGCCGATGCCGTGGGCGGCGACCGCGACGCCGGCGTGCGCGAACTGCTGCGCGAGAAGCAGCCCAGCCAGCGCATGTCGCTGCCGGCCGAGCTCGCCTCGCTGGTGCTGTGGCTGTGCCGCAAGGAGGCGCACAACCTCACCGGCGCCGCCATTCCCGTCGACGGCGGCTGGACCGCGCAATAGGGGCCGCATCGGTCGGCACTTCCTCCGGTCGGCCAGACTGACCCGTCGCGCCGCTGCGCCTACAATCGCGCCATGACCCACCTGCTGATCGCCGACGACCATCCGCTGTATCGCCTGGCGCTCACCCAGGCCGTGCGCGGCGTGCTGCCCGATGCACACATCAGCGAAGCCGAGGACCTGGCCGGCGTGCACGCCGCACTCAGCGCGCGCCCCGACACCGACCTGGTGCTGCTGGACCTGCACATGCCCGGCAGCCACGGCCTGATGGGCCTGGCGTCGCTGCGCGCCGAACACCCGGGCGTGGCGGTGGCGATGATTTCCGCGCACGACGACCCGCTCACCATCCGCCGCGCGCTGGCCTACGGCGCCGCCGGCTACCTCACCAAGCGCGCCGACCTGGCCGAACTGCAGGCGGGCCTGCGCGCCGTGCTGGCCTGCGAGGAGTGGCTGCCGCCGGCGCTGCGCGATGCGGTATCGGCCGCCGCCGCCGAACCCGGCGACCGCGAAACCGCGGCCAGGCTGGCCACGCTCAGCCCGCAGCAGTTCAAGGTGCTCACGCGCGTGGCCGAAGGCCGGCTCAACAAGCAGATCGCCGACGAACTGGGCATCCAGGAGCGCACGGTGAAGGCGCACATGAGCGCCATCTTCGAGAAGCTGGGCGTGCGCAACCGCACGCAGGCGGGCGTGCTGCTGGGTTCGCTGGCGCTGTCGGACCCTGCGCGCGAGGCCTGAGTCAGCGCCAGAACGCGATGACGAAGGGCTGCTCCGGGTCGTCGCCGGGTTTCGGTGCTTCCTCGGGGCGCGTCAGCACCGACAGCTCGTGGCGCCCGTCGGCCAGGTCCTGCACCGGAACCATGTACAGCAGGCCCCGGAGGTCGCGTGCCGGCTCGGTGTACCAGTCCGGGCGCAGCGCCAGCGGCTTGCCGTCCAGCGACACCGTGATCTGGCCGCTGAAACAGTCCAGCAGGACATCGCGGCGCGCGCGCTCGTCGGCGGTGGACTTTGATTCGGACGACGACGGGCACGCCTTCATCAGGTGCCCGTTGAAGTTCGGCGAATAGGGCACCACCAGCCGCGCATAGGCCCCGCGCACCACGAGGTCGGGCAGGTAGGGCGTGGCCGGTGACCAGTCCGGCTCCTGTGTATTGGCGTAGCTGCGGCCCTCGACGCTGGAGCCCATGCCGCGGCGCGGGTCGGGGAACTCCGCGAACGAACCCAGGCCCAGGTCCTTGCGGCTCAGCACCAGGCCGGCCAGGCTCGACAGCATCACCACCATCATCACCGTGAAGATGATGGCCTGGCCGCGCCGCTCGCCGATGTTGGAGCTGAACACTGTGACCAGCGGATTGGAGGCGCGGCTGAGCCCGATCCTGGCGTAGAACACCAGGCAGGCGTGCGTCATCCGGTAGGCGAGCGAGCCGGGCCGCAGGCGGTCGCCCCGCGCCTTGTCCACCGCGCTGGACGCCATGTAGGGCAGGAACAGCAGCGCCATCAGCCCCAGCATGATCCAGTCGGCGTGTGCAGGCAGGCCCGACAGCCAGGCCAGAAGTGCCGCCACTGCGAACATCAGCGTCACCACCAGCGACACCGGCACCAGCACCATCGCGATGGACACGCCGATGCCGAACACCATGGTGGCGCCGTTGTCGGCCCGCTCGATGTTTTCCGGCATCGAGCGCACGCGCTGCAGCAGCACCGACTTGGTCAGCGGCCCGGCCTTGAGGGCCTCGAGCTTTATGCCGTTGGGGAACACCGAGTTCATGCCGATCAGGGCCACCCAGTAGGCGCGTATCGCCA
>Ga0075160_10001529_pt1 | contig 14020 bp, 16 predicted proteins | sample JI91814C2DNA_FD_70969 | JGI IMG/M metagenome (GOLD analysis project Ga0075160, IMG submission 70969) | Wastewater effluent complex algal communities from Wisconsin, to seasonally profile nutrient transformation and Carbon sequestration -... | ecosystem: Engineered > WWTP > Effluent > Algae... | reverse complement strand
CTCGGCCTGCAGTGCCTGCACCCTGGCACGTGCACACCCTCGGCCTGCAGTGCCTGCACCCTGGCACGTGCACACCCTCGGCCTGCAGTGCCTGCACCCTGGCACGTGCACACGCTCGACCTGCAGTGCCTGCACCCTGGCACGTGAGCTGGCGCGGAGTTCAATTGCTATTTACTGCCGTTGGGAGTAACTCCGCGCCACGCTAAATACTGGGGGGCCCCTATACGCTGGATTAACGCGCGGGGGACGGAGAGCTCGAGGGGAGGGGGTTTTCGTATTTTGTTTCTATGAAATTGCTGCTATAGTGGTTTACCCTAATGCCTAGGAGAAACCCTATGCCCTCAGTCGCTGAATTGCTGGCCCAGAAGCGTGACCTGGACGCCCAGATTGCCGCCGCCAAGCCCCAGGCGGTCGACCAGGTCCGCAAACTCATGGCAGAAACAGGCGTGACCCTGTCTGACCTCGGCCCGGTGAGCCGCGGCAAGGTACCGGTCAAGTATCGGGACGACGCGGGCAATACCTGGACGGGGCGTGGTCGCCAGCCCAGCTGGGTTGTCGCCGCCATTCACAACGGAGTAACCCTCGACGCCCTGAAGGTGCGGTAATGGGCCTCGGCCGCGGAGGGGCCCGGCCCGGCGCCGGCCGCCCCCGGAACGATGAGTTTGAGGCCGACGACGACCCAGTATCTCGGGGCGCCGCGATCGCCGAGTTCAACGAGCAGAAAGCCCGCCACGAGCGCCTGAAAGCCGACGAACGCGAGTTCAACCTGGAGGTATCTCGGGGAAACTACCTGCCCCGGGATATTCAGCGGCAGGCCGCGGCAACCGCGCTGGCCGTGCTGACCCAGTCGTTGCGGTCGGTACCGGACAACCTCGAGCGCGAGTTCTCGCTGGCCCCCGAGGTGGTCGAGTCGATCGCGGTCCAGATCGACAACGCGCTGGCGGAGATCTCCGCCGCCTTCAAGGCGATGACCAACGATGCCTGACGACCCGTTCGTCCTGGCGCTGCACGACGTCTGCAGCGCATGGCCGGCGCTGCTGCCGCCCAACCGCGTGCCGGTGAGCCAGGGCGTGGCCGACAACCTCAAGATCGCCCGGCCTGGCGGCGCCTCGGGCTACTGGGACCCGTCCGAGACCCCGTACATGGTGCTGCCGACCGACCTGCTGGCCAGCCGGGTGCACTCGGCCGTGTGCTTCGTCGGGCCGGCGCAGACGGGCAAGACGGTTGCGCTTGGGGAAGGCTGGATGACGCATGCCGTCCTGAACGACCCGGGGGACATGGCGATCTTCCAGATGACCCAGGAGAAGGCCCGGGAATACTCGCGGCAGCGCATCGACCGGGCGCTCAGGAACAGCCCGGCGCTTCGGGCTGCGATGGGGGTTGCCAGCCGCGATGACAACCTGCACGACAAGCAGTTCCGCAACGGCATGCTGGTCCGGATCGCGTGGCCAACGGTCACGAACATGAGTTCGACCAGCTACCGCTACGTGTTTGGCACCGACTACGACCGCTGGGACGACAACATCGACGGCGAGGGCGACGGCTTCAGCCTCATGCTCAAGCGGACGACCACATTCCTGAGCCGCGGCATGGTGGCGGTCGAGTCGAGCCCCGGGCGGCCTGTCACCGACCCCAACTGGCGGCCCGCCACGCCTCACGAGGCGCCGCCGGTGAAGGGGATCCTCGGGATCTACAACCGCAGCGACCGCCGCCGGTGGTACTGGCAGTGCCCGCATTGCGCCTCGTGGTTCGAAGCGGCGCCAGGGCTGTCGCTGTTCAAGCTGCCGTCAGAGGATCAGCTGATCGAGGACGCGCGCACGATCGACATTGACGCGTTCGCTCGGCAGTACGCCCGGGTCGTCTGCCCCGCCGAGGGGTGCCTCATCGAGTCGGCCGAGCGCGGCAAGATGAACCGAGGCGGCCGTTGGCTGCAGGACGGCCTGACGATCGACTCGCGCAACCGCGTCAGCGGCACCCCGTTGTCGTCCTCGATCGCGGGCTTCTGGCTCGGCGGCGTGGCTGCGGCCTACGTCAACTGGGAGACGCTGATCCGCAAGCAGCTGCAGGGCCTCCTCGAGTATTCGATGACGGGGTCGGAACTGCCGCTGCAGACGACCGCGAACACCGACCAAGGCATCCCCTACACCAGCAAGCACCTCGCAGGCTCGGCTAACGACGAGGGTCCGGCCGATCGCCCCGATGACGAGGTGCAGCGGTACATCGTGCCCCCGTGGACGCGCTTCGTCGTGGCTTCGGTCGACGTCCAGGGCGGCCGGAACGCCCGCTTCGTTTACCAGGTTCACGCGATCGGCGAGTACATGGAGCAGCAACTCATCGACCGCACGGAGATCCGCGAGTCAAAGCGTGAGGGCATGGGCACCGAGTTCGCCCCGATCGACCCGGCGAAGTACGCCGAGGACTGGGACATCCTGACCGAGCGCCTGGTCCTGGCCACGTACCGCACGCCGCTGGACGACCGCGAGATCAAGGTGAAACTCACCGTCGTCGACACCGGCGGCGAGGAAGGCGTCACGCAGAAGGCCTACGCGTGGTGGCGCCGCCTGCGGCTCAAGGGGTTGGCCAGCCGCGTGATGCTCACCAAGGGCGGGGCGATGCGCACGAAGGTCGACTGGCACGTGCGCGAGTCGATGGTCGGCGGCCTGCAGGGCGAGGGCGACGTCCCGCTGCACCACCTGAACCCGAACCTGCTGAAAGACGAGGTGCACGCCGGCCTGTCGCGGCGCGAGCCGGGTCCTGGCTTCTACCACTTCCCCCGCGTCAAGGGGCCGAAGAACCCGAACGGCTGGTTGCCCCAGTCGTTCATCGATGAGTATTACGCCGAGGTCCGCAACGCCGACGGGGTGTGGGAGCAGATCCGAGCTCGCAACGAGTCGCTGGACCTGTCCTGCATGATCCGAGCGGGGTGCTTGAAGCTGGGTGCCGACAAGGCTCGGTTCTGGCTCACTCCGCCGTCGTGGGCGCGGCCGTTGGAGACGAACTCGGACGTCGTCACCTCCGAGCAGCGGCGCGAGATCAAGGCCGAGGTGTTGGCGCGGCCGGCGGAGCGGGCGGTACGGCGGTCGGCGTACCTTGGCTGACGGGGTCGTCCGGCGTCCGTTGGTACCGGTCGTACGCCACGCGCACGGCCTCGCGAACGCCTTGGCTGAGGTTGTCCTTGCCGAGCACGAGCGCCTTGGCCACGGTCAGTTCGTCGAGCCCAACCGTGTGGGCTTTGAGCGGACCGAGCAGGCGCTCCGTGCGGGGGCCGGGCTTGCGTTTGAACGGCAGAGGTTTCGTCATGCCGCAATTCTACGGGTAATTAGCGGATAGCGAAACACCATCCCTGCACTTGCGCGAACACTCGAAATACGCTCGCGCCACTATGGCAGTCACACAAGCCGACATCGATGCTTTGAACCAGGCGATCGCCGACGGCGTCCGTCAGGTCTCGCTTCAGGGTCAGACGACGGTCTTCAACACGACCGACTCGCTCATCGCCGCCCGCAACAGCCTCCAGGCCGAGCTAAACCGGCAGGAGACCCGCGCCGCTGGCAAGCGCCCGAGTCAGCGGACCATGTTGTTCTACGGCGGCCGAGGCTACTGATGCGCAGGGCCACGAAGCGCAAGGTCGAGGTCGCGGCCAAGTACGATGCGGCGGGCACCGGGCGTCGGATCCGCGGCTGGACGCCGCCGAACAGCGGCCCCCAGGCGGCCACGCAGGGCCTCGAACTGCTGCGCAGCCGGGCGCTCGACAGCACCCGCAACGACTGGGCCGCCGAGAGCAGCGTCCAGAAGTGGACGACGACCCTGGTCGGCGTCGGCATCACGCCGCGGTTCAAGAACGAGGCCGACAGCAAGGCGTTCGAGGCCTTCTCCCCCGTGGCCGACGCTGACGGGGTGCTCGACTACCACGGTTTGGTGGCGCTCGGCGTGCGCACGTGGCTGGACGGCGGCGAGGCCTTCGTGCGCCGACGCGACCGCTCGCTCAGTTCGCCGCTGCCGGCGCCGGTGCAGTTCCAACTGCTCGAGGGCCACTTCCTGCCGGTGTTTGACACCGACGATTGGCGCGGGCTGCCGGCCGACCACACGATCCGCCAAGGCATCGAGCGCAACCGCTGGGGCCGCCGCACGGCGTATTGGTTCTACGGCGAACACCCGGGCGACAAGCCGGCGAGCCGCAAGCCCGACAGCCGCGAGTTGATCCGCGTGCCGGCGTCCGAGGTCAGCCACTTGTTCGAGCCCAAGCGGCCCGGCCAGCTTCGCGGCGTGACCTCGTTGGCTTCCGTCCTGGTGCGCCTGCGCGCGGCGTTGAATTTCGAGGACGCGGTTCTCGACCGGCAGTTGCTGGCCAACTTGTTCACGATGTTCATCACCCGGGAGATGCCGGGCAAGCTGGAGGACATCGAGTTCGACCCGGTCACCGGGCTGCCGCTGTTCTACGGCAAGGACGGCCAGCCGATCGCGGGCCTCGAGCCCGGGATCAGTCAGACCCTGAACCCTGGCGAGGACGTCAAGTTCACCAACCCGCCCGAGGCCGGCACGACGTTCTCGGACTACATGCGGACCACCCACATGGGCACCGCGGCCGGCATGAGCATGCCGTACGAGTTCCTGTCGGGGGACATCAAGGACATCAGCGACCGGACCCTCCGTGTGGTCGTGAACGAGTTCCGTCGGCTGGCCGAGCAACGCCAGTGGCAGCAGGTCATTCCGATGCTCTGCCGGCCGATGATCCGCTGGTGGGCCGAGGCTCGCATGCTGGCCGGCGATCTGCCGATGACGCGGTTCGAGGACTGCTCGAACCCCGAGCAACAGCCGCACGCGTGGCCGCACATCCATCCGACCCAGGACATCGAGGGGCAGATCCTCTCGATCACCAACAAGTTGGAGTCGGCGAGCAACATCATCAGCAAGCGAGGCGACGACCCTCGCAAGATTGCCGAGAGCATCAAGCAGGACAAGGAACTCGGCCTGGTGGCGGACAAGCCGCCCGCGGGTGCTCCCGCTGCTGCGCCCGCCGCGAAGCCCGAGGCTCAGGCGCTGCGCCAAGCTAGCGAGCGGCACGAGGCCGAACTCGCGCTCACGATGGCGCAGATCGCGAACCTGCAGCGCCCCGCGAGCACTGAACCGACCCCCGAAGCGACGATGGTCGCCGCGTTGATCCAAAGCGTCCAGGGCATGTTCGCCGTGCAGACGGAGACGCTTGCCGAGATGCGCCGCGAGCGGGCTGAGGCGGAGGCCCGGCAGACCCAGGAACGAGCGCAGACGGCCGCGATGTTCTCGGCAATGGTCGAGGCTTTCAAGGTTGCGGCTGGCCGCCCGACGGAAGTCACAACCGCGGCTCCTGTGATCGAGAACCACGTTCAGGTCGAGCCGACTCCGGTCAGCGTGACCAACAACATCCAACCCGCCGAGGTCCTCGTGTCGCTGCCCGATCGGCGCACCGAGACCGAAGTGCAAGAACGCGACTCTGACGGAAACATCGTCAAGGTCGTGCACACCGAGACCACCCTTCAGTAACAAGGAACTGCCGTGTCCAATATCACTTTCAACGTCGCCAAAGGGCGCGTCGTCGAGCTGTACAACCGGGTCAAGTCCAACGACCCGACGAACGCTGCGATCATCCTGGTGCCGATCGAGACTTCTGGTCTCGAAGCCGACGCCACGCTGATCGACGCGGACACGCTCGCGGCGCTGTTGTCCGGCGCGACCAACGAGCAGACCACGATGGGCCGCAAGACCCTGACGGACGCCGACCTTGCGGCGCTGCCGGCGCCGGATGACAGCAACGATCGGTACGACATCTCGCTGCCGACCACCACCTGGACCGCTGCATCAGGCAATGCGATCTCGAAGATCGCCGTCTGCTACGACAGCGACACCACCGGCGGCACCGACGCGAACATCATCCCGCTGACGATGTTCGACTTCGCGCAGACGCCGAGCGGCGCCGACATCCAGATGACCACCGGCGTGTTCTTCCGCGCCAGCTGATCGACGAAAGCGCAGCGCCGTGGCCACTGCCGTCGCCGACAGCTACACCGCCGCCAGCGGAGAGGCGATCTACGCAGGGCGCGCGGCACCCGCGCCGTCCGAGCGCGCGCTGCTCGTCGGCGACAGCCTCACATCGCTGAGCTACGGTTCGCTGCACCCCTATACGTGGAGCCTCGGCATCAACGGCGGCGTGTTGAAACCGGTGGCGAATATCGCCGTTGCCGGAGAGACGGTGGCCGACGTGCTGGCCCGCATCGACAACGACTACACCAACGCCACGCCTGGCGCGGCCGGGCTCGGCACGCTGGGCTGGTTTCTGCTCCGCGTAGGGACGAACGACACGCGCGGCGGGACCAGCATCAACGGAACGATTCAGACGGCGTATGACGACCTCATCACCGCGCTGCTGGGCTACTGTGAGCGCGGCATCGTGTTTGCGGTGCCGCCCATCAGCAGCCCCGAGAGCGGCGCGGGCGTCGGCTCGTTCAATGCGTGGCTGAGCAGCTACTGCGCCGGCAATTCGCGCCTGTTTTTCTGCGACGACTGCACCACGGTCAACAACGGCAGCGGCGGGTGGGCGACCGGCTACGTGCCCGGCGATGGCATCCACACGACGAACGCCGGCAGCTACCGCATGGGCATCGACGGTGCGGCGGCGCTTGCCTCGCACCTGTCCAGCTTCGCGTATGCCTCCCCGCTGTCGACCGATGCCGCCGACGTGTACCCGGCGCAGCCGCAGTGGGTGCCATACCACCTGATGGCGGGCACCGGCGGAAGCACCAGCTTGAGCGGCGGCGGTTCGGTCGCCACCGGCTGGAGCGTGGGCGGCGCTGGCGCCGGCATCGACGGCACCTGCTCGAAAGTGGCCGCAGACGGCGGCGACCCGAACCAGACGCCCTGGCAGCGCATCACGCCCACGCAGATCGCCGACAACGGGACGGACGGCGGGCTCGGCATGAGCGTGGCCCTGTCGGGCCGCAGCATCACCAGCAGCGACCCCAACGGGTTGGACGTGATTCTCGAAGTGCGCATGAACGCATTGGCCACGCAGCGCTTCCGCTACCTGCGCGTCTATCCATACGGCGTCAGCAACGAAGAGCTCACGCCGCCGATGTTCCTGCGCATGGGTGAGGGGCCGACCACCGACACGGTCGTGATGCGCTGCGCCATGCCGCGGGCCGGCACCAAGGTATCGCACGCCAGCGCACAGCTGAACATCACGCTGTGCTCTTCCGAATCGTTCACCGGCAGCATGGGAAGCATCGACTTCCGCTGCGCCACCGTGAGGGGCTGACATGGCAGTCACCGTACAAACCGGCAATATCGTCGGATGGGATGGCGGCCCGAACACCACGCACGACGAGTCGGTCACCGTTTCAGCGGGCTCTGGTCTGGCGATCTTCATCATTGTTGGGGGCGGCTATCGGGTTGACTCGACGCCGGGCGGCGGGTTTTGGAACCTGCCCACGGTTGACGGCAACAACGCAACGTCAGTGGCCACCATTGCTGATGGCGCCAACAACACCACAAACATCTATCGATACCTTCTGGGGAGCACGTCTGGCACTTTCACGGTGCGTTTCAGCGTCGCCGCTTACGCGGGGGGGTCCTACGTCTGCACCATCGTGCCAATGTCTGGGGTCGACCAGACGACGCCGACGGGTACGCCGGTCCTCTACACCACCGGCACCAGTGCATCCCCGCAGTCAAACTCCTGCACGGTGGCCTCGGGCGGGGTGGCGATTGCCGGTCACGGGATTAACGCCACAACGCAAGGGCTGACGGCGGGGGCCGGGCAGACCAACCTCCGGGCCGCGGTAGTGCAGGGCGGAAACGAGTACCTGCACACCTACAAAGCCGACGCCACGGCGATGGGGTACTCGTGGACGGCTACGAGTCCGCAGAATCACCAGGTCATCGTCCCGGTCAACCCCGCGGCGGCCAGCGACACCACGGCGCCGGTGCTTACCGCCCCCACCGGCACCGCCACCGGCCCCACCACGGCGACCGTCGGCGCGACGACTGACGAGGGCAACGGCACGCTATACGCCGTGGTCACCACCTCGGCCACGCAGCCCAGCGTCGCGCAGATCAAGGCCGGCGAGACGCACACCGGCGCCGCGGCGCCCTGGGACGGCTCGGTGGCCGTCAGCAGCACCGGCGCCAAGACCATCGGCGCTACGGGCCTGACGTCGGCCACGACGTACTACGCGCACCTCGTGCACGCCGACGCCGCGGCCAACGACTCCAACCGCGTCAGCAGCAGCAGCTTCACCACCAGTTCGGTGGCGGGCCTGACCTCGAGCACACTCAAGAACAACACCGGCACCGTGCGCGCCAGCGAGCCCTTCGAGGCCTACGTGCACAACCCCAGCACCGGCGCGCTGGTGCTCAAGAAAACCGGCCTTACCAGCCACGCCACCACGGCCGTGGTGACCTTCACGGATGCCAGCCTGACAGCCGCCACCGCCTACCGCGTGGTGTGGCGGCAGACCAGCACCGGCGCCGAGGGGCTGGAAACCCTCACCGCAACTTGACGCCATGGCCCTGACCTGCCGCGTCGACACTGCCAGCCTCATCACCGGCGCCTGTGTGGTGGGCAACCGCGGCCTGGGCGTGCTCGGCTCGGCCGTGCCCAGCACCGGCACCAGCGGCGCGGGCTACCTGTACAACGACCTGGCGCTGCCCGGCGAGGCCAATGACGAGTTCTATGGCCTGATCACCAGCGGCCCGAGCGGGCTGACGAGTTTCTTCGCCTACGAAGATTCTTCGTTTGTCGCAACCGGCCCCGACGGTTCCTACTCGTTCACCTACACCGGCTACAAGAACGGTGCAAGCTACGGCAGCACAACGGTTGGCTTCACCATCGGTGCGGCTGGCACAGTGGCGGGGAGGGCAGACGAGACCGACACGGCCCTCGCGCTCGTTGCTGTCCAGATCAAGGCACTTGGCCTTGCCACTGAGACCGACACCGCCTTCGCGCTGAGCGCCGTCCAGCTCACGACTACAGGCCTCGCCTCCGAGGCTGACACCGCCTTCGCGCTGAGCGCTGGAGCGAGCACACCTGTCGGCCTTGCCACCGAGACCGATACCGCTTTCGCGCTCGGTGCTGTCCAGCTCAAGGCTGTCGGCCTTAGCACTGAGACCGACTCTGCCCTCACGCTCAGTGCCGCACGCCCTGCCGGCCTCGCCACCGAGACCGACACCGCGCTCACTCTGACCGGCTTGCAGATTCGCGGTGTTGGCCTGGCCTCAGAAGCCTCCACCGCACTTGCTCTCGCTGGCCTGCAGTTGCGCGCCACCGGTCTCGCGACGGAGACGGACATCGCGCTGGCCCGCGCGCCGGTGCAGATCCGCTCTGCCGGCTTGTCCACCGAGGTCGACACCGCACTGGCACTGGCGCCGAACGTCCCAGGTGCTGTTGGTCTGGCTGTCGAGACCGACATCGCGCTGGCGCTGGCGGGCCGCCAGATTCGTGCCGTCGGCATGGCAACCGAGACTGATGCCGCTCTGGCCCTCACGCCGATCCAGCGCATGGCACCCGGCCTGGCGCTGGAGATCGACGCGAGCTTCGCGCTTTCGGCGGTGCAACTGAGGGCGGTTGGCCTTGCCACCGAAACCGACACTGCGCTGGCGCTGGATCCTGCCTCGACCGGCGGCACCGCAGACCCCGCCGACGTCTGGAACTACGTTCTGTCCAACGGCCTGACCGCCGAAGAGACGGCCGTGCAGACGCATGCCATGTTGACGGCGCTCCTCGCGAGTTGCCCGGCCGACTTGGCGCTGGTCTTGAAGTTGCTGCGCAACAAGCAAGTCACCAACCCCTCGACCGGCCGCATGACGGTCTACGACGACGACGGGTCGACCGTGCTGCTGGAGGGCAATCTGTTCGAGGATGCCGCCGGAGCGCAGCCGTACCGTGGCCAAGGGGCTGAACGCAGGGAGCGTCTGACGTGATCGTCGCGCGAGGCCTCGGCAGGGGAACCGGCCGGGTCCTCGTCACGGCCGGCCTCGGCCTGGTGAACGCGGCGTCGGGGCTGCCCCCGGTCCTGCCCCCGCTCGGGGGAGGCGGCCATCTCGGCGGCCGAGCCCGGCCTGCTGTGAAGCGCCGTCGTCGCCACGATGCCGACGAACTGTTGTTCCTGCTGCGCAAATAGCGAAACACCGTCCCTTACTCGCGGCAGAGTTTGTCGCCAACATCCGCCGCACCATGAAGAACTGGTATTCGATCAAGGCCCTTGGGCCGGAATCCGACTCGACGGAGATCACGGTCTACGACGAGATCGGTTTCTGGGGCGTCAACGCTTCCGACTTCGCTCGCGACCTGAAGCTGGTCACGACGCCGAAGATCAAGTTGCTGATCAACAGCCCCGGCGGCAGTGTGATCGACGCCCTGGCCATCTTCAATCAACTGCGGGCCTCCGGCAAGCACGTTGACGTCAAGGTGATGGGCATCGCGGCCTCGGCCGGGTCGTACCTCGCGATGGCGGGCGACCACATCGAGATGCCCGAGAACACGTTCATGTGGATCCACAACCCGATCACGGGGACCTACGGCAATGCCGAGGACCATCGGGCGGCGGCTGCGGACCTGGACAAGTTCGGCGCCTCGCTGACCGCGACGTACTCGCGTCGGTTCAAGGGCGAAGAGAAGGTGCTGCTCGACCTGCTGGCCGCCGAGACGCTGCTCACCGCGGCCGAGTGCCTCGAGTACGGGCTCTGCGACGAGGTCACCCCGGCGATCGAGGTCAGCGCGAAGTTCGAGGTCCAGGACCGCAAGCTGCCGGACGCCGTCAAGGCCTTGTTCAAGCCCAAAGACCCCGAGCCCGCCCCGAAGGCGACCTCGCTGATCGACCGCATCGTGGCGCTGGCCAAGGAACACGGCGTCGAGGACTACGCGCCTGACTTCCTGGTCGACGCGCGGATCTCGGACGCGGCCCAGGCCGAGGCTGCGATCGCCGAGGCCGGGCAGGTCGTCAAGCTGTGCAAGCACGTCGGCGCCAGCGAGCGCGCCGGCGAGTTCGTCAAGGCCCGCGCCAGTTTCGACGACGCCCGCAAGGCGATCGCCGAGGCCCGCGCCGCGGAGGCTGAGAAGAACCCGATCGACAGCGCGCGGCGGGCTAAGGACATCCAAGGCAACGCCAACAAGCCCGAGCCAATCAACCCGACAGACCTGTGGTCGCAGATCACCGCAATGCAGGAAACCCAGCGTAGGAGCGCGAAATGACCGTCCTCACCCAAGGCAAGCAAACCGGCGAGTTTCTGCTCTCCGAAGCGAACGGCGACCGCAGCCGTGAAGTCGTCACCGTCACGGTGGCAGGCGCCGTCGCTCTGCCGTCGGGCCAAGTGCTCGGCAAGATCACCGCGACCGGCAAGTACGTCGCCTACAGCAACGCGGCCAGCAACGGCTCGGAGACCGCTGCGGCGGTTCTGCTGAATGCCTGCCCCGGCACCAACGGCGACTACAAGTGCACCGTGTTCGTTCGTGACTGCGAAGTCTGGGAATCGATGCTGACCGGCATTGACTCGAACGGCAAGACGGACCTCACCGCGCTGGGCGTCATCGTCCGCTGATTCACTGGAGAACAGAACATGCAACTCGACGTTTTCAGCTCCGACCCGGCGTTCACGGTCACCGAACTGACCACGAGCATCAACCTGCTGTCCTACCAACCGACCAAGCTGCAACGCTTGGGTTGGTTCACGCAAGAACCTATCGATACGACCTCGGTCAACATCGAAATGGAAGGCGACGTTCTGACGCTGGTCCCGGCCAAGCCGCGCGGTGCGCCTGGCGAGGTCAAGGGCCTGCAGCGCCGCAACTTGCGCAACTTCCAGGCCATCCACTTGCCGCAGCGCACCGCGTTGATGGCCGATGAGGTCCAGAACCTGCGCGCCTTCGGCTCGCAGACCGAGACCGAACTGGCCAAGGACCGCCTGATGAAAAAGGTGAAGGTCGTTCGTCGGGATCTGGACCTGACGATCGAGTACCACCGCATGGGCGCCTTGAAAGGCCTGATCCTCGACGCCACCGGCTCGACGATCCTGGACCTGTATGCCGAGTTCGGCGTTTCGCAGCAGACGCAGGACATGGCGCTCGACGTCACGGGCACCAAGGTGCTTCTGAAAGTCATTTCGGCGAAGCGCAAGAGCGAGGACTCGCTCGGCGGCGTGGAAGCTGCCGGCTACCACGCTCTGTGTTCGCCTGGGTTCTTCGATGCCCTGGTGACGCATCCGGCCGTCGAAGAGACCTACAAGTACCAGCAGGGCTCGACGCTGCGCACCGACCGCCGCGGCGGGTTCGAGTATGGCGAGACCTTCTGGGAAGAGTACCGCGGCGCCGGCAACGTCAAGATCGCCGACAACACCGCGCTGCTGGTCCCGCTCGGCGTGCCGGATATGTTCGTCACCTACTACGCACCGGCGCCGTACATGGAGACGGTCAACACGATGGGCCTGCCGTTCTACCTGAAGCAAGAGCCCATGCGCATGAACGTCGGCATCGAGGCCGAGTGCCAGTCGAACCCGCTGAACCTGATCACGCGTCCGGCGTCGATCATCAAGCTGGGTCTGAACGCAGGCGCCCTCGCCTGAGCGCGATGGCACTGGGCTACATGGCCCGCGCAGTCAGAGCAGGGCTCGCCAAACACGGCGAGCCCGCTTTGCTTCGGGGCGTCTCGTGCGGCAAGGCGCCGCTCATCCGCCAGGCGGATATCTACGCGGGGATCGGCGACACGGCCGACGACAACCCTGTGGTCAGGTTCGACATCACGACGATCGACGTCCAGTACAACCCGCAGGTCGGCGACACGTTCGACCACCCTGACGGCGATTTCAAGCTGGACCGCCTCGTGGTCGACAACGGCTACACCCGCACGTTCATCGTGGTGCCGAGATGAGTCTGCGCCTGACCATCGACGTCCGCGAGATCGACGGCCTGGAGTCGAAGCTGCGCCGGCTCACCGGCGAGGCTTTCGGCCTGGCGGCCTCGACAGCGGTGAACGAAGTCATCACGCGGTTCGAGAAGGTCGCCACACGGGGCATGAACGAGGGGATCAACCTCAGCGATCAGTACGTCAAGTCGAAGACCGACCTCGTCCTGTCTCGCGCCGGCACCAACCCCGAGGCCACGTTGACGACCCGCGGCGACCTCACCATCCTCGGCCACTACGACCCGATCGTGCTCTACCGCTCGGCCCCCCGTGCTCGAGGCGACTCGTCGCGCGGCGTGCCCGCCGGTGCTCGAGCGGCCGGCGTCAGCGTGGAGGTCACCCGGGGCAGCCGCAAGAGCATGCAGGGCGCCTTCACCATGAAGCTGCGCCAGGGCACCAAAGAGGGCGACAAGGTCGGCGTGTTCATCCGCAGCGGCGACCGCAAGAAGCACGTCTACGGGGTCGCCCCGTACTCGCTGTTCCGCTACCAGGTCAACAAGCGGGCCGACGATCTTGAGGTCGACCTGGAGAACACCGCGGCCAGCGTCATGGTCAACGCGGTCGAAAGGGCCCTCGCATGACCGTCCTGAACCGGGCCGAGGATGTGGCCGCCGAACTGAGGACGCGCCTGCTCACGCTGACCATCGCGCAGGGCGCCGAGACCGACATTGGCCGCAAGGTCTTCCAAGGTCGGCGCAAGGTCGACGACTCGATGCTTCCGTGCGTGTCGATGATCGAGGGCGACGACGTCCCGGCCCGCGAGACAAACACCACGACGTACGAACTGGCGCAGCGGTACGTGCTGTTCGCCTACCTCCCTTGCGACGCCGACGACCCCAACATCGCGGCGCACGCGGCGCTTCGCGACCTCAAGCGGGCAGTGTTCACCACAGGGGGCAGGCCCAGCGTCACGTGGGGCAGCAAGGTCAAGAGTGTGGAGTACCTCGGCCGCGACATCGGCCCCCGCGCTGACGGCGCGTCGTTCGTCCTGGCTTCGATCGAGATTGCCGTGACGTTCGTCGAGGCGCTGCACAACCCCTGAAGCAAATAGCGAAACAGCGTCCCTTACGCATCAACCCGGGCGTCCATAGGAT
>Ga0075160_10001528_pt1 | contig 14024 bp, 9 predicted proteins | sample JI91814C2DNA_FD_70969 | JGI IMG/M metagenome (GOLD analysis project Ga0075160, IMG submission 70969) | Wastewater effluent complex algal communities from Wisconsin, to seasonally profile nutrient transformation and Carbon sequestration -... | ecosystem: Engineered > WWTP > Effluent > Algae... | reverse complement strand
TGCTTGTTCCTTGCGAGCCTCTGATTCTACTATCTCTCCGCTATTATCTCTCCATACTCTAAGCGGTATAGAAGCTCTTGCGCCCATCACATTTTCATTAAATCCATCTCGCTGTAGATACGCTGATACTGTTAAATTGGGAATAGACTCTCTTCTTAAAAGGTCTATTCTTTTTTGAGCAGTCCTAACATCTAAAACTCCTGCATCTACTTCTGTCCTTTGTTTGAGTGCGGTAACAATTAATTCTTGCGTATTCTTCGTGTTCAATTGTATGTCAGGAATTGAATCGACTATAGTTAGAGACAAATCATAATTAACCCCCATCATAACAGTTAAATTTCCCTTTGCCCCATCTCTCTTTCGAATGGCAGAATTGAGTAGTCTAGAAATTTTGGATACTTCTGCATTCGCTATATCAGCATCAATTCCGGCTGCGAGTCCCTTCTCCGCTCTACCCTGCACAACCTTTGCCATATCCTGTGAATTCTGATAGAGGAATTCAGTGATCTTATATTCCTCTAAAGAATTTTTATAAAATACAGCAGCAGAAAGAGCCTGTGCAGTCGTATCTCTTTCCATGGTCGCTACTTTTTTTATTTGAGCGGCGAATTCGGAGTCTGCCACTTCCATTCGTTTGCCTCTTTGCCCAGCGATATAGAATTCTTGCGAAAGTTGAAATTCTCCGTTAATTGCAGTTTGAGCATTGGGGTTAAATATTGTTACCTCCGACTGTGCTTGCCTTCGATAAGCATTCATTACCTGAATACTAGGATTGGAAGGAAATAAATACGCTGCCGCTATTTTCTTGCCTTTGATTGCTGTTAATTCAATTCGAGTTCTCTTAAACTCGGGACTATGATTTAAGACGCACTCGACTATTGTGAGTAATTTTGCATTACCCGCACAATGCGAATTCTCCGCATGTGAGTCTGATTCTATTGCATAAATTCCAAATGCGAATAGAATTAAAATTATATAAAATGATTTCATAAACTCCTCCTTTGAAGATTTTAATTTTACCAATGAAGATAGATTAATTGAGTTCGGTGTATGGACTTCTCCGATCACCCGAACAGTTTCCACCCTTCACCTTCGTAAGTTCGAGATGACAGAATAAGCCTGAACCCTATCGGTGGTAATCTTTTTAAGTAAAAATAATTCTAGGAGGTCGAATTAAATTCAAGAGATAATCAAAATTAACCGCCGTAAAAAGCGGAGATACGATATAAGAAATAGTAATTTGAGTATAGATTTTGTTTAGATAAAATATTGAATAAGAAATTAGAATATAATTACAAGGACAGTTAACACAGATATGCTCTTTTGCATGGTCACCGCTATCGGAAGATTCTGAATGAATAGAGAAGACACAGTCATTCTCACTAACCCCAATTCCACCACAAATACATTCGTTATCTATTATGCGCTGAAAACCAAAGATCAGCAGAAAAGAGAAAATGAAAACTTTGAATAGAGATTTCATAAATTTTGTTTGTAGAGACGCACGGCCGTGCGTCTCTACAATGTTTTATTTTATTGCCTTTGTGAAAATCATCTTTCCAGCGGCAGTCTGGATAATCGAGGTTACATTCACTCGAACATCCTTTCCTACTAAGTGACCGCCATTTTCTATCACGACCATAGTTCCATCTTCGAGATAACCGATTCCTTGGTTTTCGTCCTTGCCTTCTTTGATGACTTGGATGGCAATTTCTTCTCCGGGAAGAACTACAGGCTTAAGAGCATTTGCTAGATTATTAAGGTTAAGAACCTTTACGCCTTGCAATTCGGCAACTTTATTTAAGTTAAAATCATTTGTGACAAGTTTAGCACCGGTGTCGCGAGCTAGCTTAATAAGTTTGGCATCGACTTCGCGTGTGTCCGTATAATCCGTATAAGTAATTTTAACTTCAATCGTGCCTTTGCGTTGCAACTTATTCAGCATATCTAATCCACGACGACCGCGAGCCCGTTTAATAGGATCGGATGAATCGCTAATCAGTTGGATTTCACGAAGAACGAAGTTAGGTAAAATGAGGGGACCGTCAATAAAATGCGTATCAGCAATGTCTAAAATACGACCGTCAATTACAACAGAAGTATCTAGAATCTTATCGCGAATTTCTTCTGGCTTTTCGTTACCAAGAATGAATGGTCGGATAGGTCCTCCGCCTCCACCAAAAATGGCAAGACCTGGTTTTTTAGAGAATGCATAACCAATCTTAACCCCAGCATAACCAAGTCCGAGATAAACAATAAGACCTAGACCTGGATTCTTTGAATCAGCAATTAAACCAGTAAGAAGTTTCCCAATACCAAAGCCAACAAGTAAACCTACTGCAATACAAAACGCAACTTCGGCATTGATGGTAGGGAAAATTTTATCTTCAAAATAGACTATTCCAAGAGTTGCAACAAAAATCAGTCCAGTATAAATACTAGGCTGAAGCAAATCGCCATACATAGGGAAAAGAAATCCGAAAGATACGATAGAAAAAGAGAGCGCGAATAGAACCTTATAGACATGAGTCATACTCAAATCCTTTTATTAAAATTTGAGTTTTCTCGGTATTTATTCTACATCCACAATTGCCGCTGCTTGTTGAAGCGGTTGCACTGAACTTGCTAAAATATCAGAAACAATATTGCCGGCTTCTTCTTGAGGAACACCTTTACTCAAAGCTATTTCTGTTTTCACTAAATTATAAGCATTTTCATATAGCTTTCTTTCCATGATTGACAATTCCTTGCCATTTGCTCTACGGAAAAGGTTTCTACAAACATCAGCTACTTCATAGATAGAACCGGATTTTATCTTGTTCATATTGTTTTGGTATCTAATCTTCCAGTCTTCTTCTGTGTCGACTTCATCTTTCATTAATAGGTTGAGAACTTTTTTTATTTCTCTCTTGGGTATAATTCCTCGAATCCCGACCTGTTTTGCTTTATCGACGGGTATCATAACTTTCATTTTCGAGGACTGTATCTCGAGGCTATAGCAGTCACGCTTTTTGCCTAGAATTGTCTTTTTGCTCACTTCCGTGATAGCACCAACGCCATGCATTGGATAAACAACATAATCGCCGACTTTAAATTCTATATCAGAAATAATCTGACTCCTGGTTGAATAATTTAAATAAATTCCGTTAAACTCAGAGTTAAATATCTAATCATTGACTTAGCAAGTCAAGTAAATTTTGACTTTTAGGCTAGTTTTTAGTAAATAAATTAAATATTGCAACGATAATTGGCTTTAGTAATGAAATTTAAGTATTTCCGACTTTACTAAAACAAATCATAGATTGAAAACACAGGCATTTCTTACTAGAACCCTTTTTGCCTTCCTTATTGACTACCAAGACTTGCCCAACTAGCATAGAGTAATTTTACGAAAGCATCAATGCCTTCCTTGATTCGCGAATGGGGAACGCTTTTGTTTGCAACAATTTTGAGTTCAACTCGATGAACAAGATTTCGAATAAAAGCTTGTCTGTAGGCGAGAGTTCCAATTTCTAAAAATTCAAATAATACCTTGCTTTCCTTTAACTCTTCTCTCAATGATTCTGAAATAATTGAAATTGCTTCTTCCTTTGAAAGGTATAAACGTTCTACCAATATAACGGCAGCACCTTGGATTAGTTGAATTTGCCTTGGACTTACAATATCACCCGTGCTCATTGTTCAAACTTCGTGACTCTCTTTTTAATAATCAATCCTTTTTCGTAACTACTCAGCGTATTTTACCCCAGAGTCGTTACAAAAAAAAACAACCTTGACATAGTTTTTTTCAAATCTACTTTAGGTTGATTCTAGTAGAAATTCAAAAGAATGTTTGAGGTAGTATGAAAGGAAAGTTGGCAGTTCTAATATTTAACCCTAAAAGTGGTAAAGGAAAAGCTCGAGAAAGAGCAATTGACTTTTCTCAAAAATGGAAAGAAATCGTTGGAACAGAAATAAGACTACGTCCAACTTCTTCTCTTGCTGATATTCGAATTGCTGCAAATGAAACCTACAATGATAATGAGTTACAAATTTTTATGGGAGGAGACGGAACACTTTCTGAATCAATTCAGGGTATTTCTGAGAAACTAAATTTTACTAACCTTACCAAGCCTGTCGCATTTCTTCCCGGCGGAACAGGAAATAGTTTTTTAAGAGACTTTGATATTAAAGATTATCAAACTGCGCGAGATATGTTCTTTTTAGCTTTTGAAAAAGAGTCTACTGTCAACATTGATTCTGCCATCATTACTTATAACAAAGTAAAATCAGACTTATCCGCAGGTGATGTATCTAAGCGTATAATGTTTAATATTTGGGGTGTTGGACTAATTTCCGACATAACAAAATTAGCAATTAGAATGAGAAAGATAGGATCTATGAATTACACAGTCGCTAGCCTTATTAAATTATTTAGCCATAAGCCCTATAAGCTTAAAGCAATTATTGATGGAGTGGAAGAGTTATTAAATTGCAATATGGTGACTGTATCTAACTCTCGATTTACAGGCGGCAAAATGCAAATAGCCCCTCATATACGAGTCAATGACGGCAAATTATTCTTAATCTCTCCAATGCTAAAAACTAGATTGGCTTTATTCTCTAACTTTCCTAAAATTTTCAAAGGGGATCATGTCAATCATCCACATATTAAAACAGGTTTCATCAAGAAAATTGAAATTCATCATGATAATCCGCTCGTTATGAATGTAGACGGAGAATTAGAAGAAGGATTTAATCCTCGTATGCAAATTCATCCGTCTTATTTCAAAATCTATATGCCAACTTAAAGGAAGAGATTTTACAATCTCCCTTTTTTGGTATTTTGTAATTCTTTTACAGTATCAATTGTAGGAGAAAGCCAATCATCTAGCAATGGTAATGCGCCATTTGGCTTAGCTTTGAAGACCATATCCTTATTGAAGTTTGCGATTTCTGTTGTGAGACCAATCTTTCTTGCTACTTCAATAGCTTTCCAATAATGCTTTAAAGCTTGAGCCGAATTTCCTTTTCGCTCATACACTGCGCCAATATTATTATAAACAGCGATTAACACGTTGTATATCTCTTGGTGTGCACTTTCTTCCGGTGTTGGTCTTGCTATAACAGATTCTTTTTCTTCAAAGTCTTCTTTGATCTTAATGTAATTTCCAAGACTTGCGTTCAATTGATCTAAATTGTAAAAAGCATTGGCTCGACCAATCATAACATTACTGTTTAGATAGGTATCATCTTCGCTTAAGTTAGACCATTCATTCAATGCCGCTTCGTAATCAGAGCGCATGTATTCAATCCAACCTTTATAATAGTAAAGTTCTCGCTTTAACTTAGGATCTTTTATATTCAGTTTCAATGCAATATCAAATTTTTGCATAGCATTGATAAGATTTCTGCGACGATTGCTTTCTTCTTCGGATAATTGCGATAAGCTCTTATCTGGATATACTTTTCTGTCCGGAAATTCTGAAATCTTTCCATCTTTAGAAATCAGAGATGATTCCATGAAGGCAATTTTTCCCTTATCAAAATAGATTCTTCCTGGATCACCATTTAATAAGGTTTCATCCTCTTCGCGATTTCCGTAAAAGTCTTTATAAGTCACATAACGTTTTTCTGCATTTGCAAGTAGATCAATACTTTCAGAATAATTATTTAACCTCATATAATGCTCACCCATTTCCATTACAGACAAATAATGGGCAGGATCATAACTAGCAGCAAATTCAAATTGTTTGAGTGCACGAATAGACTCGCCTTTGTTTATTAAGAATCTTCCTCGTTGGTAATAGCCTTCAGCGAATTCATCTCCTTTGACATCTTCTCCATCTTCACCCTTCTCCGTTTTGAAGAAAGCGGTATTAAGGAGAACTTCAACATTATCCTCAAGATCCATATTCGTAACTTGATCTTCCGGATTGATATTGTATTTAATTCTTACTTCAGAAGCATTCAAATCAATGTAGAAAGCAGCCAATTTTGCTAAGACAAAAAGCGAAAGGTCGTCTTCTATTCCAAGCGCATTTCGAACTTGCCTATGGTGGTTCAAAACGAACTGTGGATTCTGATCCCCTTTCCACATTTCAATGTAATTACTGAGTAACCCACCATGACCGATCGCATTGTCTGGAAATTTCTCAACAATCTTATTATAATAGAATACTGATTTCGCGAAGTTCTTTTGATTGTAGTAGACTTTCGCCAACCCAGCAGTAGCCTCTACATTGTTCTCATCTTCGCCATCTGTAAATACTTCTTTAAAATAACTGACGGCAAGATTGTCGTTCTTAAAACTACGAGAAGTTCCCATCGTAGGCTTATTAAAAAGATTTGCAATATTGGAATGAAATTTTCCTAGATTGATATAGGTTTGATTATCATGAATATTTTTTTCTAATCTCGCAACTATATAAGCACCTGCAACCTTTATCTTTCGTTCGACTTGCTTCTTTTGAGCCCCAGAAACAAGAACCATCATGTCACCATCTGGAACAACTCTACCTCCAAGGGGTAACTTATCATTATCCCAAGAAGTCTTTGAAGATAATTGAATGTAAGGAACCTCTGTTCTTTCTGTCCAAGATTCCCCCTTCCCATTTTTCTCTGCCCCAAAGTCAGGCTCCACTACCCCAAAGAGCTTTTCAAATGCTTGGTCGTATTCTCCAATTTTGCTGTAAGCAACACCAAATTTATTTAAGTATTCTAAGCTGTTTGGTTCGATTTTCTCACCTTTTACAAATGCTGTTTTAGCATCTGCTAATGCACGAGATCTTTCCGTTGAGTCTTTTGCTACACCAGCTTTTTTTATGTATTCAATTCCTTCTTTGTAATGTCTTGCGGCTTGAAAAGGGCGAAGAACATATTTATAAGAACTAATTAATCCTACGACTAGTAAAATTCCTGCGGCAGCCATAAGGGCTGTTCGTTTAATTAACTCCCTGCGTCTTAACTCCCCTTCTTTTGTGTAGATCGGTTTTGTGGAGATAACAGGGATTCCCCGCTCAGAATACGCACCCGACTTATCGTAAAGATCTACAGGGTATCCCAGTTTTTCGGTTAAGTAAGCAGCAATGTCTTCTGGCTTTTGGGACGATTTAATAAGTTCGACTAATTCTCGTTGCTCGGATTTAGGAAGCTTATCATTTGTAATTACATCAATAACTGTTCTTTTGAGTTTAGGTGGATACTTAAGAATTTCCTGTTGAATGACTGCGAGTTCTTCATCGCTTAAATCTTCTTCCGCTTCCTCTTCTTGTGCCAGACTATCTAAGTCTTCATCTAAACTATCGTAACTTGATTCGGTTGCAGGACCTGCATCATCAATTACATCAAGTGAGCTACTAGTATCACCATTTGAATCTCCAATTCCACTTCCTAAATCATCAAAAGAAGAGGCGAAGTCATCAACGGTATTCTCTGTTTCAAAATCATGCCCAATTCCAGTGGACTGCTGTATATCAGCAAATGGATCATCATCAACGCCAGAAGAATCAAAAGATGAGGAGCTATCATAGCTATCATCAGATGCAGGTTGACTGGAATCTAAATCTCCAAACATATCGCTTGATGTGCTATCATCAAATCCAGCCAAATCATTCGAGTCACCGAAACCATCTGAAATAGTTCCTAAATCTCCAAATGAATCCTCGTTAGAGCTAGCATCATTGTCATCAAGTCCAGCAAAAGAATCTTCTACACTTAGTGACTCTTTCCCAATATCAGCAAACGGATCACTGTCTTCGTTTGCATTTCCAATATCTTCATTGAACCCAGAGAAAGGATCGTCTACAGTTGCTTCCGTAGATTGACCAATAGCCCCAAATGGATCCTCTTCTGTAGATGAACTAGTATCACTTAAATCAGCAAATGGATCGTCTTCTGAATCCATTCCGCCTGGAACAACATCTGCAAATGGATCTGTATCCATTGCATTCGGAACTGAACTTTTGTTAAATGCAGTTCCTACATCTCCAAATGGATCTTCCTCTGAAACAGCTTCCATATTTCCAAAAGGGTCATCGGTAGATTCATCCTTCTGAACGAGCCCCGAATCATCCATAGCAAACGGATCTTCTTCTATAGAATCTGCATTAGAATCATCCAACTTGTCATCGAAGCCACCAAACGGATCACTCTCTGTTAAGGAATCATCTGCTGCGAGCAAGTCATCAGCAGGTTCCTCTTGTGTTTCGGAAGGCATTGCAAAAGGATCATCTGCTCCGAACATATTTACATCATCATCGACTTGAGTGATGGGTGGTGTATCTTGAATTATTTCTTTTTTGGGTGTGACCGACTGTCCGGCGATTAAATCCGGAGCATCATTTAAAAGTTCATCAATGTCTACATCATTCTCATCAAAATATTTCATTTGAGGAGGTGTGGTAGATTCTAAAATGGCATCGTCGGCAAGCTCTATCCCACCCTCGATTGTATCAGGCTCTTCCTTAACCTCGTTTAAAGCTTCGTCTTTATCCGGGATTAATTCAGGCAATCCCTTAATCTTGCGGAGCACTCTCGACATTGGATTAAGAGTTTCATTTCTTATAGGATCTTTATCTAATGGAGATAAAATCTCTGCGATCTTACTGAATTCATCTTTTGTTAGCTTTGCCATATTCGTTCGGTTTATAGTGGGTCATTTCCATTATCGGAAAAGGCGAGCATTTCGATATAATATTTCTCAAATCTCACAAAGTTTAAAAAAAAATTACTTTTTTTGCGTTCATAAGTTCGAAAATGTAAATAACTAACCTTAACTCAATTGTTGAATTATTTCTCATTGCTATATATGTAAATATGTGTACTGACTGCATTGAAAGTACTAGACAAAAGAATACGGGAATTATACATTTAAAAATCGAACATGCCTGAATCCCAAAAAAAGAAAATAAAAATCATCCAGAGAAAACCTTCTCGGAAAAAATATTTACTCCTATTTTTATTCTTATCTTTATTCGGATTTGGCGTAATTGGACAAGACACTGTTGATTGGGTCGGCTCTTATTCCAGCAAAGAATTAGAAGGAACAGAAGAGAAAGTTACCAATAACAAAATCTATTTTTATTGGCAGATTGCTAGCTTAAAGAGAGCCATTCCCCCTCGCTATATTAAAATGATTGATATTGACGCTTACGCAAAACGTGGACAATTTTTAAATTCAGGAATCTTATTTACTTACAATGGATTAAAAAACTCAGATGTTTCCATTTGCGGAAATTTTTCTTCTTGGCGTTGTATTCCAATGACAAAAAACAAATTCGGTGTTTTTCATGCACTCATTCCAGCAAATTTTAAAAACAGAAAAGAAGAAGCCGTTGTCTCCTATGAATACAAATTCAAAGTAGATAATCTCTTTGACTTTGACGTCGAAAATTCCAATCGCCACTCAGACGGAGCTGGTTCTTATTACTCCGAATATCTTCTAGAGAATTTTGATTTTGAAAAGCATATCTCGGCTCGTGTAATTTCTGATGAAATGACAGAGGACTTAGATTTCATTACAGTAGAATTCCAAATTTACAAACCAAATGCATCCGTAATTTCTTTAGTGGGAAATTTCAATCAATGGAATCCCGAACATGATTATCTTCAAAAAGATAGAAATGGAATTTTTAAACTCAGAAAAAAACTTCGTCCTGGTGAATACCTATACAACTACATTGTAGACGGAGAAAAGATTTTAGATACCTACAATTCCGAAACTCGCCACCGTGTAGAAACAGATGAACTATCCTCTTATCTCAAAGTAATAGATAATAAATTTTCTTCTCTTTAATTTGTGAGCGATAGAGTCAGAGGGATGCCTTTTCCTTCACTCCCGTTTCATAGTGATGAAAGAACTACATTTATCATTCATTATACAAGAGTTACACTATTCATACATCTTAAAAGAATGATGCAGAATTTCTGAACTCTTTAGTAGTTTGTATTCCATTGCATTTGAATTTGCTAATTGCGAAGCATATTCTGCTTTAGCGCGAACGACAGAATCATCAACCAAATAATCTGCTTTTATTTCCAAAATTTGATAAGTCCCATTTGTGAGCTTAATTAAAAAATCAGGATAATAACTTCTAAGCGTGTTTGAATCTGGCTCAATGTAATTTATAAAAAAGTCGGTCTGTCCATGAGTGAGCATTCCGGTAAACCAAACTCCTTCTACTTTACTATCATGAATTAGAATTTCAAAAATTTCCTTTTCTGGAATAGAATCAAAACAATAGCGGTCTAAATGAAAAGACTTACCGGCTATTTCTGCGTAACCGCTATCTTCTATTTTAGCAACCAATTCTTTCTTGGCTCTCATTCTGAAACTATCTCCTTCTTTCGGAGGTTTTACTAATTCTATTTCTACTTCTTCTTTCGTTTTAAACTCTATAATTTCATAAAGCTCTTTAAACAAATGTGGAATCACCCAATCATATAAAAGTTCATTGAATTCATTTACGGATTTTAAAATTTCTTTCGTTCCTTGTTTGGTCGATGAAAGCAAATGGTTGATTTTTAATGGGGAAATATTCAAATACTTTGCAATCTCAGCGACTAAAGTCAACTCAGAGAAAGTTCTTTTCTCTTTAATATAGGTTACGTCCCTGTCTGCCGATATTTTCTTTCCGATGTCGTGGATACTTCTTTCTGAACGGAGGATTTTATATTTTCCAGTGTCTACTTTTTCTAGTTCTAAATCAATTCCTTCTTTCAGTTTTTTTTCTTTCAATTGATGTAGTTTACGAGTAAGATTGAGTTTTACTTTAATCGGTGGTGGAACAATCCTTACTTCTACAGTTTCCTTTCCATCGTCTGTATTATTGAGATCATCAACCGATAATCGAAAGTTCTCTTGCAGTTCTGCTTCCAATGTTTTTACATTTTCATCCGAAAGAAATACCAAACCTGTTTCTTGGTAACTCGTGATTTGCCGCAGACAGCGCATTGTTGCTTGGAGAACAAATACTTTGGACTTTGGCTCTCTGTGTAATCCGACTCCAAATAAGGACCGACAGTTCCAACCTTCTTTTCCCTTGTTGACAAGTAAGATAAATTGTTTGTCAGATTGTGGAGTGTCTAAATTTTTAAATTCCCGAATGTCATCGTTAGTCGTAATAGAAGAGTCTCCCACATTGACTAAAATCTTTTCAGTAGATATTCCCATTTCGGATAATACCTGTTCGACTGCGGGCTTTAGCTCTAATTGTAACTCTTCAATCGTAGAAGCAAAGAAGGCAATCTTAGGAAGAAGTCCTTCAAAGAGTCTGCCATTATAGGCTGTCCAAAATTCTTGAATTGCTAAACGAATAAAAGGAACAGTCTGGTCTTTGATATTTTCGAATCCACTGATTTTTACTTTCTTTAGATACCTGTTCTGAATAGCATCTTTTAATCCATAAGCGTAGACCACTTCGGGTAATAATCGACTACCCACAAAAGGGGTTCCCGTATAATTATAACAGCCTACAACTTTTGTTCCGGTTTGTTTTAAATTTTCTGCTAATTCATTTATCGTCACTCTGAGGCTAGTCGCTGTTTGCTTTAATCCAAAGTCAGCAGCCAGTGCACTTCCAAAAACGTGATGTGCCTCATCTACATAAATCCCCAACTGTTTAAATCGAGTTAGCTTTGCAAAGCGTTGATTAGTAATCAAATCCACTTCTTCTAAATCAAAACCATATAGGTCTAAATAATCTTGATTCGAACTTTTTGCTTTGTAGACAGCAGGGTGAGATTCAAATAATTCCTGAGCACCGGTCTTTGTTTTAGTTTTCTTTTTTAGAATAATTTTTTGAGTATTGGAAATGATGATATTGAATTTGGAATTATCTATGGCGTTTAACGCATCTCCAGTTTCATCCAAGAAAAAGAAATGTGTATTAGTCTCTATCCAACTTACATACTCAGGAGGGACTACTTTTGAAAAATCAAAAGTTTGAATTTCTTTCAAAGATTGCAAGACAGTTTTATCAGGAGCAAATACAAGTGCGTTATGACAAAATCGTTCATCATTGGGAAATTTATTGGCAAGAAGAAATTCATAGAAAATAGAAGTAGCCATGAGCACAGTCTTTCCAAGTCCCATAGTTAAGGCGAAAATATAGTTTGGGTAAATCTGCTGGAATTTCTGAATGCCTTCAAATACAGCCTTAAAGAGTTCCTTACTGGTCGTATCTAAAATTTCCGAAGGTCCGAACATGCTCAACTGATTCTGTGCATCTATACCTATTTCTTTTCGATTTGTAAATTCTTCTTTTTTATAAAACCAATCTTCGAATATTTGATAGAGAAATTTATTATGACAAAACTCTTTTAAAAAAACATACATTTCCAAAGCTTCAAATTGAGGCTTACGCAAATAAGCCGATGGATTTTCCGGATTATTAAAATGCAAAAACTTGCGAGTAAGTGGTGTATAACTCGAATAGATTCTCTTTCGCTCTTCTTTTAGAAATAATTCTAAATATACATAAAAAGGAAAATCAATATTTTGAACTTTGGGTTTTGTTTTTTTAGGTTCTTTCATTTTTTCCACCATGAAATAGGTCTCATGTCGAAATATTTCAATTTCTTCGACATGAGCGAGTAGTCATGTCGAAATATTTCGATTTCTTCGACATGACTACTGGTTTCTGAAAAGTTCATACAATTTCCTATTGATATAAAAGTGATTTTTCCCTCTTTTTTCTAACTCCAAAAATCCACCCTCAACTAGTTCCTCTAGATATTTTGAGGCAGTCTGTCTATGAATTCGTAAATCTCTTTCGAGAAATTCGATTTTGGTGTAGGGATGAAAAAAAAGATTATTCAGTAAATCTTGGGAATAGAATTTATATTTTTCTCTAATCCGTATCTTATAGTCTTGCATGAGCGTGCGGATACTCTGAATTAAACTCACTGTTTCGCTTGAAGTCTCGATAATGCCCTGCAACATAAACAAAATCCATTCTTCCCAATTATCTTTGTCTCGCACTTCTTGCAGAAGACGGTAGTAATCCGATTTTTTCCTGATAATGTATTTACTTAAATAAAGAACAGGAATATCAAGAAGACCTTTATAAACTAAATAGAGAATATTAATAATTCTACCAGTTCGACCATTGCCATCATAAAATGGATGAATGGATTCAAATTGATAATGTATGACAGCCATTTTGATGAGTGGATCAACAAGACTCGTAGAATCATTATTTATATACTGCTCTAGATTATTCATGAGCCTAACGATGTCTTCATGATGTTGTGGCGGTATATAGACAGTTTCCCCTGTGAGATCATTTTTAAGATTTGTTCCAGGGAGTTTACGAAGACCAGCGTTATTGTTTTCAATATTTGCTTGAATTTCCAATATCTGATTATTTGTAAAAATGCCTGTAGCCTTTATCTTTTCATATCCATTTCTGAGCGCCTGTGAATAATTCTGAACTTCTTTGGCAGAAGGATTACTTATAAAATCGTCAAATAAAGATTCTCTATAAAGTTCATCATGAGTCGTAATGATATTTTCAATGGCAGAACTGTCTTTCGCTTCCAAAAGAGGCAAAGTATTAATCAAGATGGCTTGATTTGGAATTGTCTTGGAAATGCCTTTTAACTCAGCCAAATAGCGATGAGCATTAGCCGTTTGCCGCAAGACTGCTTTTGTCTCAATATCTGTTTGGGGAGGAAGCTCCGGTAAAATATAATTTTTCATTTCCTAAAGTGTAACCTCAAGTGACTCGCTGAGTAAATCGGTAATCTTAACTCGAATAGTCCCTTTATTAGCAGGAACGGGATAAACACCTTTTACAAGTTCATCTCCTTCGGGAACATCGACGACCTGTGGTTCAAATACTGCTCCATCGTAATTAAAATCAATCATAACAGACTCGACAAGCTCTTTCCAATTTTCTACATTTTCTTTCATGATGGAAAGTTTTTGTAAAAGGTTCATAGGATAAAATTGACGAATGAGGACTTTATTATTTTCAATGGTAATCTCTGCTTCGGAATCTCGTTTGAATTCCAAGTTCGCTTTATCGCGCAGAATATCGACT
>Ga0075160_10001520_pt1 | contig 14065 bp, 14 predicted proteins | sample JI91814C2DNA_FD_70969 | JGI IMG/M metagenome (GOLD analysis project Ga0075160, IMG submission 70969) | Wastewater effluent complex algal communities from Wisconsin, to seasonally profile nutrient transformation and Carbon sequestration -... | ecosystem: Engineered > WWTP > Effluent > Algae... | reverse complement strand
TCCCCGGCGAAACGCGGGCGGGTACCGGCGATCGGACGGGTCTCGACGACGTCGCCGCGCACCGACACCAGCCGCTCCGGCGAGGCGCTGACCACGCTGCCCGCGTCGGTGCGAAAGATGCCGGCGAAGGGCGCGGGATTGTTGCCGCGCAGGCGCTGGAACAGGGCTGCGGGTGCAAGCGGCGAATCGAAACGCGCCGTCCAGCCACGCGAAAGATTGACCTGGAACACGTCGCCCGCAGCGAGGTACCCCAGCACCCGTTGCACGCCATCGACATAGCGCTGCGATGGCTCTTCCGCGATCCCTGCAGGCGCCTGCCAGTCCGGCAGCGATCCCGCTGAGCCCGCACGCGCAAGGTCGGCGCCAATGCGTCCGAGCCACGCGCTGGCATCGGCTTCGGCCACGGCGAAGCACGCGCCGGTCACGCGATCCCGCAACACGGCAGCCGGGCAACGCAGGGCGCAGGCGATCGGCAAACCACCCGCGGCAGGCGGCAGCCGCAGCACGGGCTCGACCTGTTGCGCCAGCTCGTATCCCAGCAAAAGCGCCCAGCCGCCGCGGAACGGCAACGTATCGACTTCGGCGCGCGGCAGGCGTTGCGCCTGCCAGCGGGCATCCAGCACGTCGAGGAAGCGCCCGTCGATCCACCCGCCATCCTGGTCGCGGACCATGCCGTCGCGATGCAGCACGAACGATTCGCCGTCGTGCGCCAGCAGCATGTCCCAGCGACCGTGCGCACCGGTCGCGCTGGATTCCAGCAGCACCGGGTAACGCGCCGGATCCAGGCGATGCAGGTCGAGCAGGTCGACGTCGGCGGGAAGGGTTCGGGTGATCATCGGCACAGAGCACCCCATCGACGCCCTCCCCTGCACGCAAGGGAGGACATCGGCATCAGATGCGACGGAATACCAAGGTGCCGTTGGTACCGCCGAAGCCGAACCCGTTCGACACCACCACGTCGACCCTGGCTTCGCGCGCGACGTTCGGCACGTAGTCCAGGTCGCAACCTTCGCTCGGCGTTTCCAGGTTGATCGTCGGCGGGATGATCCCGGTCTCCAGCGCCTTGATCGTGTAGATCGCCTCCACGCCGCCGGCGGCGCCGAGCAGGTGGCCGGTCATCGACTTGGTCGAACTGACCATCGTCTTGTACGCGTGGTCGCCGAGCGCGCGCTTGATCGCCAGCGTTTCCGCAAGGTCGCCGAGCGGCGTCGAAGTCCCGTGCGCATTGAGGTAACCGACCTCGTCCGCGTTGATACCGGCGTCGCGGAAGGCCATCGCCATGCAGCGCGCGGGTCCGTCGCCGTTCTCGCTGGGCGCGGTCATGTGGAAGGCGTCCGAGGACGCGCCGAACCCGGCCAGCTCGCAGTAGATGCGCGCGCCGCGTGCCTTGGCGTGTTCGTATTCCTCCAGCACCAGGATGCCGGCACCGTCGCCCAGCACGAAGCCGTCGCGGCCTGCATCCCACGGGCGCGAAGCGGCCGCGGGATCGTCGTTGCGCGTGCTCATCGCCTTCATCGCGCAGAAGCCGCCCATCGAGGTCGGCGAGCTGCCGCGTTCGGCACCGCCGGCGATCATCACGTCGGCATCGCCATGCTGGATCATCCGCATCGCCATCCCGATCGAATGGTTGGCGGTGGCGCAGGCGGAGACCGCGGAAAAATTCGGGCCCTTGATGCCGGTCAGCAGCGACACCTGCCCGGGCAGCATGTTGATGATCGTGCTGGGGATGTAGAACGGGCTGATCTTGCGCACCCCGCCTTCGTGCAGCTTCACCGAGGTCTCCTCGATCCCCCAGATGCCGCCGATGCCGGAACCGATCAGCGCACCGACGCGCTCGGCGTTGGCTTCGGTCACCTGCAGCCCGGAATCCTCCAGCGCCATCAGCGAGGCCGCCACGCCGTAATGGATGAAGTGGTCCATCTTCTTCGCGTCCTTCGGGTTCACCCAGCGGGTGACGTCGAAGTCGCGGATCTCGCCGGCGATGCGCGTCGGATAGGTGCTGGCATCGAAACCCGCGACCGGGCCGATGCCGGAACGGCCGTTGACGATGCCGTCCCAGTTGCTGGCCAGGTCATTGCCCAGCGGCGAGACGATACCCATTCCCGTGACGACGACGCGACGCTTCGACATGGCGTTTCCTCGATCTTTGTCCGATGTTGCGGTGGTGCTGATGTTGCGGTGGTGAAAACGCACGGGGCCGCGTCAGCGGCCCCGGCGTGGCGACTCACACGGGCGAATTACGCCTTGACGTGGGCCTTGATGTAGTCGATCGCCGCCTGCACGGTGCTGATCTTCTCGGCTTCTTCGTCCGGGATCTCGCACTCGAACTCTTCTTCCAGCGCCATCACCAGCTCGACCGTGTCCAGCGAGTCCGCGCCGAGGTCCTCGACGAACGAGGCGCTGTTGCTGACGTCCTCTTCCTTGACGCCCAGTTGTTCGATGACGATCTTCTTGACGCGTTCTTCGATGTTGCTCATGTCTCGGTGCTCCTCAGGGGGCGGTTTCGTGGCTAAGTGTACGAGAAAGCCGGATGGCGTTCCCGGATGGATCCATGGCGATGGGGCCGCCCGCGGCACCCACGCCGCGAATGCTACGGCATGTACATCCCGCCGTTGACGTGCAGGGTTTCGCCGGTGATGTAGGTGGCGCCCGGGCCGGCCAGGAAGGCCACCGCCCGGGCGATGTCGGCCGGTTCGCCGAGCCTGCCAAGTGCGATCTGGCCGAGCATCGCCTGCTTGGCGGCCTCCGGCAGGTCGGCGGTCATGTCGGTGGCGATGAACCCCGGGGCGACGACATTCACCGTGATCCCGCGCGAGCCGATTTCCTTCGCCAGCGACTTGCTGAAGGCGATGATCCCGGCCTTCGCGGCGGCGTAGTTCGACTGCCCGGCATTGCCGGTCACCCCGATGACGGAGGCGATGTTGATGATCCGGCCCTTGCGCGCCTTCATCATCCCGCGCATCACCGCCTTCGACGCGCGATAGACCGACGTCAGGTTGGTGTCGAGGATGGCCTGCCAGTCCTCGTCCTTCATCCGCATCAGCAGGTTGTCGCGGGTGATGCCGGCGTTGTTGACGAGGATCGAGACACCACCGAATTCGGTGGACACCGCGTCGATCAACGCCTCTACGCTGCCGGTCTCGTTGACGTTGAGCCTGCGGCCATGGCCACCCGCCGCCGCTAACCGCTCGCCGATCGCTTGCGCGCCGGCATCCGAGGTCGCGGTACCGATGACGGTTGCGCCCAGCGCGGCCAGTTCGTCGGCAATCGCCGCGCCGATCCCGCGCGACGCGCCGGTCACCAGTGCGACTTCGCCTTTCAGGACAAGCTCACTCATGGGTTCCATTCCTCGATGGCGCCGGCGAATTCAGCCGGCGTGCCCAATGCACGTGCATCGAGCGACTTGTCGATGCGCTTGACCAGGCCAGCCAACACCTTGCCCGGCCCGCATTCGCCGATCCGGCCGACGCCGCGCGCGGCCAGCGCCTGCACGCAGCCCGTCCACTGGACCGGCAGGTAAAGCTGGCGCACCAGCGCATCGCGGATCGCGTCCAGGCTGTCATGCGCGCCCGCGTCGACGTTCTGGATGACCGGCAGCGACGGCATCCGCCACTGCAGGCCGGCCATGGTCTCGGCCAGCCGGTTGGCGGCGTCGCGCATCAGCGGCGTATGCGAAGGCACGCTCACCGCCAGCTTGATCGCCTTGCGCACGCCACGTTCGGCCAGCATCGCCAGCGCGGCATCGACCGCAGCCGCATGGCCACCGATCACGATCTGCCCTGGCGAGTTGAAATTGGCCGGGACCACGACTTGGGTGCCGGAGGCGGCTTCGCACACCTCGGCCACCAGCGCGTCATCGGCGCCCAGGATGGCCGCCATCGCACCGGTTCCGGCAGGCGCGGCGTCCTGCATCAACTGCCCGCGGATCCGCACCAGGTGGGCACCGTCATGCAGCGACAGCGCTCCGGCCGCGACCAGCGCGGTGTACTCGCCCAAGCTGTGGCCAGCAAGTACGTCCGGCGCCGGACCACCGCTGGCTTGCCATGCACGCCACACCGCCACCCCTGCGGCAAGCAATGCCGGCTGGGTGTATTCGGTGCGGTTGAGCAGTTCTTCCGGGCCGCCCTGCGACAGCGCCCACAGGTCGACGCCGGCACCGGCCGAGGCTTCCTCGAAGGTCGCCTTCATGCCGGGATGCAGTTCCGAGAGTTCGGCCAGCATCCCGACCGATTGCGAGCCCTGGCCGGGGAAGACCAAGGCGAGTTGTGTGGCGGCTTCGCTCACGCGGGATCGGGCGCGGGAACGCCCATGGAATCAAGGGATGCGCATGATACGAGCAATTGCTCTAGCCCGTCTGTACCCGGGCGTATTGGGGTTGCTCGCGGCAGTCGCCCGCGCCGCCAGTGCGCCGTCCCGGTGCGTGCGGACATCCTGTTCGACGCATCGTTGCAGGCCCTTCGCGACCGGCCCGCATCAGCGATGCGGGCGTTCGCACATCCCGCGCTGGCATGCTGCGCAATCGGCATGTGCTCACCCATGGCCTGCTCGCGGTCGCACAGGCCGCACGAACGCCCGCTTGCAGGTGTGCTCAGTAGCGCAGCAGCGCCGAGCCCCAGGTGAAGCCGCCGCCGAAGGCCTCCAGCAGGACCACCTGGCCGCGCTGGATCTTGCCGGAGCGCACCGCCTCGTCGAGCGCCAACGGCACCGAACCGGACGAGGTATTGCCGTGGCGATCCACGGTGACGATGACGCGGTCCATTGGCATGTCCAGGCGCTTGGCCGTGGCTTCGATGATGCGCAGGTTGGCCTGGTGCGGGACCAGCCAGTCGATGTCGTGGCGATCCATGCCGTTCGCGTCCAGCGCTTCCTCGACCACCGAGTCCAGCGCCTTCACCGCATGCTTGAACACCTCGTTGCCGGTCATCAGCACGCGCACGCCGGCGTTCTTCTCGTCCGGCTTGAACCCGACCGAGACGCCAACCGGGTTCCACAGCAGTTCCTTCTTGCCGCCGTCGGCATGCATGTGGGTGCTGAGGATGCCGGTTTCGGCATCCGCCTTGAGCACCACGGCGCCGGCGCCATCGCCGAACAGCACGCAGGTGCCGCGATCGTTCCAGTCCAGCATCCGGGTCAGGGTTTCCGCACCCACCACCAGCGCCGTCTTCGCCGCGCCCGACTGGATGAACTTGTCGGCGATGGTCAGCGCATAGATGAAGCCGGAACAGGCCGCGTTGACGTCGAAGGCCGGGCAGCCGTTCGCGCCCAGCTTGTGCTGCAGCAGGCAGGCCGACGACGGGAAGATCAGGTCGGGCGTGGTGGTGCCCAGGATGATCAGGTCGATCTCGGCGGCGGTCACGCCCGCGGCCTCCATCGCGCGCAATGCGGCCTGGTAACCGAGGTCGGAGGTGGTCTCGCCCTCGGCCGCGACATGCCGCTCGCGGATGCCGGTGCGGGCCACGATCCATTCGTCGCTGGTCTCGACGAACTCGGTGAGGTCGGCGTTGGTCAGCACCTTGTCCGGCAGGTAGCTGCCGGTGCCTGCGATACGGGAATAGACGCGGCCTTGGCTATCGCTCATTGCATGCGGTCCTGGCGAAACGGGGTTGGAAGGCCACCCACCATAGCGCGTGCGGCCAACGGGATGCGGCATCCGTACCGCCTGCGGATGGGAATCAGCGAACACCCACCACAGAAACGCCAACGGCCGCGCACGTGGCGCGGCCGGGCGTCATCCAGCAAACACGACCTTGCGGCCGCGGATCACTCTTCGTCGGCGACCTTGGTCTTCGGCGCGATGACCTGCTTGCCACGGTAGTAACCATCGGCGGTCACGTGGTGGCGCAGGTGGGTCTCGCCGCTGGTCGGGTCGGTGGCCAGCTGCTTGGCGGACAGCGCGTCATGCGCACGGCGCATGCCACGACGGGACGGGGAAACGCGGGACTTCTGGACGGCCATGGTGCAACTCCAAATCTGAAATGGATCACAGTGAACGGCGCGCGGCGATGCCGCACTCCATCAATCGTCTTTCTTCCACCCGGACAACGCCGCGAACGGGTTGGCCTGGGCGATTTCCTCGACGGTTGGCGCGAAATCGCGCTCGACCGCCTCGGCATCGGGCGACACCGGCACCACCGGCAACGCCAGAATCAGTTCATCCTCCACCAGCACGGCGGGGTGCAGCATCCCGTCGGCTTCCAGCAGCAACGCCTCGTACCCTTCCGGCAGGGCCGCTTCATCGGCCTCGTCGCGGATCAGTCCCAGTCGCTGCACCAGTTGCACCGGCATGACGAACCGGCGCAGGCTGCGCTGGCATTCCAGCGGCAACTCCGCCTCGATCCGCAGCTCGGCGAATGGCACCTGCAAGGCATCGGTGCCGAACGCCAGCGTGTAGCGGGCGTCGCCATCGGGTTCAAGCAAGGCGTCACGCAACCGGGTCATCGCCGCCAGCGGAATCCTGCCCTCGAATTCGCGCCGCGCCGCGACCATCCGCCAGGCATCCACGTGTTCGGGCACCCAGCTGTTCGGCAAGTCGGACATAAGCCGGAAAATGTTACGTGGCGCAAACACCACTGTCAAATCAAGATGATGCGCGAAATCAGATAGCCCCGGCGTGTTTGCCGCAGGCGCGATGCTCCTGCAGACTCGCGCCATGCAAGAAACCCTCCTGCTCCTGCTGGTCGTCGCCGCCGGAATCGGCCTGGCGACGGCGTGGCGGATCCGCCAGCGCAGCCATGCCCGCCGGCATGCGATCCGCGCGGTGCTGGACGCCGCCGATGCGCTCGAAGCCCGGCTGCGCGCCGCCCGCGAAGAAATCGAGGCGGTCGCCGGCGATCACGAAAATCCCGTCCGCGGGGCGATGCAGGACCTGCTGCGCCAGCGCCTGTGGCTTCAGGACCATGCGATCAGCGCCGAACTGGCGCAACTGGACGGCGTCCGCGCCTCGCTGGACAGTGCGCGCGCGCGCCTGGAGCAGCAGTTGCAGCGGGTCTCGCTGGCCCGCGCCAGCGGGGCCTGAGCATGCCGCGCCTGGTCCTGGCGTCCACCTCGCGCTACCGCCGCGAGCTGCTCGGACGATTGCGACTGCCCTTCGACACGGCGAGTCCCGCGGTCGACGAAACGCCGCTGCCCGCCGAGTGCCCACGCGCACTGGCGAACCGCCTGGCCGTTGCCAAGGCCCGCGACGTGGCGCACGGCCTGCCGGACGATGCGTGGGCGTTGGGTTCCGACCAGGTCGCCGACCTCGATGGCGTGCCCTTGGGCAAACCGGGCGGACGCGACGCGGCGATCGGGCAACTACGGACGATGTCCGGGCGCACCGTGCGTTTCCATACCGCGTTGTGCCTCGCCCACGCGGACGGCCGGGTGTTCACCGACATCGACCTGACCGAGGTGCAGTTCCGCCTGCTGGACGATGCTGCGATCGAGCGCTACGTCGATGCCGAGCAGCCCTACGACTGCGCTGGCAGCTTCAAGTCGGAGGGCCTGGGCATCACCCTGTTCGAGGCGATCGACAACCGCGACCCGAGCGCCCTGGTCGGCTTGCCGCTGATCGCGACCTGCCGGTTGCTGCGCCAGGCCGGCTTCGTCCTCCCCTAGCGCACCACGACGAGCTGCGACGGCCAGTCCTCGCTGCTGCCATCGGCCCCATGCAGGCGCAGGCCCAGCCAGTGCCGGCCAGCCGGGAGGCCGGCAACCTGCGCACGGAAGTACACGCGCGGATGATTGGGATCGGTGCTCCCCCTCCAGAAATCGGCCACGCCCGTGTTCGCCTCGCCATAGCGTGCATGCGCAATGACGCGGCCATCGACCAGCACATCGACACCGCGCAGGCCCACGCCATCCTTGAACGCCCAGCCGGCCACCTCGAAGGCGCCGCCGACGCGCGCCGATGGCGCGGGCGCATCCAGGAACGCGATTGCCGGCGTGGTGCACGGACCATCGCGCCGGCTCGTCCCCAGCTCGAACAGCAGGAAGCGCTGGCGGCCATGGTCGATGTTGAGCACGCGCGGCGGCGGCAGCGGCCCGACCTGCTCGCACAGCCGGTGGTAATGCGCGAGCAGGTCGCGGAAATCGACGTCGTTGCTGCTGGCGACCAGCAATAGCGGCGTGTCGCCAAGCGAGTCGCGGGTGTCGTGCGCGAGTCCCCACAGCGCAAGCTGCGGCGCGCGTCCGTGCTTGTGGTTGAGCGGGTGGTCGAGCACGGCGATGTCGGCGTCGCCGCGGGCGAAGCCCAGCTCCGCGCCGATCTTGAAATTGCCGGCCAGCACGCGCGTGCCCTCGGGCATCGTCGCGAGACGGGCATCGACCTCGCGCGCCAGCACGTCCCAACCGGCGAAATTGGTGGGATGGAAATTGCGCGATGCCGCCTGCTCGCGCAGCGCCGGCACCGACGCGGCCACGTAGAACGCGAGTACCGTCGCCAGGCCGAGCGCCGCGATGGTCCATGCGGCGATGCGCCAGCCGCGATGCCAGCGTCCAAGCACCGCGGGCACCAGCGGCAGCAAGGCGATGTAGCCCGGCAAGGGCCAGTGGAAGCTGGCGCGCTCGCGATCGGCGAAGAAGCCCAGCGCAAGGAAGCCGAGCACGATCATCGCGCCGGAGAGCGACAGGTAGCGCACGCCCGGACGCGCATCGCGCATGCCGCGCCAGGCCGCGACCACCATCGCCGCCAGCAGCAGCGGCGTCGCAAGCAGCAACTGCATCCGGCCCAGCCGGAAGCCTTCACCGCTGAACTGCCAGGGATGGCGATCCACCAACTGGAAACGCAGGCCGGCGTCGGCGTTGTGCAGGTTCCACAGCAGCAGCGGCAGCCATGCCAGCGCTCCGATCGCGACCGCCGCCCACGTCCAGCGACTGCGCAGCACGGCGCGGCCTTGGCGCACGGCCAACAAGGCGAACAAGCCGACTGCGATCACCGCGACGAAGCGGTAATGGGTGAGTCCGCCGACCACCAGACCCAGCGCCAGTTCGCCGGCGGCGAAGGCATCCACGCGACGCAGCAGCCGCAGCCCGGCATCCAGGCACAGGACGCTGGCCAGCAACATCGGTGCATCGGGCAGGGCCAGCAGCCCCAGCGTGCCCGCCAGCGGCAGCAGCAGGGCCAGCGATCCCGCCATCCAGCCGCTGCGCGCGTCGAGCTCGCGCATCGTCATCCGCGCCACCAGCCACGGCACCGCGGCACCGACCAGCAGGAAGGGCAAGCGCAGCGCCAGCACATTGCCGGGTGCAATCGCATCACCCACGGCGGCCAGCCACGCACTCAGGCCCGGCAGGTCCGAGTACGCCCACGCCAGGTGGCGGCCTTCCTGCCAGTAGAACGCTTCGTCCACGAACAGCGGCAGCCGCGCAGCCAACGCCAGCTTGATCGCGAACACCACCAGCCACAGCGCGAGGAACCCGCGTCTTGCGGTCGTCGCGTCGTTCGCCTCCCGCATCCACCCGACCTCGCTACACTCGCGGCAACCTACCGAGGTCTCCAATGTCCACATCCCCGGCACCCGACGCGATCCTACCCGAAGCCTTGGGCGCGGCCTTGCGCGATGCGCAGGCGCAGGTCAACCGCCTGGTGCTGGGCAAGCCGCAACAGGTGCGGCATGCCTTCGTCGCCCTGCTGGCCGATGGCCACCTGCTGATCGAAGACCTGCCCGGACTGGGCAAGACCACCTTGGCGCATGCGATGGCCGCGACGCTCGGGCTCGGGTTCGCCCGCGTGCAGTTCACCTCCGACCTGCTACCCGCCGACATCCTCGGCGTCTCGGTGTACGAAGCGCAGGCGCGCCGCTTCGAATTCCATCCTGGCCCGGTGTTCAACCACGTGCTGCTGGCCGACGAGATCAACCGCGCGCCGCCGCGCACGCAAAGTGCCTTGCTGGAAGCGATGGCCGAGCATCAGGTCAGCATCGACGGACGAACGCATGCCCTGCCCGATCCGTTCCTGGTGATCGCCACCCAGAACCCGGTGGACCTGGCCGGCACCTACCCGCTGCCGGATTCGCAGCTCGACCGGTTCCTGCTGCGGCTGGCGCTGGGCTATCCGGACGAGGCAACCGAGCGCGCCCTGTTGGCAGGCAGCGACCGCCGCGAATTGATCGCGCAGGCGCAACCGTTGCTGGATGCCGAACGCATCCTGGACCTGCGCCGCGCGGTACAGGCGGTGCATGCCAGCGATCCCCTGGTGGCCTACGTGCAGGCGCTGGTCGGCCGCAGCCGGCGACACCCGGGCGTCCGCGTGGGCCTGTCGCCACGTGCCGGCCTGGCATTGCTGCGCGCCGCGCGCGCGCACGCGCTGCTGCTCGGCCGCGGGCACGCGCTGCCCGAAGACGTGCAGGCCCTGTTCGGGGCGGTCGCCGAGCACCGCCTGGTCGGCGAGGCCGACGCCTCGACCACCACGCTGGCGCGCGAGATCCTGCACGCGGTGGCCATCGACTGAGATGCGCGACGCGTTGCGCCGTCGCCTGCAGGCATGGATGCGGCCCCGCCAGCCGGAGCCGCTGCCGGTGTTGTTGCGGCGCAGCCGCATCTACGTCCTGCCCACCGCGACCGGCCTGTTCTTCGGCCTGTTGCTGGGGACGATGGGCCTGGGGGCGCTGAACTTCAACAACAACCCGGCGCTGTTGCTGGCCCTGCTGCTGGCCGGTGCCGCGCAGGCCAGCCTGATCGCCGCGCACATGCAGTTGTCCGGCCTGCGCCTGCTGGCGGTCTCCGCCGACCCGGTCGCCGCCGGCGAAGACCTCCGCCTGAAGATCGCCCTGGACACCGTCGATGCGCGCATCCGGCGTGGACTGCGCGTGGCCGCGGCAGGCGACGCCCTGCACACCACCCTCGACAGCCACGGCACCACCGTCGAGTTGCACCTGCCCACGCAGCGTCGCGGCTGGCTGGCCTTGCCCCGGCTCGAGCTGGGCACCGTGCAGCCGCTGGGCCTGGCCCGTGCGTGGTCGTACGTCTGGCCGAACCAGTCGGTGCTGGTGTATCCGGCGCCGGAGGCACAGGCACCGCCGCTGCCCGCCCCCGCCGGCGGCAAGGGCCGGCCACGGCCCGCGCGCGCCGGCGACGATGTCCACCACCTGCGCAATTACCGCGCCGGTGACACCCCGCGCTCGGTGGCGTGGAAGGCGTCGGCCCGCCGCGACGTCCTGCTGGTCCGCGAATACGAGCAGCAACTCAGCGGCGAACTGGTGCTCGACTGGCAGGCGACCCACGGCCTGCCGCACGAACAACGCATCCGCCGGCTCGCCCGCTGGGTGGACGATGCCGAGCGCGAGGGTCGTCGCTACGGCCTGCGCCTGCCGGGCCAGCCGGTGATCGCGATGGGCCTGGGCGCGCTGCAGCGGCATCGCTGCCTGCGCGCACTCGCCCTGCTGCCGGGCGAGCCTGCGCATGGCTGAGCGCACGCCCTCGCCGCCGATGCAGGCCACGGCGCGGCGCCATGTACTGCTGGCCACCGCGACCTGCCTGATGCCGCTGTTGCTGCAACTGCCGCCCGAACTTGGCTGGGGCTTCGGCGTCGCTGCCGTGCTGGTCGCGGCGGCCTCCTGGCGGCGACCGCTGCAGGCCGTCTTCCGCATCCTGCTGGGCATCGGCGTGCTGCTGGCCGTGGTCGCGGTGTCTCCCGGGATCGGCCGCGATACCGCCTGCGCCCTGCTCGCCGGCATGCTGGCGCTGAAGCCATCGGAAACCATGACCCTGCGCGATGGCCGCAGCCTGGTCGGCTTCGCCCTGTTCGCGCCATTCGCCACATTCCTGCTCGACCAGGGACCGCTCAGCCTGGCACTGGCGCTGGCCGCCGTGCTGCTGGCCCTGCTCGCCCTGCAATGCCTGGCCCGCGACGAAGGCGAGGTCCGCGTTGCCGATGGCCCGCGCTGGTGGTCGGGATCGACCGGCGTCCTGCGCCTGCTCGCGCTGGGCCTGCCACTGGCACTGGCCGCGTTCTGGCTGTTCCCGCGCCTGCCCTCGCCGTTGTGGGGCCTGCCCGAGCGTGCGCTGGCCAAGCCCGGCCTGTCCGACAACATGACGCCCGGCGGGTTCCTGGACCTCATGACCGACGACAGCCCGGCGGCACGGGTGCAGTTCTTCGGCGCGGAACCTCGGCCGCAGGACATGTACTGGCGCGGACCAGTGCTGTGGAACTTCGACGGGCGTGCCTGGACCCAGGCGCACTGGTTGCAGCCGGCACCCGCCGCGCCGATGCGCCCGGCGGGGCCAGGCTGGGACTACCAGCTCGACCTGGAGCCCACCGAGAGCCGGCAGATGATCGTGCTGGACCTGCCCACGGCGGTGCCGGCGAATGCGCATGTCAGCATCGATTTCAGTACCTGGAGCGACACCCCGCTCAACAACGTCTCACGCTGGCGGATGCGCTCGGCCCCCCCCGCCGCAGCGGAACCCGACCTGCACCCGATGCTGCGCGACCGCGCGCTGCGGCTGCCACGGGGCTTCAACCCGCGCACCCTGGCGCTGGGCAGGCAGTGGCGGCGCGAAGCCGGCCGCGATGCCACCGGCGTAGCCGACGCACGCATCGCCGACCGCGCGCTGACCTGGATCCGCCGCGACTTCGCGTACACCCTCAAGGTGCCACTGGCCGGCCGCAACGAAGTCGACGATTTCCTGTTCGATCGCAAGCAAGGCTACTGCGAGCATTTCAGTTCCGCCTTCGTGGTGCTGATGCGCGCGTCGGGCGTGCCGGCGCGCGTGGTGACCGGGTTCGCCGGCGGCTATCGCAACCCGATCGGTGGCTACTGGCTGGTACTGAATTCCGACGCGCATGCCTGGGCCGAGGTCTGGCTGCCGCGGCGCGGCTGGGTGCGGGTGGATCCGACGGCCGCGGTCGCGCCGGAGCGCGTGTACGACACCCTGGCCGACCGCCAGCCGGGTCGGATCGGTGCGTTTGACGGGCTGGTGCCGATGTTCAATGCCGGCGACTGGCTGCGCCGTGGCTGGAACGACTTCGTGCTGGGCTTCAACGCGCAGCGCCAGCAGGACCTGCTGAAACCCTTCGGGTTGGGCAAGCTGAAGGGGCAGCACCTGATCCTGCTGTTCGCGCTGCTGGCTGGCCTGGCCCTGGCCTGGATGGCGTGGCTGATCGCCCGCGGCGAACGCGAACGCGACCCGCTGCTGCGGGCCTGGCACCGGCTCGACGCACGCTACCGCCGGCTCGGGCGTGGCCGCGCGCAGCACGAACCGGCGCAGGCGTGGGCCGAGCGCGTCGCCGCCGACCAACCGCGTGCCGGCGAGCATCTCGCCATCTTGAGCCGGCGCTTCTCGGATGCGCGCTATGCACCGCAGCCGGCCGAACTGCAGGGGTTGCTGCGGGATCTCGGACGCCATCGCCCGTGACGCGGCCTTGATCGATGCCTGTTACGGTGCCGGCCTGACGCCGTCGTCCATCGCACCTGCCTCCCCGGAACCGCCATGACCTTTCGCCCGATCGCCACCGGCATCGCCGCCATCCTGCTGGCCGCCTGTGCCGCCACCCAACCGAGGCCGCTGCAGGGCCAGTTCGATGCGCTGACGCCGCACCAGGCCGTCGTCGGCGACCACACGGGCGCCAGCGTGCGCTGGGGCGGCCGGATCCTCCGCACGGAACCACGCACGGACCGCACCTGCTTCGAAGTGATTTCCACCAAGCTCAATGCCGATGGCCGCCCGGTCTGGGCCAGCGACGACACCTGGGGCCGCTTCATCGCCTGCCGCACCGGCTTCTACGACCCGGCGCTGTTCGAACCCAACCGCGAAGTGACCTTCACTGGCCGGATCGAAGGCTACGAAAAGCGCAAGGTCGAGGGTTACGTCTACGACTTCCCGCGCGTCTCCGCGGACGTGGTCTACCTGTGGCCCAAGCGCGAACGCGTGGACGTGGTCACCCGCCCCTCGCCTTGGCCGTGGGCCTGGAACTGGTGAGCACAGGCGCGATCCGCGACCTGGACCGGTTGCTGGCGAGGATGCATCCGTCGCTGCACCCGGGACGCTATGTGTTCACCACCTTGCCGCGCGGCCAGGCGATCGATCCGACATCCATCGTGGCGTCCATCCGCGAAGCGGAAGGCCTGTCCGTCGTCGTGACCGA
>Ga0075160_10001519_pt1 | contig 14069 bp, 9 predicted proteins | sample JI91814C2DNA_FD_70969 | JGI IMG/M metagenome (GOLD analysis project Ga0075160, IMG submission 70969) | Wastewater effluent complex algal communities from Wisconsin, to seasonally profile nutrient transformation and Carbon sequestration -... | ecosystem: Engineered > WWTP > Effluent > Algae... | reverse complement strand
CACGCCGACTCTGGCCAAGATCGGTTCACTGAGCTTTGCCATTCACCAGGCCTACGAGCGCTACGGCAGCGAGACCGTGGCCCGCAGCAGCGATTTGAACTTTGGCAACTTCCAGGCTGACTTCAGCTTGGACAAGGCCGACAAGCTGATTGAAACCCTGGAGCGCGAAGGCCAGGAGCGCAGCGTCCGCGAGGACGAGCAGCCGATCGAACAAAGCGACAACTCGCTGGTGCGTCTGATCAACACCATGATCATCGACGCCAGCAATCAGGGAGTTTCCGACGTCCACATCGAAACCCACCCCGGCAGCGAAAAGGTCAAGATCCGCTTTCGCCGCGACGGCGTGATGCAACCCTATCTGGAGCTGCCCCACACCTACCGCAACGCCATGATCGCCCGCATCAAGATCATGTGCGAGCTCGACATCTCGGAACGCCGCAAACCACAGGACGGCAAGATCAACTTCTCGCGCTACGTGCCGCAGTCCAAGCTGGAACTGCGCGTGGCCACCATTCCGACCAACAACGGGCTCGAAGATGTGGTGATGCGCTTGTTGTCTTCCTCGCGCCCCATTCCGCTTGAGAAGCTGGGGCTCAGCGAAGCCAATCTGCACAATTTGCAAGCGGCCGTGGCGCGCCCGTACGGCATGGTGCTGTGCGTCGGACCCACAGGTTCAGGCAAGACCACCACTTTGCACTCGGCCCTGGCCCACATCAACACACCCGACCGCAAGATCTGGACGGCCGAGGACCCGATCGAAATCACCCAAGCCGGCCTGCGGCAAGTGCAGGTCAACCCGCGCATCGAATGGACCTTTGCCAAGGCCTTGCGGGCCTTTCTGCGCGCCGACCCAGACGTGATCATGGTTGGTGAGATCCGGGACCAGGAGACCGCCGAGATCGCCGTTGAAGCCTCGCTGACCGGGCATATGGTCATGTCCACCTTGCACACCAACAGCGCGGCAGAGACCATCACCCGACTGCTCGACATGGGCATGGACCCCTTCAATTTTGCCGACTCCTTGCTGGCCGTATTGGCCCAGCGCCTGGTGCGGCGCTTGTGCCCAGCCTGTCGGGTCGGCGAGCCCTTGAGCCTCAGCGATCAGGATGAATGGCTGGAGGACTACCTGCATGTTTTCAGCCCGGAGCATCGCCCCGCACGGTCTGAATTGCTGGCCAGTTGGCAAGCACAGCACGGCATCAATGGCCAATTGCTGCACTTCCACAGCCCAGGCTGCGAGAAGTGTGAATTCAGCGGTTTTAAGGGCCGGGCTGGTTTGCATGAACTTCTGGTCGTCAGCAAGCCGATCCGCCGCCTGATCCAAACCGGTGCGAGAGCGGAAGAGCTGTTCCAGGCGGCACTCAATGAAGGCCTGCGTTCCTTGCGTCAAGACGGCATCGTCAAAGTGTTGCAAGGCGTCACCACAATGGGCGAAGTGCGCGCAACCAGCAATTCATGACATCTGTTTTTCAAATATGAAAGCTTCAAATTGGGGGGCTGAGCCTGCCAATCGGACCTTCCCCGCTTGTCAGGCTGGAGCGCTTGCCCGATAGTGTTTCTTCAAATAGAGCACCGAGGGGAAGGTATTGTTTTCATCTCAGATCGCGCGGCCTGCAGCATCCGCGCACAGCCAAGCCTTGCACCAAAGCACGATCCAAAGCTCGCATGAGCGCTGCCAGATGTTCGGGCTGCAGCCCCATCAAGCGCCCGACCTCCATCGCATTGAGGGCAGCCGGCTGGCAGAGTTGCAATTGCGCAATGAGCGCTTGTGTGCCCAGGCCTTGCCTTTGATGGAGATGCTGTACGAGCAGCTCAGCCACTCTCAAAGCATGGTGTTGCTGACCGATGCCAGCGGGGTGGTTCTGCATTCCCTGGGAGATGCGAGTTTTCTGGCGAGAGCCCAGCAAGTTGCCCTCGCGCCGGGCGCGCAATGGGCCGAGGCCACTCAGGGCACCAATGCGGTGGGCACCACACTGATGACCGAACGTCCGACCGTGGTCAACGGGGCCGAGCACTACCTACGCTCGCTGCAGTTCCTGACCTGTTCTGCCGCGCCGATCTTCGACCACAAAGGTGCTTTGTTGGGCGTGATCGACGTATCCAGCGATCGCCGCAGCTACCACCCACACACCTTGGCACTGGCCCGCATCTCGGCTCGGATGATCGAGAACCACTGGTTCAACGACAAGTTCAGCAGCAGCACGCGTTTGCATCTGCATGCCAGCCCGCAACGCCTGGGCACGCTCAACGAAGGTGTGCTTGCTCTTGGCGACGACGGACAACTGCTCGGCGCCAACCGGCGAGCATTGGACCTCTTGAATGTGCCAGCCACGGCCCTGCGTCGGCTCGATCTGACACAGCTGTTTGGCGTCAACCTGGACCAGTTGCATGCCCTGAGTCGCAGCCAGGCAGAAGTAGCCATGAGCCTGCCTCTGCACAGCAGGCTGGCCCCGGGCCAGCCGGACTCCGCCGCCCTGCTTTACGGTCGCCTGAGCTCCGCCTGCCACCCACAAACCCCGGCAAGCGTGAGCCCGTTGGCGCCAACGTTTGCGAAGTTACCCCTGCAGCCAGTCATGGCCAGCGCCGCCCCTGCTCCCGGACCACTTGCTGTTGCGCCTGAGGCTGAAACGGCATTCAGCCCGCTGTTGCCTGAGCCTGCAGTTGGTGCCGCTGACCCGCTGACGCTGCGGGCTTCGGAAATGCGCATGATTCGGCAAACCGTGCAGGCCTGTCACGGCAATCTGGCACTCGCGGCCCGGCAACTGGGCATCGGCCGCAGCACGCTGTACCGCAAGCTCAAGAGCCCGGACGCGCACTCCTGACTGCCTGCACAAGCGGGCCACCAACGTTCTCGGGCCATCTAGCAGGGGTGTAGCTTTGAGCAGCCCCACTGAGCTGCACACTCAGCAGCCGCTGCCATACCCGCAGCGATTCCTGCGGCAATTCCTGCGGCCAATATTGCCAGCTACTGCCTGCTGCTTGAGCTCACATGGCCTTGAACAAGTGGACGTAAGCGCGACTGACCGGCAACTCCCGTCCATGACCCTTGATGCGGACATACAAGCGACTCAGCTCATCTCGCCGTGTACCGGCCAAATGGCGCAGATTGATCACCGTGGAACGATGCACCTGCCAGAACTGCTCGGGGTCGAGCTGTGCGGCCAACTCCATGATGGGCGTGCGAATCAGATGCTCGGCCTCGGCCGTTTGAACCACCGTGTACTTGTCATCGGCCAAAAAGTACAGCACCTCGTCAACCGGAATCTGATGCATCAACTCGCCCTGGGCCGCCCGCACATAGCGCAAGTGGCCGGCGGGTGCTGAGCCGGCCGCCGGCCCTTCGCCGCTGGTCAGCAATTGGCGCAACGCGTCGGCCAAGCGAGCATCCAGCGCCGGCTCGGCCACAGTGGCCGCTTCTTGTGCCAATCCCGCCCGCACGCGCTCCAAGGTGCGGGCCAGGCGCTCGGACTTGAGGGGCTTGAGCAGGTAGTCGAGCGCGGCATGCTCAAAGGCTTCAATCGCGTACTGGTCGTAGGCGGTGACAAACACCACCCGTGTCTTGCCTTCAATCCCTTGCGCCACCTCGAGGCCGGTCAAGCCCGGCATTTGGATGTCCAGAAAGGCCAGGTCGGGCTGCAAGGTTTCGATCAGACGGGCCGCCTCGCGACCGGTCCGAGCCAGAGCCAGCACCTCAAGCTCTGGCCAGAGTTGATTCAACTCAGATTTCAGGTGTTCGGCCAGGTGAATTTCGTCGTCTGCAATGATGGCGCGCAGGCTCATGCTGCTGATCCTTGTTCCTTGGTGTTGATGGGGAGGCTGAGCAAGGCCCGGCAGCCGGCCTCGTCAATGTGCAGATCCAAGCTTGCGCGCTCGCCATAGCGGGCGGCCAAACGCTCGCGCACATTTTTGAGGGCGATGCCATGCCCTTGCTGGCTGCGACGAGGCTTGGCCAGCAGGCCGAGGCCGTCGTCCTGCACCCGCACCTTGAGAGTGCTGCCTTCGATCCAGGCCCGCAGCCGAACCTCGCCGCCCTCGTCCTTGGGTTCGATGCCGTGCACGATGGCGTTCTCAATCAAGGGCTGAATCAAGAGCGGCGGCAGGCGCAGCTGCTCTGCCGCAGGCTCAGCCTCCACCGCAAAGCGCAGGCGGTCGCCCATGCGGAACTGCATCAAGGCCAGGTAGCTGCGCACAGCTTGCAGTTCGGTGCCCAGCTCACAGCTGTCTTCCCGCAGCGCGGCAAGGCTGGCACGCAGATGATCGGTGAAGTGCTCCAACATGGCCAAGGCCCGGTCCGGTGCGGGTTTGATCAGACTTTGTACCGCCGCCAAACTGTTGAACAGAAAGTGCGGCTCGATCTGCGCTTGCAGGTGCAAGAGGCGAGCCTCGGTGGCCTGCAACTCAAGGGCTTGGCGGCGGCGCACCTGGTGGTCAAGCGCCCAGCCGATCAGGACCCCCACCAGCGAGATGAAAAGAAACTGGCTCAAGCCACGGGTGCTGTCCAGCGGCGTCCAGACCTGTTGCTGCGTCCACCAGCCCAGGCCAAGCGCGAACAGCCACATGCCCAGCAAAATGCAGATGACCGGCAACAGACTGAAGAACAGGCCTGCGCGCCAGCCGCCTTGTTGGAGCGCGTCCAGCCGGGCTTGCGACTGCGTCAGTTCGACGAGGCGGTAGGCCCCGTGGATCAGGAACGCGATGAACAGGCCGTTGAGCCAACTGAGGCCCAAACCCGCAGCCGTAACTTTGGCACTGCCAAAGAGCAGGGCCAAGGTGATGTAGAGGCTGGGAAAGACAAGGCCGATGGTGGCGGTGATCAATCCCCGCGCCCAGCCGGCTTCGTCACGCTGCTTGTGAAGTTGAAAGTAGCGACGGGCGGCATAGCTCAGCTCCGCGGTGAAGGAAGTATTTTTCATGGAGGGACGGTCCAGCTTGAACATGCGTTCAGCTTAGGGCGCGAGTGTCACCCAAAAGCCGCCCCTGCGACGAACGGCAAGCTTCGCTGCCCAATGGCAAGCCGGTGCCGTCAATGACAGCGGCGAGGCATGAACTCATGGTTCAAGGCAGACCGTTTTGAAGCTCCCCCACGGCCCCAGGCTCATGGCCAAGGTTGAGCGGCTGCATGGCAACTCAGATTCGACCGCCTTCGCATGCACTGCTTGCCAAGGATTCATGTCTGCCGGCCTGCCCCGAGATTCAGCTTGATGGGTTCTGGTCTTTCAGACTCATGGACTGCAGGCAAACGGCGCCGTATCAACCATTCGGCCACCAACAAGTTGGGAACCCAACAGATCCAGGCCAACACCGGATAGGCATCAAAGAACTTGATTCCCAGAATCACACTCACGCCCAGGTACAGCCTCAAGGTCACGCCGGCCAAAGTGACGGCATAGCTTCGGAGCATCCAGTCCTGGTGAGACTTCACATGTCCTTGGCGAATCAGACGGTATGCATTCAGCGTGGTGGCCAACCAGAAAACCGCCATCAAGCCGAATCCTGATGCCACATACAAGCCCCCGATTGAGTTCACAGCCAAGATCAGCCCAGCAACACCAGCAAAGACGATCGAAAACACATAGGCCCGACCAAGCCAACGGTGCAAACCCCGGTATCTCAGACGCAATGAGACAGAGAACTGAAGCGCTCCCGCCACGATGGCCACCGCACCACCCGTGAAGTGGATCAAGGTAGTGACCGGGAAGCGCGCAAACAGATTCTGAATGAACGCAGGCCTGATGCCCGGCATGAGCAGCAAGACCACGGCATACAGCGCCACCAGAATCGCCGACAGCAGCATCAGAACCCACGTAATTTTCCTAGCCATGCATCCCCTCCGTACCCAAAAAAATGGCTCTGTAGATGGAGCCTCGAAATCAAAGCAAGCCACACGCAACGCCCGACAGACGCAGACATCCAGCCCCCTGCTCGCGCCTACATCGCCTTGAAAAGATGAACATAGGCCCGGCTCACGGGCAGCTCTCGCTCATGGCCCCGCATCTTGAGCAAAAGCCGCGCGTTGTCGTCACGGCGGGTGGACAGCAGGTGATCCACATTGATCAGGATGCCGCGATGCACCTGCCAGAAGCACTGCGGATCCAATTGGCTGGCGAGCTCCATGATCGAGCTGCGGATCAGGTACTCGTGCGCTGCCGTGCGAACCAGGGTGTATTTCTCGTCGGACTGGAGGTAAAGGATGTCCTCGACCGGGATGATGTGCGTGCTGCTGCCGTGGCTGGCTCGCAAATGGCGCAAGATCGGTTGAACGCTTGTGGCACGGGGCATCAGCTGAGCCAGCACCTTGGCCAGCTGTTCAGCATCAGGCAAAAGCGGCAGCGGTGCACCACGCTCCCCGTCTGGCAGCAAGGGTGCTCCAGGCCGATTCGGCAGGGTGCGGCGCAAGCGGTCCACCGTCAGCTGCAGACGCTCCGCCCGCACCGGCTTGAGCACATAGTCCACAGCCTCGTGCTCAAAAGCACTCAGCGCGTGCTCGTCATAGGCCGTCACGAACACGACACGAGTCGTACCTTCAATGCCCTGGGCCACTTCAAGGCCCGTCAGACCGGGCATCTGGATGTCCAAGAAGGCGACGTCCGGTTGCAGTCGTGCGATCTGCTCGGCCGCAGCGAGGCCATGCTGGGCCGTGGCCACAATCTCCAGTTCAGGCCAGAGCTCGTGCAGGCGGTCTTGCAGCACGCGCAGCAGGTGAGGTTCGTCGTCGGCCAGCAGAGCGCGGGGGCGATGCAGAGGGGCGGTGTTCATCAGATTCAGCTCGATTTCGGGGTCATCAAATGGCGGGCGTCGTTTGCGGATGTAGACGCGGCAAGGTCAGGCGCACGCACGTGCCAATTCCGTTCGCCCTTGCCTGCAACTGCAAGCCGGCCTCTGGGCCGTAGGCGGCCCGCAGCCGCTCGCGGATGTTCTTCAGCGCCACGCCGCTGCCACGGCGCTGGCGCTGCTGCGCAGCGGCCAAGCCGATGCCATCGTCATCGACCTCGATGCACAAGCCCTGACCGTCCATGCGGGCGCGCAAGACGAGCTGTCCACCTTCAATCTGCGGCTCCAAGCCGTGGTGAATGGCGTTTTCGATCAAGGGCTGCAAAAGCAGAGGCGGGATGCGAGCGGCGCGCAGCTCGGCCGGGATGTCCAGCTGCCAACGCAGACGCTCGCCCATGCGGCACTGCATCACGGTCAGATAGCTTTGCACCAGATCCAGCTCCTCGCCCAGGCTGACGTCTTCGGCGCGCATCTGCAGCAGGCTGGCGCGCAAGTAGTCGGTGAAAGCATCCAGCATGCGCTTGGCCAGGGCCGGCTCATAGTCGATCAAGCCCTGCACATTGGCCAAGGTATTGAATAGAAAGTGTGGCTCGATCTGAGCCTGCAAAAGCCGCAGCTGCGCCTCGGTCATCTGCTGGCGAACCTTGTGAGCCTGCAGTTGGGCGCGCAATCGCCACCAACTCAGGCCGGACAGCAGGCCACCGCTGATCAGAAAGGTGATCAGCAGGCCGGAGTTGGGCCATCGGGGTCGGGCAAGGCTGCCCATGCTCACCGAACGCATCAAGACATCCAGCGTGATCAGACCCAGCACGCTGCAAAGGACCGGCACGCCGATGTAGGCCGACCAGCGCCAAGGCCCCACACCTTCACGCCATTGCAGGAGTCGCTCAGCCGGGATGACCCAACTCAGAACAAGGAAGCTGCCCTGCAAGAACAGCATGATGATGACGCCCGTGAGCATCGACCAGGCAAGATTGGGCGACCACCACCCCATGCGCAGCAGATTGCCGCTGAACAAGGCTGCCAAAAGAACGATCAAGGCCCCCACGCTGGCGCCCGTGAGGGCGATCAGTGGCCAGTGGACGTACCCGGGCAAGCGGCGAGGTGCACCGATGTGCCAAAGGTCGTCAAAAGCGGTGCTGACCGTGTGCCGCCACGCATTGCTCAGTGGATTCATGCACGGCAGTTTAGGCAAGAGGCGATCATGGGCGGGCCGGCGTGCGATCGGCGGTTTCAAACCGGCACGAATCGACGAGCCGGCGTCCCGAACGCATGCCCGCGTGCGGAGCGTTCTGTTGACGGAAGAGCCGACATCAAGCCTGCCTACAATCCACCCTCCACGCGACGCTTGGCGCCGCTGGCACCCACGCAATTCCGGCGTACCGCGCTCAGCGCTCGCCCATTACCCGCCCGTCAACTTCAGGCAGAAGCACAACACATGCAAGTTCACGCATCCATCTTCAAGGCTTACGACATCCGCGGCGTCGTCGGCACCTCCTTGAACGAAGACCTGGCCGAACATCTGGGCCGCGCCTTCGGCACCGAGGCGCGCAAGCTGGGCGAGAAGGCCGTGGCCGTGGGCCGTGACGGCCGCCTGTCCGGCCCCAGCCTGGTGGCCGCCTTGATCCGTGGTCTGCAGTCCACCGGCCTCGATGTGGTGGACCTGGGCGCCGTCACCACGCCCATGCTGTACTACGTGGCAGCCACCCGCAGCAAGCATGGTTGCAGCTCCGGCATCATGGTCACCGGCAGCCACAACCCCAAGGATTACAACGGCTTCAAGATGGTGCTCAAGGGCGCCGCCGTCTATGGCGAGCAGATCCAGGGTCTGCGCCGCCGCATCGAGGCCGAGGACTACACCGTCGGCCAGGGCCGGGTCGGCCAGATGGACATCATCCCCGAGTACAGCCACCGCATCGTGCGCGACGCCAAGCTCAAGCGCCCGATGAAGATCGTGGTGGATTCGGGCAACGGCATCCCCGGCGCCTCGGCCCCGGCCATCTTGCGCGCCCTGGGCTGCGAAGTGATCGACATCTATTCCAAGGTCGATGGCGACTTCCCCAACCACCACCCCGATCCCTCGCGCCCGGAAAACCTGGACGACCTGAAGCGCATCGTCCACGCCACCGATGCCGAACTGGGCCTGGCCTTCGACGGCGACGGCGACCGCCTGGGCGTGGTCACCAAGGACGGCACCATGATCATGCCGGACCGCCAGATCATGCTCTTCGCCGCCGAAATCCTCGGCCGCAAGCCCGGCTCCGAGATCATCTTCGACGTCAAGTGCAGCCAGCGCCTGGCCCCCTGGATCCGCGAGCATGGCGGCCGCCCGCTGATGTGGATGACCGGCCACTCCCTGGCCAAGGCCAAGCTCAAGGAAACCGGTGCCCCCCTGGCCGGCGAGCTCTCGGGCCACATCTTCTTCAAGGACCGCTGGTACGGCTTCGACGACGCCATGTACACGGCCGCTCGCCTGCTCGAAATCCTGTCCAAGGTGGCCGACCCCAGCGCCGTGCTGAACGGCCTGCCCAACAGCTTCAACACCCCCGAGATCAATGTGCCCTGCGCCGAAGGCGAGCACCACGAGGTGGTCAAGAAGCTGCTGGAAGTGGCCGAGTTTCCGGGCGCCAAGGAAATCATCACCATCGACGGCCTGCGCGTGGAGTATGAAGACGGCTTCGGCCTGGTCCGCCCCAGCAACACCACGCCGGTGCTGGTGCTGCGCTTCGAAGGCCAGACCCCGGAAGCCCTGGCCCGCATCGAGCACGACGTGCTGGCCCAACTCAAGCGCGTCAAGCCCGACGCGACCTTTGCCGCCGGGCATTGATTCTTGGGCAAGGTTGAGACCGCCGGCCACAGCGGCACCCTGGGCCAGTCCCTGGCACTCGGGCTCTACGGCCTGATGTTGCAACTGCTGAGCCCGTTCTACCTGCTGCGCCTCTGGCGGCGTGGTGCGGCCGAACCGCTTTACCGAGAAAGGCTCGGCGAGCGCTTCGGCTACTACGCGCAAGCAGAGACGGCAGGTGGCCGGCTCTGGCTCCATGCAGTTTCTCTGGGCGAAACCCGCGCCGCCGCGGCCCTGGTGGCCGCCCTGCGCCAGGCCCGGCCGGACTTGCGCCTCTTGCTGACCCACAGCACGGCCACCGGCCGCGAGGCCGGGCGCGAACTGCTGCAGGCGGGCGACGCGCAGGCCTGGCTGCCCTATGACAGCCCGGGCGCAGTGCGCCGTTTTCTGCAGCACTGGCAGCCTTCGGTCGGCGTGCTGATGGAAACGGAAATTTGGCCCAGCTTGCAAGCCCGGGCCGAGGCGGTCGGCCTGCCCATGGTGTTGGCCAACGCCCGATTGTCCGCACGCAGCCAGCGGCGCGGCCAGCGCTTCGCCGCCCTGCTCCACCCGGCAGCCCGGCGCCTGCGCCTGGTCTTGGCACAGACCGAAGCCGATGCCGGCCGGCTGCGCGCCAGCGGTGCCGCCGAGGTGCAGGTGCAGGGCAATTTGAAGTTCGACATGAAAGTCGATGAGCAGTTGCTGAGCCGCGGCCAAGCCTGGCGGGCTCAGTTGGGCCGGCCCGTGCTGCTGGCCGCCGTGAGTCGTGAGGGCGAAGAAGCCCAGCTGCTCAAGGCTTGGCAAGACTTGCGCCCCGGTACGCTCCGGCCTCTGCTGCTGATCGTGCCACGTCACCCGCAGCGCTTTGACGAGGTCGAAGCCTTGCTGCTGAATGCAGGATTGACCGTGGCCCGACGAAGCCACTGGCAGGCGCAGCCCGACCCCCAAGCCCTGCAAGCCGATGCCTGGCTGGGCGACTCCATGCGCGAGATGCACCTGTATTACGGCGTGGCCGATGTCGCCTTGCTTGGCGGCAGCTTTGCGCCCCTGGGCGGGCAGAACCTGATCGAGGCCGCCGCCTGTGGCTGCCCCTTGCTGATGGGGCCACACACCTTCAATTTTGCCCAGGCGGCCGAATTGGCGGAGACCGCCGGAGCTGCAGTGCGAGTGAGCAATCTCCAAGAAGGTCTGGACCACGCCTTGAAGCTATGCCAGGACCCAGGACGCCGAAGCGAGATGCAAGCGTGCGCCCTGAACTTCGCTGAGCAGCACCGCGGCGCCGCCATGCGCATGGCGCTTGCCATTCTGAAGCTGACGCCAGCGCCGTTGGACTGAGAGGCCGGGCCGCTTGCGACTCGCCGGCCACCACCGCAAAACCGAGGAAAAGTCGAGCACGCAGAGCGCACACAATGGCCTACATTTGTCAGCGCGAGCCGAATTCAGGCCGCGGTGGCGGAGGGAGCGTGATGCGATCGAGTCCAAGGCAGGAAGATGTGTCCGAAGCGCTGAAGGCGCCGGTGGACACCTTGCCGGTATCAGATTCGCCTCGCCCGAGCGGGCATTTCCGCCTGACCCGCTACTTCTCCTGGGTGTCGCTGGGCTTGATCGCAGCAGTCGGACTGCTGCTAACCCTGAGCATGCACGCGCAAACACAGCGCGAGCTGATTCATATGGCCGAGCGCCGCAACGAGGCGATGACCGCGGTCTTCATCAATGCGCTTGGCGAGCGCCTCCGGCCCTTGCTGGCCACCGGTAGCACCAGCAGCGAGCCAGCGCAGCTGCGTGCCATGAACGAGGACCTTCATGCTCGGGCGCGGGCGCTGATGCATCGATCCGAAATTATCAAGATCAAGCTCTACAACCGCCAAGGCCTGACGGTCTACTCCAGCAGCGCTGCGCAGATCGGAGAGGACAAGCGCGACAACCCCGGCTTCCAGTCGGCCCTGGCCGGCCGCACCACCAGCGCCCTGGTGCACCGGGACAATTTCGATGCCTTTGAAGGGCAGCGCGCCATGGTCGACCTGATCAGCAGCTACTTGCCGATACCAGCCGGCCCTGGCCAGCTCGAAGCGCCAGGCGTGATTGAGCTGTACCAAGATGTCACGCCCTTCGTTCAGCGTCTGGCTGAGCTGCACCGCCGCACCGTGCTGGCCGGTTTCGCCTTGATGCTGGGGCTGTACGGCCTGCAACTGCTGCTGGTTCAGCGCGCCCAGAGCATTCTGCGGCGCCAGGAAGCTGCCTTACAGGAGGCCAACTGTGTGCTCGACCAGCGTGTGCAGTCGCGCACCGAAGAGTTGCGCGCCGCCCTGGCCCGGCTCGAGCATCTGGCACATCACGACCCTTTGACTGGCCTGCCCAACCGCTTGCTGTGCAATGACCATCTGCGTTATTCCATCGCCAAGGCGCAGCGCCAGCAACGGCAGCTGGCTGTGCTCTTCCTGGACCTTGATCAGTTCAAGGAGGTCAATGACACGCTCGGGCACTCGGTCGGTGACGACTTGTTGATCGAAGTGGCGCGTCGCCTGGCTGCGCACCTGCGGGGCAGCGATCTGCTGGCTCGCCTGGGCGGCGACGAGTTCGTTTGCGTGCTCGAATGCGAGGACGCGGCGCTGGAGTCCCCGTTGGTGGCCGACAAGCTGATCCGTGCCCTGACCCGCATGATGGAATTGCAAGGGCACGAAGTACAGATCTCGGCCAGCATCGGCATTGCGCTCTACCCCGGCGACGGCGGCAGCGCCGACGAGTTGGCGCGCGCGGCCGACACTGCCATGTACGAGGCCAAGCGCGCCGGCCGCAACCGCTTCCATTTCTACCGCCCCGAGATGACACAGGCGGCGTTGGCACGCGCACATATGGACCGCCTGCTGCGGCGCAGCCTGGAATGCGCTGAGATCAGCGTGCACTACCAAAGCAAATTCCTGGCCCGAGCACCAGGCGATCGGGCTGGCGTTGTCGGCCCCTGTTGCGGCGTCGAGGCCCTGGCCCGCTGGCACAGCGCAGAGCTGGGCGCCGTGCCACCGGCCCGTTTCATCGCACTGGCCGAGGAGAGCGGCTTCATCAATGAGCTCGGCGCCTGGGTGCTGCGGCGCGCCTGTGAGGACATGATGGTCTGGCGCAGCGCCGGCCTGACGCTGGACCATGTCTCGGTCAATGTCTCGGTGCGCCAGCTCGAACGAAGCGACTTTGTCGACTTGGTGCAAGCCACTCTGGCCGCGACCGGCCTGCCAGCCTCGGCCCTGGAGCTGGAAATCACCGAGTCGGTCATCATGAATGCCGACAACGCGCTGGCCACTCTGAACGCCCTGCATGGCCTGGGCGTGCAGCTGTCCATCGACGACTTCGGCACCGGCTACTCCTCGCTCGCCTACCTCAAGCTGCTGCCCATTCAAACGCTGAAGATCGACCGCTCCTTCGTGGCCGGCATCGGTGCAGCGGGCCGCGACACCGGGGACCGCGCCATCATCGAGGCGGTGATCGGCCTGGCGCGCAGCCTCGGCCTCAACACCGTGGCGGAAGGCGTCGAAAGCCTCGAACAGCTGGCAGTCTTGCAAGCGCTGGACTGCGCCCAGGTGCAGGGTTTTCTGTTCAGCCGACCGGTGCCAGCCGCGCAGGTTCAGGCCGTCTGCGCGCAGTAGGCTGCTTCGTCAGCCGTTTGAGCCGCCAGGGCCAAGCCCCTGCAGCAAGGCCTGCAGGCCCTCCTCGTCCAGCACCGTCACCCCGAGCTCGCGCGCCTTGTCCAGCTTGGAGCCGGCCTCTTCGCCCGCGACCACATAGTGGGTCTTCTTGGACACCGAGCCGCTGACCTTGCCGCCAGCGGCTTCGATCAAGTCTTTGGCCGCGTCGCGCGACAAGGTCGGCAAGGTGCCGGTCAGCACCAGGGTCTTGCCGGCCAGGGGCTGCGGGCCAGCCTGGGCGGCCGCACCCTCGCCCTCATCCCAGCTCAGGCCGGCCGCGCGCAGCTGCTCGACCACCTCGCGGTTGTGCGGCTGGGCAAAGAAGGTGTGGATGCTCTGGGCCACGATGGGGCCGACATCGCGAACCTGGAGCAGCTGCTCGACGCTGGCATCCATCAAAGCATCGATGCGGCCGAAATGGCGGGCCAGGTCCTTGGCCGTGGTCTCGCCGACCTGGCGGATACCCAGGCCGAAAAGAAAACGTGCCAGGGTCGTGCGCTTGCTCTTCTCCAGCGCGTCGACGATGTTCTGGGCGCTCTTCTCGGCCATGCGCTCCAGAGCGGCCAGCTTGGCCACGCCCAGCTTGTACAAGCCCGGCAGGCTGAGCACGATGCCGGCGTCGACCAGCTGATCGACCAGCTTGTCGCCCAGGCCCTCGATGTCCACGGCGCGCCGGCCAGCGAAATGCAGCAGCGCCTGCTTGCGCTGGGCGGGGCAAGAGATGCCGCCGCTGCAGCGGTAGTCCATGCCCCCAGGCTCGCGCAGCGCATCGCTGCCGCAAACCGGGCAGGCCCGCGGCA
>Ga0075160_10001514_pt1 | contig 14096 bp, 11 predicted proteins | sample JI91814C2DNA_FD_70969 | JGI IMG/M metagenome (GOLD analysis project Ga0075160, IMG submission 70969) | Wastewater effluent complex algal communities from Wisconsin, to seasonally profile nutrient transformation and Carbon sequestration -... | ecosystem: Engineered > WWTP > Effluent > Algae... | reverse complement strand
CTTCTTGGCGGAAAATCATGGTTGGTCCATCAATTAATTTTACTTCTGCTAATTGAGAAAGTGGAATCCTCTCTCCTGAGGGAGAAATGATGGGAACATTTTCCACTGCTTTTACAGTAGACCTATACTCGGAGGAATAACGAACTACAATTCCAAAGCGCCAGGGTCCTTCGTATAATGTGCTGATGCGTTGTGCGCCAATGGCTGCTTCAATGACTTGCTGGATTTTGCTTACATTAATTCCATAACGCGCGGCAACTTCTCTGTTTATCTTCACTGACAACTGAGTAGAATTTCCTTCTTGCTCAATACCATACTCACTGGCACCCTGCATTTCTTTTACAATATCGAGAATCTCAACTGCGGTCTTTCGCATGACGTCTAAATCAGCGCCAGAAACGAAGATCGCTAAATCGGCAATCGTTCCTGTAATAGCCTCTGAGAGGTTATCCATAATTGGTTGCGAGAAACTAAATCGCACTCCAGGGCAATTAATTTCCAAATCATTCTTCATTCGAATTAAGAGTTCCTGCTTACTAATCTTTTCATTCCACGAAGAATAATCCTTTAATCCAATTAATATCTCTAGACGATTGGAAGGAAGTGGATCTGTTCCATCATCATTTCTACCCATTTGCGTCAAAATAACATTAACCTGTTCATTCTTAGAAATCACTTCTCTCATTCTAGGAATTACTTTTCTTGCTTCTTGCAAATGGATGCCGACAGGGAAATAAGCGCGAATATTGAATCCACCTTCATCTAATTCTGGCAAGAATTCACTTCCTATCTTCCAAACTCCGAGAGCCATAACTAAGACTACGATTACTGATGCAGCAGCAACAGTTTGCTTGGAGCGTCTAATCAACTCTACGATCAAAACTGAATACTTCTTTTCTAACCAGTTGTAAATAGGGTTATGCCACTCAATTGGTCCCGGGTTTGCTGACTCAAAGTATTTTTTATACATCATAGTCATCATAACAGGAATTACAGTGAGGGAGAAAATCATAGAGCCCAAGATCGCATAAGCGATAGTAAACGCCATTGGTTTAAATAAACGTCCTTCAATTCGCTCAAAAGAAAAGATTGGTAAATAAGCCAATACGATAATCATAATAGAAAAGAAAATCTCTGAGCCAACTTCGGCAGCGGCACTTGTGGTAAATACATTTATACCAATTACCTTTTCTTCTTTCTCTGCATCTCGATAGCGCCGCATGATATTTTCCACCATCACCACCGCACCATCTACAATAATCCCAAAGTCAATCGCACCGAGTGAAAGCAAGCTGGCGGGAATTCCAGTTATGTCCATCATGATGAATGCAAATAGCATAGACACAGGAATGGTAGTTACCACAACAAGAGAGGCTCTAATACTACCAATAAAGAAAATCAAGACGAGGGTAACAATACTTACCCCTTCGATCAAAGTTTTAGTAATGGTGCTAATTGTATACTTAACCAAATCACTTCTATCGTAGGTATTTCGAATTCGAACTCCCTTAGGCAGATAATTCTCGTTAATCTCTTTCACTTTGTCGCGAATCTTTACTCCCATTTCATTTGAATCACCCCAGCGTCTCATTGCTATTAGCCCCTGAACACTGGACTCTACTTCAATGCGAGGCGACCCATCGTCTTGGTTTTGAAATACATAACCCAATACACCGCTTGGAAGGGAAGGGAATACTTCTACAGATGCAATATCTCGCACGAACACAGGAACACCGTTTATTTCTTTGACTACAATGCTTTCTATGTCTTTGATTTCTCGAATCGCACCGAGGGAACGAATCGCAAAACCTTGTCCCCCTTGTCTAAGAATATTCCCACCAGTGTTCAGGTTATTATCCTCAATGGATTTAATTACATCGGCGACTTCTAACTTATAACGAATTAGCTTATCTGGATTGGTTACGACATGGTATTGTTTTAAAAGTCCACCAAATGTAACGACATCCGCAATACCCGGAATCTGTAAAAGCTTAGGCATTACAATCCAATCTTGAATCGTTCTAAGTTCCATTGGAGTATGATTCTCTGTTGACTCTAGCACATAACGGTAAATTTCCCCTACCGGAGAACTCATTGGAGCTAGTTGTGGAACTACGTCAGGCGGAAGATCTGCTTCTTTTACTTTTTCGAGTAGCCTTGTTCTTGCAAAGTAATCATCGGTTCCGTCTTCAAATACGAATTGAAATACTACAAGTCCATTGATCGTGCGAGAACGTCGAACAATTACTCTAGGGATTGCATTTAAAATACGCTCTATAGGAAGCGTTACGCGCTCTTCTACTTCACCCGCAGCACGTCCGGGAAACTTCGCTACTAATCTCACTTGTGTGTCCGCAATATCGGAATACGCTTCTTTACGAAGATCCGTCCATGCCCAAATTCCCATGATTACTGTCATTACTCCGAGGAGTATAGTAGGAATGCGATGTTGAATTGCGATACCAATTAGTCTGATTATCATAATTTAGTATTCCTTCCTTCCAAAATCAAATAAATATCCAATTTGAAAAATCAATTGCGGATTGCGGTAACTACCCTGTCCATATCCCGCACCAAGTTGTATAAAAAAACCACCGAGGAGCAAATCATAAGTAAGCCCAACATATTGCTGATGAAAATTTGCATATTGCCTTGGTCTGTATTGGTATTCTAAAAGTGCTGCAAGAGTTGGATCCTGGTTTGCAATATACGCACGAATTAAGGTATCTGTGAATGTTTGTGGATAATGGTTGTAACCCGGAATTCCATCTCGATCATACTTATTTTGACCTGCATCTCCTCCATTGACTGGAGGGTTAAAGGGGCGAACATTGTATTGCCCGAATACGAGAGAAAAGCTATGTGCAACAACAGAAGTCTTCCAAAAAGAATAACCAATATCTCCTTGAATTCCATTCCAGTGTGACGAATAACGCATTCCTGAAGCACGCAAAACAAAATTTGTAAAGTAATAGCCTACAGTGACGTTCCCACTTGCAGGAGAACCAACAGTGCCACCCAATACCCAAAAATTACTATACTTGTCGTTGTTGTCTTTTATGGATTTTTTACTGTTAGTCTCTGCATCGTAGCCGGTTAATGGCTCTTTTTCTCTAGCGGCTCTATCTTTTTCAATCTTCGCTTCATTCTCTTGCATGATTTCAATATTCGATTTCTCTTTCTTCTCTTCCTTGGTGGTATCAGTAGCTTGCGAGAAGATAGATATCGTTAAGAAAAATAATATTAAACCAATCCCCCCTTGTTGTGTAATAAGATTGCCACAGAGGCACAGAGACACAGAGGTTTGCGGTTTAATGCTATCATGCTCTCTGAATCTCAACTGTTTAAATTGCATCATAATTCGGGAGTTACAAATAAAAAGTAACTTTTGAATCGTTTCAATTATTGACCTAAAATTAGCTTTATTTATGTTCAATGCCAAAAACTTCATATCTCTGTGACTCCGTGCCTCTGTGGCAAAAAATTTTATCATATTAATACCCGAAGCTGAGTCCTTTTAGAAGCATCGCGCCGCCGGTTACTACTTCTTCGCCGGGAATGAGTCCTTGCACGATACTGACATTGTCTGAGCCAGAGTTGCCGAGAACAACAGGACGACGCACAAATTCTCCGGGAGTGGTTTGAACAAATACATAAGCATGACCTTCAACTGTAATGACTGAGGTGAAGGGGATAACGGCTATATCCTTCACTTCATCACCAAACTCTACTTTGGCGAACATGCCGGGCTTAAATTTGCCTTCTTTATTAGGAATAGAGACTCTCACCTTTACAGTTCTTGTGAGTGGATCTACGTTATCCCCGATTGCATCTGCTTTTCCTTTGAGAGTAAGTTCAGGAAAAGACGCAAAGTGAACTTTAACATCTTTTCCTTTTTTAACTACGCTCATATTGGTTTCAGGAATATCGCAAATAAGCCAGACTAGGTTCGAGTTTACGAACTGTAATTCGCTCGGATTAAAACCAAGTGCGCGAAGCTTTCCTTCAAACTCAGAAGTTTCTGCCTGAGCACTGTTGACTGCTGCCTCTGCTTCTATAATATCTTTTTGGGTTGCTACTTGATTTTTAAACATGTCCTGCACACGATTCAAATTCTTAGTTGAGCGGATAAGAGAGGTTTTGCTCACTTGGTAAGATGCATAGATTCCATTGATGTCGGGAGATTCAAATAGAACGATTCTTCCCCCCGATACCGAAGTGGAGATACTTGCTATTACCCGTGATGGCGCGGCTATGGATATAAAGCCTTCGCCTTCTCCAAATTTGGATACCTTGATTTGAATCAGTCCCGGACTATCTGGATCAAACTTAATTCTGACTCCTTCCTCTGTTATTACAGGGCGATAATTCTTGGGCGGCTCTACGTGGGCTTTTTTGCAGAATCCAAAGGACGAAATTGCCAGTGACAGGATTAGAGTTTTCGTATTAATAATATTATTCATTTTAGTTTTCCTTTATTCAAGTGGTTGAATGTTTAAAATATTTTTACCAACGGAGTAATTTAGATTTTCGATAGATTCTACTCGGTCGATTTGAAGTTTGAGCATTTGTTGAATACTGCTTCGATAAGTCTCAAAAAAGTCGGCAAACTCTATAATGGTAAGATAACGTTTTTCGTAATTCGAAATCATTAACTGCGCCAAATTCGTATAATCCTCAGTGAATTTGTTTTTAAAACTTTGATAGAGTCTATCTTTTTCGAGGACGCGGTTAAATACAATATTCACTTCATTCTCGGCTTGCAATTTTTGATTTTGCAATTCGGATCTTCTTGTTAGAATGTTTTTCTCCGCAGCTTCAATATTACCCTGATTTCTATCAAAGATAGGAACAGAGAGTTGCGCTGTTATCCCCCAATAGTTTGGATACGCCGTTCCATTTCTATTGTAATAAGGACCGAAGGAAAGATCAGGAATTGCATTTGCTTGTTGGAGAGCAAGGTTTGCTTCTTCCAATTTAAGAGCTTGGATGGCAATTTTTAAATCAGGTCTATTTTCAAATGCATCGTCTAGGACTTTGTTTAATTTTAAATCATTTAGTTTCACATCGTCTAAAACTTTTGCATCAATCTTAGGAACAAAGCTCGCATCAGCCATCGATGGGTTATTTAAGAGTATCCGCAGTGAGGCTTCTCTTTGTCTGATTTGAACGACTGCTTCGGTTCTTTCATTCTCTAGAAAAAACAAAAGAGCTTTTAGACGAAGCATTTCCGCTTGTAAGACTGCTCTTTTTTCGTAGGCTTTTTCGAGAGAGGTTACTGTTTTTCTAAGAGCGGCAATACTACCATCGTAAAACTGAATCGACTGACGCAGGAAATGAATTGCAAAGAAACTACTTCTGAGTTCAAATTTTAATCCACGGAGTAAATCGTAGAATTGTTGCTCGCTAATAGCTTTGTTTAGTTCGGCAACCTTTGTTCTCTTTTCAATTTTTCCACCGAGTAAAAACAATTGTTGGATTTGAATAGCTGTTTGTCCGTTTCTAGTTGTATCAAAATAGCGCTCTGTTCGATCGTTGAATATACCTTGATCAAAAGAGATATTTGGATTGGCGTAAAGTTTTGCTTGGATAATTCCGGCTTTCTTTACGTCGATTTCGAATTTAGCAGCTAGCAAACGAAGGTTATTCTTTAAAAAAGTTTCTTCTGCTTCTTTCAAAGTAAGAGAATAATATTTAGTAGCCTCTTGCCCGACTAGTGTAGTTGCCATTGCATAAATGAATAGGCAAAGAAATAGGAAGTGTTTCTTATTTTGAATTGTATTTAATATCCACATGAATACATATATCTCCTTTAGCGCTTGTTGCAAATGAATTGCATGGAAATGAAATGATATGGGATTAAGAAGAATTAGCCACAGAGTCACTGAGGCATAGAGAAACGCATTTGCAGGGAATCATCCCCAATCAAATCTCTTTCTACAAAATCCCTAGCAAGTAGGGGGAGGGAGACTGATTAGGCGATAAGATAAAAGTTTTGAAGTTACAAATTTTACAGAAAATAAAACTATAGAATCAAATTTGAATTGCTGAAAGCATTCAAGAGCGAAATTCTTTGAGAAGTATTGATCATTTACATCACCCGCTCTGCTATGAGCACGCATAGTAGAATAAAGACTGTAATCAGAAATCACATCTTGGTATTCGGTAGTGTCTTGGGAGAAATAGTCTTCCGGTGTAGTTAGGTTAAGAGGGATCAGACTGATCGTTAAAAAAGCAGTAATCAAAAAGTTAAAAGAAAAAACGCTTTTAAGAAGTTTGATTTTCATGGAAGACTGACCTTTGAACAAAGTTTAAGAATTCATTGCATTGTCAAACTCTTTCAAAATTAAATTTTTCGGGGATGACATACGAGGGTTTCTCTATAGTTTGTTTAGATTCAATCCTTCTAGTGGAGGATGAGGGGGTTTTTTCTATGAAAGCTAATTTTTTAATTCTACTACTCGTTGGAATTTCTTTGTTACAAATTGGATTTTGTTCTACAGGGCAAAAGAAAGTCCAGGTGGACGAAACTTTTTTAAAAGATTGCATGGAGACAATCAAAGAAAAAGAAAAATGCGAAGCTCTGGTGAAAAAAAGCGAAGACAGAGAAAAAGAGAACGAAGCCAAGAAAGTAAAACTCACTGAAGAGCAAATGGCAGGCCTTGAAATTCGAGATAATTTCAAAGATAAAATGATGGGCAAATCAAAATTAGGCGTCATAACTTCCATAGGCGAACCAGATGAAAGAACACAAGACGGAAGCGGACAAGAATTTTTCTTCTACCGTAAGCCCTTGACCCGCTATAGCCCGGAGCATGACCCTGATAAAGAAATAGTAATAGTCTTTCGAAGAGAATTCGTAACCCGCGTTCTCCACACTCCACCAGACTCCACTCCCAAAAGTAGTCTTCCATTCTTGGGTGATAAACCAAAAGTGAAGAAGTAAGGATTGGTTGTGTATATACTTCCGATAAGATGACGTTTTACCAAATAGGGGTAAGGAAGGGCTTCCCCTATACTCTGAGTATGGGTTCCGGTTGCCCTTCGAAGCCCTAGGTAGAGTATAAGAGAAGCCCTTCCTCAGTGATAGTGTGTGTATCGTTATCTTATAGGAAGGTAAAAGGATGGATATGAATTGCGATTAACTAACGCATTCATTGTCTAGCTGCCTTAGCTTCCGTTTGTAGAATCTTGATAAGGGCTACACCGGTTTCTGTTTTAAAGAAAAGAGCTTTGTTATGTTTGTAGAATCGCTTTTCTTCTTTTGTTGCCTGGTGTTTTAGGTAATCGATGAAGACGGGATCATTTTTCTTGCGCCAGTTTTCGTCTTGCTTGGCTTCTCTCTTGATACTTGCGATGGCTTTTTTGGCATTCATTCCTAGATACAATTCTTCATTGAGCCCAAAGTATCGATGCAACTGAAAGTCGTCTGCTTTCATCAGAAATTGTTCTAGCTTGCGAATTTCGGTTAGGTTTCGTTTGTTCTTTTCTCGGAAGGCTGTTCCACGCAAGATGATGTCGATTTGATAAAACTGTTCATCGGAAGGCTTTACGGATTGCTTGTCTATAAAACGCTTACGCGGTAAGTAATAGTCTATTTCCTGCTGAGACATATTGCGTTTAAATTCTTCAACACGATTCAAATTTCTCTTATACCTAGCTCGCTTTGAGTGCGAATCTGACGATATGCTTAAAAATGTAGCAATATGCAGAATGACAAAAAACAGTCCCGCATGGGTGAAGAGTCCTTTCAATGCTGCTTGAATGTATTTCTTTGTCATTTCCATCCCTGTTTTTGGGTTATTCTGCCCTAGATTCAATTCTCTGAGCTAAAACTAAGCATTTTTTGCAATATAATTACATTATCGGGAACTCTCCGAAAATATGGCACCGATTTTGCATTGATAGTTGTATCAGCAGCAAGAGGAGATCGACCACAATGAAAAAAATTATAACCATTATCCTTTTTAGCCTAACAACAGTTCTTTTAGCAGATAGTGAACTTGCAACGGTTGACCACATCGTTAAAAACAGTAGACCTGCTGATCTCCCAAACATCGCTGCAAATTTCAGTGCTCTTGGAAGCACTCACCAAATCAAAGGTGATTATGCAAATGCACTCATTAACTACAAAAAATCTCTTCAAATTCGTAAAGCAATTGGCTTAGACAAAACACAAGGTTATGCAACTATTTTATTCTTAACGTCTATTGTAGAGCACAAGCTTGGTGATTCTTGCAAAGCTGCTGAGAATGTTAAAAAAGTAATCAGCATATACAATTACTTAGGAATGTTGGATGATGCGAGTGTAGCAGAAGCAGAAGGCTTAAAAGAATTTAAATCTGCTTGCGCAAATCTAGTTTCTCAAAACTAACCCGGTATATTTCTCCTATCCTTTAAAAAAGGGAATCTATCTCTTAAATCCTTTACCTCTTTGGAGGATATTCTGACTTTCAGGATATCCTCCTTTTTAGTTTCAAGCACCTCTCCTTTTCCTGTTGCATCAAAGAAAGCAGAATGTCCTGTGTGATACAGTTGATTCTTTCTCCCTGCATATCCTACTCGGTTGACTCCTATTACATAAGCTTGGTTTTCTATGGCGCGCGCTTTTAGGAGAGTTACCCAGTGATCAATCCTAGCTTCAGGCCAGTTTCCAACTACGAGATATAAATCAGTAGATCCTGCTGTCTTACGAAATACTTCCGGGAAACGAAGGTCATAGCAGATGAGTAAACTAATATGAAATCCATTTAGTTCAAATGTTTCTGTTCTATCGCCAGCAGTAAAGAATTTGTCTTCTTCTGCGAAGGAGAAGGGATGAATCTTGTGGTATCTATTCGTGATTATCCCCGAAGGTCTTGCAATCGAAAATGTATTAAAGGGCATTCCTTCCGGGTTCGCCTCTATCCAGCTACCACCTATTGCTGAGCCAGTCTTTCGTGACATCTCGATTAGGAACTTTTCTGTTATACCCATTAAAGGCTCAGAAAATTCCTGACTCTTCATGGTAAATCCAGTTGCAAATGTTTCTGGTAGAACGATTAAGTCCGGTTTAGAGTCAAGCTTTGATAGAATATCTCTTATCTTTTGAAAATTTGCTTCTTTATCTTCCCAGACAATATCTAGTTGAACACCAACGATGTTTAAAAACCGATTCATTTTCTATAGATAAACACAAACGAGAGAGTAAACAATAATCCCAAAAATCCAATCACGCCTAATAACGATTTGTCCCAAGTAGTAAACAGAGTTCCATTTCTTACTTTCCGTGTCTCTGCTGCGTGAGTATCTTCTTCTGGTTCAAAGCTACCACCTACAACAGAAATATCTATTGATGTAGTGTCTGGATACTTTACTCGCACCGCTCCGAGTCCTTGTGGTATATTGTCCTTAATCTCTTCTTTTGAAATGGCTCCTTTAAAATCTAACTTCATGTCTTTGGGTTTAAAGAATATAACGCGAGGAGATTTCTTATCTTCAAAGCTATTTTCATCTTTAAAGGAAACGTCTGCTAAAGACTTTGCGGGTAACGCATACGAAATTTGTAATTCAGACGCTCCGGGTAGTATAGGTCTGTCAATCAATTTGCCTTTTGCCCCATCTGTTAGAGTCAATGGAATTGCCATCTTAGAATCCCCTTGTTTTAATTGACCGAAAACTTCCGTTGCATCTTTGGGAACATAGACTTCGAGGAGGGATTGTTTATTGTAAAATGACATCGGTGGGTTTGTTTGATTTTCGATTAGAAAAATTTTATATACTCGAACTGTGTTCTCTTCTCTCAGAATTTGCATTAAACTCTTTACGTCCATATTCTTAAATTCGGGAGTAACTTCATAGACAGTAATTTCTTGCACTTTAGTTCTAAACATCGGAGCAGGGGGAACCATCTTATTGTAATTAGCCCCTTTGTAATTCACTTGAATCAATACAGGAGCTCCCTCTGGAGCATTCACTTTTTCTAATACAAAGTCTCCTTGCTTATCTTTGAATTCTCCGATAGGAGTCATTCCACCTTCTAGAGCGATTAACTTGATAGTATCCGCTCTTCCGATTCCACCACTCGTTCCGTTCTTTAAAGAAATTTTTAGATTTAATTCTTCTGATCCCAATTGGGAAAAGAGAGCAACAAAGAACACGAAAAATATTTTTAGTCTTAGCATAAAATCATAGTTTAAAAGATAGAATTTTTGTAAAAGAAAATAAAGAATCACTGACTCTGCGAGAAACTGTGCTTTCACTTTTTTTAAAAAATACTTTCTTTTAATAAAAAAAGTATTGCTATTTTTTTTAAACTGGTGTATACATGTAGATACTGAAGACGAAATCAAAGAGGTTGAATCTGAAGCGAGAGTTCCAAGGGAACGAGATTTCAGGCCTGTCATAAGACAACAACCGAGCGAAGAAATTGTCAACAGTGAAAATTAACTAGATAATTTATAATGGAAGGAGTGTTATTTGATTAAGAATTTTTTCACAGTTTGCATCATTGCCCTTTCTCTAGCAAGTGTTAGTCTATCTGCCTGCGATGGAAAAGGCAAATTAGTAGAAGACAGAAGTTCGACAGATATTTCTACTAAATAGTTTCACTTGAATAGTCGCGTAGTGCAATGCTACTCGACTATTCCAAGAAAACTCTCTCCCGCCTATCGTCTCCATTTAATTCAAAATAATACTTTCTAAATTCTTCATAGTCTTTGCTTATTTGCTTTGTGCTTTTATTATTAATGTCTGCAATGTACCCATCTAAATAGTCTTCAAAGATTTGAAATTCGAATAATCCTGTTTTCTTTAATTCAGCAAAAGCAATTGAATCATAGCGGATAATCCTAAATTCCCCCGGAATGCCTTTTAGTCGAATGGAATTGTATTTTGTTTTAGGAGTATCGTTTGTTGGAAAAAAATGAATATGAACATTTCGTTTAAATAGATAAGAAATTGGAGCAGGTTTCTCGTGTCCTACTTTGCTTCGTATGCTTATCTTTTGGTGCGCGATGAATTCATCTGTTAGACCAGTTACGGATTCGATGGCTACTTTCGGATTTAAGTAATAAGCAAGCATTGCCTGTGAGCCACCGTAGGCGATATTAATTTCTTCGTCTTGAAAATACTTTGCAAACGGAAGAAGAGCGAGCTTTAGTTGATACACACTTTTTAGTTTATATACATCACTTTCATTTGTGATATTGTCCACGATAGGATGCTTTGTTCCTTTGTAAGGATTGTTATAAAAAACTGTGCAGATAATCACGAGTAGACTTAGAACATTTCTTACCTGCTTAAATTTCATTCTAAATAAAAAAAGCTCTGTAGTCAAATAAAGCATTGGAGTAATTGGAATGAGTAGACGGGCAAACATAAAATCACCGCCAATCTTAGTGAGGTAAAGTATATATAAAAAAGAAGGCAGAAAGAAAAGTAAAAAGATTCTCACATAGAAATTGTCTACCTTACTTTGTCCTGAAATGATTTTCTTAAGCGAAAAAGATGGCTCTAGTCGATATAGGCTACGATGCTTTAAGCGGAGTTTTCTTCTTCTTGCCTTATAACGAGAAGAAAATAGAAAAAGAAATATATACCGCGCTTTCGAGCTAATCTTAAATAGCCGCAAGAACCAGAGAAGAATTAAAAGAAAGGGAATGTATAAAACAAAATAAGAATTAAAATAAAGCAGTGTATATCTAAATCCTTGCTCCAAATAGGTATCCATTCCTGATTTCGCGTAAAATGTATTTGGAAAAAACCAACCGTAGTAACTATATCTCCAAAACCAATACGGTAAAAATACAAAGATAAAAGGTAATTGCAATGCAAATTGATTTGTGAAATAGGTTTTGTAATCAGTGTGTCTGTATTTGAATAATACAACATAGAGAACCGCAAACGAATAAAAAAGTGCCCCATCCGGTCTAGTCATAATAGAAAGAACCAATAGAAAAAATCCGGTTAATAAATGTAAGCCTCTATCGCTTAAAAGTAAAAATACATTTCCTGTTAAGATTAAAAAAGTGAAAAGAGAAGTCTCGAGTCCACCGGTCGCAAAGATTTGACCATGTGAGTGAAGAGCAAAGCCCGCAAATGCAATCGGGAAATAGAAAGACTTATATTGATTACCCGCTTTGATCTGGTAAATCGTTGTGCCTGTTTTGTAAAGGACGACAAGAGTGAGGAAATAAAAAAGAATTCCGAGTGCAGAGGAAATATAAATCGGATCGAGTTTAAAATACATTCCAATAGAGAGTAGAATTGTCCAGAGAAAGTTCGTGAATCCTTCTACATATTCTCCTGCGTTATATACAAGTCCGAGTCCATCGTTTAGATTCTTTGCATACCGAAACGATATGAATGCATCATCACATACCCAATGTTGTATAAATGCTTTGTAAATAGCAAAGATTCCAATCCCTATACTTAGATAGAGAGAAGTAATTTTGGAATTTAAACTGACTGAATATTTTTTGGAATACAAGATTTCCCCTTTGATATTTATCTTTATTTTAAAATGATTGTAGTCAATCTTGATTTAGCATGAAGAAAAAGATCGCACTTGTGTCTCCCATATTTTCGCCTGCCATATCAGGTGGAGCAGAGAAGCACGCTTTGAACTTTGCAGAGCTTTTATCCGATGAATATGAGTTAGAGATAGTAACGACACAAGCCCTAGATTATATTACATGGAAAAATGTAATTCCAGAATCACAAGAGAAATATGGTAGTTGCCTAGTTCGAAGATTTCCTGTTAAACAAACTCGCAATATAAAATCATTCAACCGATTTCATGCCAAGCTAATCAATAAGCTTCCAAATATCAGCGATAGTGAAATGTCCTCTTGGTTAAAAATGCAAGGACCTTATTGTCCTGCCCTAGTCGAGTTTATAAATAAAAATGAAAAATCCTACGAGGTATTTATTTTTATGACTTATCTCTATTATCCAACGATTTACGGAATCGAAAAGATTAAACACAAATCTATTTGTGTAACTACTTTGCATGACGAGCCGCCTGCTTATTTTCCTGCGTTTAAAAAAACACTAACAGATGAAATCACCTATTCGTTTAATACTCCCGAAGAAAGGGACCTATTTAAAAAAATCTATTCCTATGAGCCTACGAATTATTCTGTCATTGGTTTACATATTGATCCACCGGTAATTCCATCTTTGCCGAAGCCGGAATTTGATTATATAGTCTATATTGGTAGAATTGATGCAGGCAAAGGCGTATTTACCCTTATCGAACAATTTACAGCATGGAAAAATAAAACCAATTCTAGCGTTAAATTAATATTAGTCGGTGGAGGTGAGCATGAAGACGCACCCAAAGAAGATGTTTTATTTACTGGATACATTTCCGAAGAAGAAAAGATAAACTATTTAAAACATGCACTCTTTTTAGTAAATCCATCTCATCTAGAAAGTTTTTCTATTGTAGTTATGGAATCCTGGCTCTTAGAAGTTCCTGTATTGGTAAACAGTGAATCTGAGATTCTACGTGCTCATTGCAATCGAAGTAATGCTGGTCTTTATTATTCAGACCAGGATAGCTTTTCGGCTACTATGGATTATCTCCTCGCTAACCCTGATAAACGAGTTAAAATGGGAGTCAATGGTAAGCATTATGTCGAAAAGAATTATACACGAGAGATTGTGAAAAAGAAATTATTCAATTTAGTTGAATTAGTAGGAAACAAAAATGTATGATTCATCTCTCCCGTTCATGGCGTTCTCCTGTGTGCAATTGTGTAAGTAATAATCTCACCACCACCAAAAGGAAGATTCACAGTAGCAGAAAGCTCTTTTCTTTTTACTTCGGAAACATAGTTTCGTTCGCGGTGCACAATCTGTTTATCACTCTTCCTGTCCTTGTATTTCTTCGGTAGACTCCTAACACACGTGCTTCCATTTAATTCATAGTAGACTAGATTTCCTAATCTACCTCGAAGTCCTTTGTTTAATTCGTTTATTAATTTTGCCATTGTGGTTACTCCTAAACTATCACACTTCCTACATATTGAGATATTCTAGAAATCTTACCAATGTCTGTAAAGATATAGACAAAGCTTTGTTGTGCTGCCCATGTTGCTGGAACGGATAAT
>Ga0075160_10001512_pt1 | contig 14098 bp, 12 predicted proteins | sample JI91814C2DNA_FD_70969 | JGI IMG/M metagenome (GOLD analysis project Ga0075160, IMG submission 70969) | Wastewater effluent complex algal communities from Wisconsin, to seasonally profile nutrient transformation and Carbon sequestration -... | ecosystem: Engineered > WWTP > Effluent > Algae... | reverse complement strand
CTAATGCGGCATCTAACAGAGAATAACCGCGAGTTCTTTACCCCGGCAAAATATTATACTGATATTTCTGCTCATGCTAAATTGCAAGAAACGATGCTCGAAAAAAAATTTGGTTTTTTAGAGGCAATGAAATATCTTTCCTGTTATTTCTTTTTGTTATTTCTTTCAAGAGCACACGACGACAAAAAGAAAATCCTAATTGTGGAAGACGGTGGTTATCTTGCTCCTCTTCTTAATGAATATTGTCTGACTGGTAAGACTACGGAAGAAGTCTATGCGATGTATCAAATTACACAGAATATTCCAAAGGAAGAATCATTTACAAAGCTCTTGCAATCAACTCTAGTGGGAAGCGTTGAGCATACTCGAAACGGTTACGATAGATTATCCTCTGTCATTGCAAAACATGGAAACCTAATTAATGTTGCCTATTCGATTGCTATTTCAAAGAATAAGGTTGTTGAGGAATCGAAAGAAGTTGCTCATTCTATTCTCAGTGCCATTGAGTCAATTCTACACGGACAGGGAATGATTCTTTCCTCTAAGAAAATGATTATACTTGGCGCAATGGGGAATATTGGGAGTTTCCTCTCGAAGTATGTGCGGGATGGGAGACTACATGATACTAATAAGGAACTCATACAGGTAGATATCCGTTATCCGTCAATAACGCGTGAGACCTATCGAAGTCTTTCCGAAATTCCAGAAGATATATTTATATCACTCGAATTATTTATTGGCGTAATCGGAGCTTCCATCTTGAAAAGAGAGTTTTTGGAAAAATTAATTTTGAAGGGTAGTAAGACTCGACTCATTTTCGCATCTGGATCTACGAAAACTGTCGAGTTCTCTGAGCTTTCAGATTATCTATACGAAGTGTTCTCTATGGAGTCTCCAATGATTGGAGAGGTTCCTGTCCAAATTTCCTATGACAAAATCATTGACCCTCAGACGAATACAATTCAAGGAACAAAGGTTTTAATTTCGTTCCTATACCAGGGAAGTAAAGTAGAAAAGACGATTTACCTACTTGGAGATTTGAGTCCTATTAACTTTTTATTTTATGGAGTTCCGACAGAAACGATGGATTTAATTATTTCGCAGCTAACTAGTGTTAGCCTTGGTCTAATGCATCAATACAAAAAGGGAGAATTACCCGCTCACGGATTATATGCAGTAGACCATCAAATTGATGAATGGGGAAGAAAGTTATGAAATCTAAACATGGGTTATTCCAGATTACCCAAAAGGTATTCATTCGTAATGGGAATCTATTACTTGTGATGAAAGATAAGAAGTCCGGTGCGGGAGATTTGCCCGGAGGAAGAATGAATGAGGATGAATTTTTTTTAGATTGGATGGATTCTTTGAATCGAGAATTGATTGAAGAATTGGGTAGTAATTTCCAAGTTAAAATTAATCCTGTTCCTATCCTTGTGCATAAACATCGTGTGAACGAGGGAAATCATCCCTGCGTAATCATTGGATACGATGGAATTTTTCAATCAGGAGAAATTTCTATTTCTGATGAGCATGATTTTTTTCAATGGGTGGATGTGAATACTTATAAACCGGAAGAGTTATTCTCTGAATATATGTTAGATGCTTTGAATGCTTATTTGAAAAGGAATTAGAATGAATCAATTGTTTCGCTATATACTGTTTATACTTTTTTTGATTGGAGCATTTTATTATGCCTGGTCGGAAGGAGACCGAAGAGTAGGGGAAAGAGAATATTTAAAATTATCCGCTGCGATACCTCCTCTTGTAATTAGAAGTATTGGTTATGATCATAGCAGTGGAAATATCCTTGCAATGCAAACCTTTATGAATGTTTTAGATTATTCTACTCCGGAAAGATTTTTTGAAAAACTTGATTCTTACTTACTCGAAGCAAAGAAAAAAGGTTTCGTAAATGAGAACACTGTTGTAGTCTTCCCTGAACATATAGGATCCTCTCTCGTATTACTTGGAGAGAAGACAGAAGTATATGCGGCTAATTCTTTTTCGTCTGCATTCTCTAAAATTGCCGTTGGAAATTTGATTGGATATTCAAAAGCCTCTCTAGCGCATCCAGGTAAAAATAAAATGGAAATTATTTTTAAAATGAAATCCGAAGAAATGAAAAATGTTTATGTAGATACATTTCGTAGACTATCAACATTTTACAATGTTACAATCATAGCGGGTTCTATCATTTTACCGCAAGCTGAAATCAACGCAACTTCAAACGAGATTCAACTGAAAGGTGGCTCTGTTTACAATTCTAGTTTTATATTCTTGCCGGATGGAAAAATTCATCCTAGGATTGGAATTAAGTATAATCTCTCCATGGCTGAGCAGCAAATCGCTGTATCCCCTGCATCGGGAAAAGAAAATTCATTTTTACAGTTTAAAAATATCGGAATTGTTCTGTCAAATGATTCCCTTTATAATTCAATCTATGCTGAAAATGGAAAGGACAAAGAAATAATCATAGCACCTTCTGCCATTTTCGAAAAGGATGTGATTGATTGGAAAACGGAGGATATTTATTCTCCTAAAGAAGCACCAGATTCTGCCTTGACTCAACCGGAACTTTGGCGTAAATACAGCATTTTTGAAAAAACAAAACTTTCCCAAACAAACCGAATCACTGTTCAAGTTGTGATGCTTGGTAAGTTTTTTGATTTAACTTTAGAAGGGGAGACCGCAGGAACGGTTCGTTATATTGCTACGGAAGGCTTGGATAATAAAAGTCCTGCGATTCTAAATATTTGGTTCTAGTTCTGCTTGACAATTTTGAAAAGATATTTTTACTCTAATCATGACCGAAATAATTGTATCTAAAAAAGAATTCCATATCCAATGCCCTCATTATATGAAGAACTTAAAATCCTGTCCTGGATCAAAGAAAATCATCTTTCCAGAAGATATGGAAAGGCTGGAATCTTGTTGTCTTTCGGAATCTTACCCCGCTTGTGGAGTGTTTAGAGAATTAAGCGAGAAAGCAGCGTAAAATTTCTTTCTATAATTTCATAATTGGTGCTGGATTGAGTGGATGTTTGACTATCCACTTCAAGGTTATTTTTAGAAGCATTTTGTGGAATCCAGCATTCGGGAATTTACTCTTAACTAAATCTACATAATCAGGGCTAACTGTAAATTTAACAAAGCCCAAAGAGAAGTCTACTAAGTCACCTTGACGAAAAAATTCGACTAATGGATAACGCGAATCTTTATATGCAGTTATCTTATGGTGCATATCAATCATCAGTTCAATTTCTTCCGTCCAATCGGTTAAATTTTTTTCTACTAAATATTTCTTTGCAAGCACGATAGACGGAGGAAGATAATCCACAGTATTTTCAGTGAAGAGTCCTAGATCATGAAAGCAAGCTGCTATGATTACTTTTTGTCTTTCTTCTATGTTGCAATCCTTAATCGCAAAACAAAAATGAATCATTCGATACACATGATTCTTATATCCCTCGTAATTCTCTCCAATGACAGTTTTCCAATTTCCTAAAATTTCATCTACTAATTGTAATTTTTCTTCGATCATCATTTTTTCTTCCCAGTAATTTGTATCCAACTTCTACCATAATTCTACCTTCATTCTTTCGAACAAATTAAAAGCTGAAAGCAAAATCGGATTGCTCCTTATTCATAAAGAGAACAGAAGAGTCGGAGGGTTATGTAAGATATACCTTTGATGTCCAAGAAAAACCAGTTTTTAAAAACTCGTCAATCTCATTCAACGGTAACGATAAAGTCATGCAAATTTACAAAAGCCCCAACGGGGCGTAATACTCTCCGCATGTCTCAGCCCATGTAAGAATTCAAGACGTTATTACTTAATAAATCAATTCATCTACACCTGTAGATTCAAACGAAATAAGTTTATACACTGGAATTGTATTGCGATCTTTTAAGTGGTTAACAGTGATTGCATCGTATTTGGATACAGATTCATAAGACCACCATCGGTCAGCTTCGTCTTTTAAGTAAATCACTGGATAGGGAAGTAAATTCCCATTTACCGCATCTGTAAATCTAGCTACTCCGGCAAACTCACCTTTCACCCGATAGGCTTGACCGGGAAATAATCCGGTTAATCTTTTCTCAGCTTCTGAATCGAATTTGTTTTTGCGATAGCGATAATATACTTCATCGCCATTGCGATCATAGAATACCGCATAATCGCTGTAAGTCTTTTTGAAGAATAATTTTAGCTGTTCAGGGAATCTATAAGATACATCTGTAATTTCTTCTTTGTATTGACGTATCCTTTTTTCTTTGGTAGAAATATCTCCATTGTATTTTTCGGAGGGAGGAGGGGGCTCAGCAGAAACGATAAAACTAAAAATTAGAAGTAAAAGTATTTTGCGCATAGAAAAATCCTCTTAGCGTTTATCAGGTAGAACTAGGTTTTCTTTTTTCTCTACAATAGGCTTAGGAGAAGAGTCCGGAGTAGTCGTAGAATTTTTCATCTGTCCCTTACTATCAGTAACGCCTTTTTGTTTCCATTCCTCAATGATTTTCTTTGCTAATTCCTGGACTTTTCTATTTGGGTCTCTTTGTGCTTTGTATTCTACAAGTTCAATCACATTTGGATCGGGAACTTCCCCTAGCTGTTTAATCGCTCTTAGCCGCACAGCAGGATCATCGTCTTTTGCGTAGACAATTAAGTCTTTTAGAATGTCTTTGTCTCCAAGTAAAATGAGTGCGCTGATTACGTAGAGCTTTAGTCCAGAGTTTTTCTTAATATCCGTTTTACTCTTTGATTCATTTATCTTTGCAAGCATTGTTCTTAGCTCTGATACTGCTCGCGGAGAATGCATCTTACCCAATGAATTGACTGAATAAGAACGAAGAGTTACATCTTCTGAATCGTCAGTCGCAACATCTAGTAGTGCTGACTCTGCCTTATTGTCTTTTATTTTTCCAAAATACAAAGCAATACTTGAACGCAAATCTAAGCTTGTAGTCTTATCTCTAAATTTATTTTCTAAGAATTCAGAACTGTTCTTTCCTGATTCTAGTTCAGATAAGGTATTAATTGTAGCAGAAACGAGAGTGCTACTCTTTGTAAAATCTTGATTCTTTAAAAATGATCCTAGTTCTTCGGATGCTTCTTCGATTTTTAGTTTTTGAATGGTATGAATGGCTGCGTCTTTGACATCATCTGATTTGCTCTTAACTGCTTCGATAATATTTTTGGATTCTGTTTTTACTTCAAGCTCTGCGAGTGTTCTTAAACAGGAAACTTTTATTCCATTGTCTGTATCATTTGCGAGAGTATCGGAAACAATTTTGACTAATTCGTCTAGTCCTTCTGAGGATAGATGCGACAACTCACGCATAGCCTCTTTTCTTTCTTTGTTAGAGCCAAACTTAAGGACTTTCTCTATGATTTCTTTTTTCTTTTTTAATTGCTCGGGAGTAAGACTATGCTTCTTTGCTTTTTTCTTGGAAGAGCTGTCTCCTGAATGCTCAACATCTTTAATTCCTTCTGCTTCATCTATTTCTAAAGGAGCTTTGTTTGTTTCCACGCGAGATGGAGTAATTTCACTACCCGGAGAATCTGAATTCTTTTTTACATCTAAGGGAAATAGAGAGAGTGGAAGAATCAGGAAAAGGAGTAAATTATTCTTGCTGCGCAGATTTAAGTGCTTCGTTTTCTTTTTCAAGTTCGAGGATTTTCTTATTGAGTTCATTGAGCATATGTAAGTTTTCCAGATTTTGTCTGAATTTAGTAATAAGTTCATCTATATCCTCGCTGAGCAACTCTATATTCCATGGCTTTTCTACATAACGACTGAGTCCCCCATGATTTATAGCACGTATTGCAGAATCTAGTCCCGCTTGCCCGGTAAGCAGAATCTTAATAGCATCCGGAAGTTTCTTATGAATCTCTTCCAAAAACTTATCGCCTTTCATATTAGGCATTACTTGATCGGAAATGATAAGCTCAATCACTTCCCCGCTGTCGTGAATTTCGTCGATCAAGGCAAGTGCACTTTCTGCACTATCCGCAACTTCTACGTAATGAGTATCTCCAAATCGTTGTAACAACTGCTCTCGAAGAGTCTCGAGAACCGATACTTCATCATCGACACATATAAAATAACCTTTAGATTTCGTCATAGTTGAATTTGATTGCATAACTATTCAATATTATCTTATTTAGAAGTCCATTGAAAAATTGTCTGCCTAAAGAAAAACATTTAATGATTACCACAGACCTGCACTAATGTGTGAACACCTTTATCATTAACTAAGAAGAGTTTAACCACATAGCTCGGCTGCTTGTGAGCGACCAAGCGATGGGTGGAAGGGCACAGAGAACACGAAGAAAAGAAAAGGAATTTGTTTCCCTAGCTTCGTGATCTTCGTGCCCTTCGTGGTTAAAAATCCTTGTCTTAATGACATTGGTCGAACCCGATGTGACAGAACAACCATACAAAAACTCTTAGAAGTATTTTCCTAGAATTTCAATTCCTTTTTCTTTGTAGCCTATGTCTTCAATACGATGTTCCGGTTTTGGGTCTCTTTTAACCATCCATTCGAGTTGCTCTTTTGCTTTGTTCTTTTGTCCTATATCAATGTAAATCTCAGCAAGGTAGAGTCTGTTGTTGAAAAAATCAGGTCCTAACTCAACTGCTTTTTCTAAATGTTGTAGTGCTTTTGTTTTGTTTCCAACAGATATAGGCCAGCCCGGTGCTTGGTGATAGATTCTACCTAATGCACGGTGAGGTCCGCCAAAGAAAAACTTTTCATTTTCTTTGAGAACTATTTCATAGCTTCGTTTCATCGGATCAATAGAGGAAAGGGAAGCCATCATACCACGACAAAGACCAAGCATACCAACATTAGAGGCATACCAGAAGTTACCGTAAATCGCTTTTGGATTCATCGTGATGGCTTCTTTTCCATAGTTCACACCATGTTCATAGTATAGCTCTTGCTTCTTTGAATTTGCTGTTTCAAAAAGACCTTTGTAAAAATAAGCACTAGATAATTTTCCACAAATGATATCCATATCTGGATTCGTTGCTTTCAATTCTAATAGCTTATTGATCGCCTTATCTAAATTACCCTCTGTTTCCCTTTTGTCGATAAACTCATTTACTTCTTTCAAAATTTCCAACATGTCTCACTCTCTTCCTTTATTTTTTATGTAATTGATATTTTAATGATGGGCTTTTCACATCTACTGGCTTCACATTCCAAATTTGTTCTGCATATTCCTGGATGGTGCGATCAGAAGAAAACTTTCCGATTCTTGCTACATTCAAAATTGATTTCTTTGTCCAAAGTGCCTGGTCTTTGAATTCGTTTGATATTATCCGCTGGCAAGCTGAGTATGAATCGAAATCAGCCATAAGTAAATAATTATCCTGATTTACTAAATTATCATAGATTGGACGGAATAGATTCGCATTGGACATAGAGAAGAAATTCTCTTTGATCAGTGTGAGTATTCTTTGTAATTCATCGCTTTTGTTAATGTAGTCCCATGGATGATATCCTCTCGCCTTTATGTCAAGGACTTCTGGAGTCTTGAGACCGAAGATATAAATATTTTCTTCTCCTACTTCTTCCATAATCTCTACGTTAGCCCCATCGAGTGTTCCTACAGTCAATGCACCGTTTAGCGCAAACTTCATATTACCCGTTCCACTTGCTTCTGTTCCAGCAGTAGATATCTGCTCGGATAAATCACTCGCAGGAAAAATATTTTCTGCTAGTGATACTCTGTAGTTTGGAAGGAATACAACTTTTAGTCTTCCGTTTACTTTTGGATCATTGTTTACAATTGTTCCGACTGCATTGATAAATCGAATGATTAATTTTGCCATATAGTATCCAGGTGCTGCTTTTCCTGCAAAGATAAAAGTTCTAGGAACTACTTCTTTGTAAGGATTTTCCTGAATACGGATATACAATGCAATCACATGAAGGATATTCAAAAGTTGGCGCTTGTATTCATGGAAACGCTTGATCTGAACATCAAAGATAGAATTTACATCTACTATAATTCCGGTATCTTTCAGAATAATCTTCGATAGACGTTCCTTGTTTTCTTTTTTGATTCTTCTCCATTCTGATTCAAAGTCTGGATCAGCTGCAAATGCTTCTAATCCGCGTAATTTCTTTAGATCAGTAGCAAAGTCATCTCCAATACGACTTGCGATTAAAGCGGATAACTGTGGATTAGCCTTAAGTAAAAATCTTCTCTGAGTAATTCCATTTGTCTTATTGTTAAATTTTTCAGGCCAGAGTTTGTAGAAGGCAGGGAATACAAGCGTTGTTAATAGATCCGAGTGAAGAGCGGCAACTCCATTTACACTATGACTTCCAATAACAGCGAGATTCGCCATACGCAATAGCTTATCGGGTCCTTCATGGAAAACAGATACTTGCATGATTTCGTGATCGTTTAATTTTCCAGAATTACGTGCTTCATTTAAGAAACGATAGTTAATCTCGTTTATAATTTGTGCATGTCTTGGGAGGAGAAACTCGATTAGACTCACTTTCCATGTTTCTAACGCTTCCGGTAACACAGTGTGATTAGTGTAAGCAAATACTTTAGTTGTAATGTCCCAGGCTGCTGCCCATTCTAGCTTTTCATCGTCCATGAGAATACGCATAAGCTCAGGAATTGCAATACTTGGGTGAGTGTCGTTTAATTGAATAGCAACTTCATCGGGAAAGCGAGAAAAGTCAGTATTGAAACGTTTGTAGCGGTTAATGATGTCAAGTAGACTTGAAGCCACCATGAAGTATTGCTGTTTTAGACGTAGAATTTTTCCTTGCTCAGTTGTATCGTTTGGATAGAGAACTTTGGAAATGTTTTCTGTTTTTTGTTTATCCTCAACTGCTTTTAAATAATCGCCGTGGTTGAAATAATCGAAGTTAAACTCTTCGGAAGCCTTTGCAACCCAGAGACGAAGATTATTTACAGTAGTAGTGTTATAACCCGGAACAGAATAGTCATGAGCTTCGGCGACTATCGTTTCAAGTGGAATCCAAACTGACATGAGTTTTCCGGTTGGGTCAATTTTAGTTTCCACATGTCCATAGAAATGAACGGGATATACAACTTCGTGGCGGATGATTTCCCATGGGTTACCACTTTTTTGTAACCAAGCATCTGGCTTTTCGATTTGGGAGCCATGCTCAATTTGTTGATTAAAGATTCCATACTCATAACGAATCCCGTAACCATAACCGGGAAGATTAAGTGTGGAAAGAGAGTCCATGAAGCAAGCGGCAAGTCTTCCTAAGCCACCATTTCCAAGTCCTGCATCTGGCTCGTATTCGACGATTTCATGTAAATCATATCCGAATCCAGCAAGGACTTCAACAAGCATGTCTTGTAATCCTAAATTGATCATTGCATTGGAAAGAGTTCTTCCAATCAAAAATTCCAGAGAAAGATAATAGACTCTCTTTGGATTCTTGGCTCTGTAATTAGATTGGGTTTCATTTAAGCGATCAACGATTATATCGCGCACTGTAAAGCTAAGAGCTTCGTAAATGTCTTGTTTGGTAGTATTATTTCGGTGTTTTCCGACTGTATATTCTAAATGATGCGCAAATGCTTTTTCGAGATTTTCTTTGTTTATAATTGGTTCTCGATCCATTAAATCCCATAATTTATTATTGTTATTGTCCATCGTTCCCTCTTTATTTCGGAAAATTAAAACGTCTAGGTTTATAACCTAGAACTCTTTTTTAATAATCAGGATATTTCAGTCATCCTTTATTTTACATGCAAGTGATTTTTAATTTTTCAGAAAATATTTATTTTTTTGTTGCTAAGCTCATGAATTAAATTATCTTTCTAACTCATATTCGGCTTTTCACTTTTAATATTATATTCGATAAACAACTTCCTATGAAAAAAAAACTACTACTCATTCTAAGCCTCTATTTATTTTCATTTAGCCTATTTGGTCAGGTGTGGACTCCGCCTGGAGTCAATAGCCGCCCTACGTCAGATACGTTTACCTATGATTTTGGTATCAACCAATACAATAAAGACACTTATTTGTATTTGGCACCGGGTCTCAATATGAACTTCGATAATAAATGGGGATTTTCGATGCAACTTCCCGTGAATCTACTCCTCAACGATGCAGATCCTAAGACGCCGGGAGCAAAAGTAGGACAGGTTCGTTCCATTGATTACGATTCCAAATCAGACTATCAGAGAATTCTAAACAATATTTGGGTTGGAAACTACGGAGTCTACAAACCAAAAGAAATTACTTACTCTCTATTCGTCGGTAAGATGTATGATGGATACATCGGTCACGGAACAATCATTAACCGCTACGTGAATAATCAACGGGTAGACGTATACAAATTAGGTGTCATGGCAGATATCAATACTGATTACGGTGGAGTGCAAGTATTTACTAATTCCATTTATGACAGAAAGGAAGTCAATGCAGGAAGGGGATACATTCGCCCCTATGGAATTATTACTGGAATCATGGACTTAGTATCAGGCAAAAAGAATATTGCCATGCTTGCGGCTAATGGTAACGTTCTAGATGATGTAGGTAGAAAAAAAGTAAATGAAGAAATTACTTCCTCACAAGAAGAAGAGCGTTATGTAGAAGTAGAAACAGATCCAAAGACGGGCGAAAAAAAAGAAGTAGAAAAGACAGCCCCTAAGAAAGAGCGAGTCTTTGATAACGAAGAAGCTGCTCCGAACAAAGTATTTGATCTCAATCGTTTTGCAATTGGTTATACTTCTGCCTATGATGGAACAGCACCCACCGCACTTGACTTGGATACAACAGGAAGTATCCGCTTTGATAAAACCAATAACGCAAAAGTAAAATCAAACCGTAAACAAGGCATAGAAGGCTATGACGCAGAATTTAAAATTATCAGCACGGATACTTTTGAATTAACCCCCTATGCCGATTACAATCGAATTAAAAACGTTCAGAATTCACTCGGTAGACATTATGGTGTAATTGCAAAGATTGGCTCCAAGGAAATCAATGTAACGATTCGTCCTGAATTTAGAAGTATGAGTTCAAATTATATCCCCATGTATTTCGATTCTTTCTACGAAATCGAACGCTATCAGGTAAACTTAGATACAAGCTTTCCCTATACAAAATACGAAGCCCTACAAAACAAACCCACAGATGGCACTACCGTAAAAGGCTATTTTAATACACTCATCGTAAACATCTACAAGGTTGGCTTTGAAGTAAACTACGAAGACTACAAAGGCAAGGACAATTCCCGCGTATTCTTAGGCGCCTATATTCCTTACGGAACGCTCTTTCGTTTCTCTGCCTTTTACACCAAGAAGGGATTCGATAAAAACACCGAAGCTTTTAAAGTAGACGACAAAGCCCAGGGTGCTGTTGAAGTTGCTATCAATTTAGGTCCTCTAACTCTCAAATTACAAAACAGACGTCGCTGGGTTCTAGATAGTGACACCAATCAATTCAAAGCAAAAGATGAACAAATGATTTTCTTCTCAGGAGGAACTGCGTTTTAGTAATTCTATCTGTGCAAGAAAAAATGTGAGGGCTACTTCACTTCTAAGAATATTTTCAGAGATAGATATGCTTTGAAATCCTAAGGCTGCAAAGTAATCTATGTCTTCGGGGATTAAGCCTGACTCTGGTCCTAGGACTATTTGAATGGAATCTTTTAGATATAAATCTTGTGGTAGCTCAGTGAGATACTTATGGTTGAAGTCTAGTAGAAAGCGGCTACTGTCCGTTAGATGCTCCTTGATTCGATACTTATTCTTTAGGACTTGAATCTTGGGAGCGATGACTCTACCGCCTTGTTCTAGTCCTAGAATAATCTCATCGAGTAAATTTCTGTCTGTCCAGAGGGAGGAATGTAAGTAGGAGAATTCTGATTTTTCAGAGGGAAAGAAGTATAATTCTGGAATTCCACAATTGGCACATAGATGAATCATTTTCTTAACGGTCTGGGGTCTTTGGATTGCGGAAAATACTCGTATACCAGAAAGAGCGCTATGCGGCAAATCCTTGGTTTCCTCTTCATAGCGAATTAGAACTTCGCGATTTTCGGTATCAATCGAATGAATGATAGCTGTGCCGATGGATACATTGAGTAATCCAGCTTTTAGTCTATCGCCAATTTGAGACTTTAGGGTTTTTAGGATATGATTGGATTTTCTAGAATCAAGGCGGAATAGGGAATGACTGATTAATTCCTGCTCTTCTAAAATGATTCTATTCATTGAGTTTAAATTTCTACTGAAGGCTCACTACCAGGAGGACGAGTTTCTGGTTTGGGAGTAGGGTCTGTTTCTGGGTCTTGCAAGAACTCTTCGTTCTCTTTTTCTTCTTTGATAGGCTCGGTGGGTGTATTGTAGATCTTGATAATATTTAAGAGCAGAATTAGAAATAGGAATAGAGGAATTAAAAAGCGAATGTCTTTATGAGAGCGAAAGTAAGAAGAAATAGAATCCAGGAAAGGAATCTTATATCTAGACGGATTCTTATGTGGAGTTAAATCAAAGTTGCCGGAAAGGTAAGTCTTTGGATCGTCGGGATCCATTCTAAAAGAGGTAGAACAATTTGGACAGGTGATAATCAAGATTCCCATGTCGAGTGGGAATCTCAATTCTGTATTACAAGCAGGACAAGAGCGAATATATCTCACTTCGCCCCATCAATCATTAATATACCAAAGAACTTTTTAGAACTTGGTTGCTTTCTTTGTAACGTTTGTTTGCTCTGTTGTCATTTGAATCAAAGATAGAAGTGAAGAGTTTATCAAATTGAATCAAGTGTTTGATGTAGTAGGTTTGTTTGAAAACGTTTTTAGTTGGGTTAGTCTTTGTGTTTTCAACATCAGCTAGTTTGTATAGACCATAACCTTTACGATCTTTTTGCTCAGGAAACGGAACGCCTTTAGGGTCTCTCATTGGAAGACCATCATGTTGGTAGAAAACAGTGATTTTTTCGTCGTGTTTGTTTTCGCCAGCTTTTCCGTTTTCAACGTGAGGAGCACCATCAGTTACTTCAGAAATTTTGAGATCAGTTTCTTTGAATTGGTTTAAGATGATTTTGCTTTTGATCATTTTGATATTCTTAGGAGCTTCTTTCATTGGATCTTCTGCCCAACCAGCACCTTCGTAGAAAAGAATGATATATTTGCTTCTTGCACCGAGGTTTAAGTCAGTCTTTCCTTCTTCTGATTTAACAAAATCAAATACTTCTAATCGAATGCAATTGTTTGCAGGGTCAGTTTGTTTGTTATCAGGTGCAGCAACGCAATCACCATCTTTTTCAGTTCCTTTGTATAAAACAGTTTTTCCAGGCAAAGCTTCTACTCTTGTTCTAAAAAGCTTTGTATGTCTTTTTAAACGGTCATTTATAAAAGTAATTTGCTTATCGAGAGCTTCTTCTGTTTCATTTACTTGTATAGAGCTTTGTCCATTTAGAAGTTCAGGATCGCCTGGGTGTTTGCCCGTATCGCCGCCGCTACCCGCTGTATCTTTTGCTTGGGAAAACAGGCTGGCACTCATTAAAAAAACTAGGATTGTAATCAATTTCATAAAGTCATTCTTCCTTAAATCTTCATTCGATTTCTTTTTGGATAATAGTAATTACGATAGGAAATATGTAAAGTATTATCCTTTATAAATTATCGGTCTTTTGCAAACTTAATTTAGCTTTGTAAAAAAAATTACTGTTTATTTTTAGAATTAGGCTAGAAAAGCTTAGAATAGGGGAATATGGATAGCCACTGAGGCACCGAGACACAGAGAAATCTTTTCTTTAGAATGTTGTTAGTTTCTGTGACTCAGTGCCTCTGTGGCAAAAAAGGCATTTAAATAAGATTAAAGTATGTTTTGGAGTTCGACTAGCATTCTTCTGGAAATGGGAATGGTCTGTTTGTTTTTTAAGACGGCAACGGTTTCGGGTTTTAGGCGAATGGAGTCGATGTATTCAATCCTAGTAATATAGGCTTTGTGGATTCGATAGAAATTTTCGGGTAGGTTTTGGCTGACTGCGTTTAGGTTTTTTTTCAGAATAATCGGAGGGTTTTTTTTGGAATGGATGATTGTTTTCTTTCCTTCTCCTTTTAG
>Ga0075160_10001511_pt1 | contig 14106 bp, 9 predicted proteins | sample JI91814C2DNA_FD_70969 | JGI IMG/M metagenome (GOLD analysis project Ga0075160, IMG submission 70969) | Wastewater effluent complex algal communities from Wisconsin, to seasonally profile nutrient transformation and Carbon sequestration -... | ecosystem: Engineered > WWTP > Effluent > Algae... | reverse complement strand
GTGCGCGGCAACGAGGGCGACCGGATCTACTTCGGCGACTCGGGGCTGCTGTTCGCCACCGCTCCGCCCGGCTACCCGCTCGGCCCGTTGGTGCACGGGCCGCTGTTCTCGGCGACGTCGGTCTCCTTGCCGAACGGCGAGCGTCTGCCGGTGTTCTACCTGGCCGACGGGTTCGTCATGTTCGGCGGCGCCGAGGCGGCGCTGACGCAGATCGTGCTGACGCCCGCCAACGGCCTCGTGCTGGTCGGCAACCCGCTGCGCTACGCGTCGCCGGCCGGCACCGTGACGGTGAACCGTCCGACGGTGGCGGTGCGCTGGCTGCTGTCCGGCATCGGCGTCTGACGCGCCCTGCATGCCCATGGGGGCCTGCGGCACCCGGAACCAACACAGCCGGTTCGAGGTGCCGGGAACGTCCGTCCGGTGGTGCTCACTCGCGCTCGATGCGCTGCACGCCGAGCCCTGTGCGCTCCGCAGCGATCGCAGCGGCTCGCTCGACCATGCCAGGCTTCGGATCGTTCTGCTTGCCGAACCGGAAGCACTCGCCGTCGTGGAAGACGAGGCTCAGATGCTGCCTCTGGCGGATGGCTCCGGTCATCGCTTCGAAGCTGGCGACGATGCGGACCTCGCGGACGTCCGACCACGTCCTCAGCGTGTCGCTTTGCCAGGGCCAGGTGCGCCAACGCACTCCGATCTCGTCGAGGGTCGTGTGTTCGGCTCGCAGCGCGAGATGGAGCAACACGGCGCCCACGCATACGAGGCCTGACAGCCAGCGCAGCAACGGCAACAGGTCGAGTGGTGCCTTGACCTGTCGCATGGCCGAACGCGTGAGGATGTGCAGCAAGGGCCCGGGAGCAACGAGCCGCATGACGATCCAAGGCAAGGCTAGCCCGCCGGCCCCCATAACCAGGAAGAGTGGCCCGAGCAGCCGGCCGACTCCGTCGTACACCGAGAAGCGGAACAGCACGCCGTCTTCCATGGTCGGCGGGATCGCCCAGAGGGCGGCGGCGAAGAGGGTGCCGACCACGACGGCGAGCCCGTTGCCGAGGTAGTAGCGGAGCCGGTCGCTCCGCGTGTCGGCCTGCTCGGGGTCTGGCTCCGGCAAGCGCGGCCACTTGCCGCGCCTGGACAGGGCGCGCAGGAGTGCCCCGATCGCGAACATGACCCCGATGCTCGCAGCCGTCGACCAGGCGGTGCTGTTCATGGCGGCAAGGTAGCGAGCGACCTCCGGCTCGCCACACGTCCGCGTGGGGCGGGCCGGCCCGGAGTTCCTCGCCGCGTTCGCGTCGCGTCAGGGGCTCTCGCGCCTCGGCGTGGCGGCTTCCCTGGTGGCGCACCGTTCCTGGGCCGGCAGTCGCACGGCGGTGAGCTGCAGATCGGCTCCGCATCGTCCGATCACCAGCACCCGATCCCGCCACCCGACCGCCCCGAGCACCGGCCCTTCGATCGGCAGGGCGAGCGAAGTCCAGGCTTCGGCACCGGGCTGCAGCACCTCGAGACCGGTGCACGGGCCGTCCTCGGTCGAGCCGCCGGCCAGCACCAGGATTCCGCCGACCTCGACCAGGAACGGGGCGATGCGTGGGTTGCGGGGCGCCGCTGCCTGCCGCCAGCTGCGCGTCCGTGGGGCGAACACGTCCACTTCCGGCACCGGCGCGAACCCGTCGCGCATGCCGCCGACCAGCCAGATCTCGCCGGTGAGCACCGCCGAGCCGAACGCGCGCCGCGACCGCGGCAGGGTCAGCCCGGTCGGTGCGAACGTGCTGCCGGCGGCGGCACGGCACAGCAGTTCGTCGGCGAACAGGAACCCGTCCTCGCCGCGTTCGGGCACGTAGTCGATGCCGCCGAGCAGCCAGGTGGCTCCGTCGACGTCGTGCGCGCCGAACTGCGTTCGAGGTGCTGGCAGGCTCGCCATCGGGTTCCAGCCCGCCGCGTCGAGCTGCAGCGCGTCGGCGATCGCGCGCCCGGCCCCGTCGCGGTGCGCGAAGCCGCCGAGCAGTTCGACGCTGCCGCGGTGCAGCCGCGCCATCGAGGACTGCCGTGGACTCGGCAGCGCTGGCCCGGCGACGACCTGCAGCGTGCAAAGGTCGACGGTCGCGACCGCCCCGGTGAAGTGCTGCGGCGCGAAGTCGTGCTGCTTCTGGCCCTGGTTGCCGCCGATCGCGTGCAGGCGATCGCCCTGCAGCACGAACGCCTGGCGGTTCCGCGCCGGATGCGCCCACGGCAGCGTCCAGGTCTGCACCGAAGTCTCGGTGTCGGTGCGCGGGAGCCGTTCGCAGGTGGCGAGATGGGCCGACGACGCGCCGCCGATCGCCAGCAGTGCTCCATCGGCGGCCGGCAGCAGGCGGTGGAAGAAGCGCGGCAACGCAAGCCTGCCGACGCGCGTCCAGCGGTGGTCGTCGTGGCGCAGCAGGTCGCCGTCGCGACCGCTGGCGAACAGGGAACCGCTGGCCGCCACTGCGGCGACCGCGAAGCCGAAGCCGGGCAGGTCCGGGCCACGCTGCCAGGTGCCAGTGCCGGTTTGCCTGCCGAGATCGAGCACGTCGACCTGCGAGCTCGGCTCGCCGTCCTGGTCGAGACCACCGAGTGCGAACAGCCGTTCCCCGTGCACCGCAACCGCGAGCGCGCGGCGCTGGAACGGCGGGGTCGGCAGCGGCTGCCAACCGGTGTCCGGAGTCGTGAGGTCGAGCATCCAGCCGGTTGCGAGCCAAGTCTGTTGCTCGCCGGCCAGCGTCCAGCCGCCGAGCACGAACAAGCGGTCGCCATGCACCACCGCGTCGTGCGACGAACGCGGCTCCGGCAGCTTCGGCAGCGCCTGCCAGACGGCCGTGACCGGGTCGAACGCGGCGACTTCGTCGCTCGACCACAGGTCCTCGGTGGCCGGGTCCGTGTTGCGTGCCTGCATGCCGCCGACGCGGATCACGCGCCCGCCGTGCGCCACGAGGGCCGTACCCTGGAGGGCCGGGCCCTGCGCTCGTTCGAGCCAGTGGGGGTTGCCGTCGGGCAGCTCGAGCAGCAGCCCGCTCTGGTTGGCGGCGGTGTGCACGTGTGCCTTGCCGTGGTGGCCGCCGTAGACGAAGCAGCTGGTGCCGAGTCGGCAGGCGCCGAAGCTGGCGAGGCCGCGTGGCAACGCGGCGGGGGCCGCACAGGGCGCTGCGGCCGTGGCTGCCACCGTCGGGACAGGTGGTGCGGCGCTCGGGCCGCTGGCGTCGGTGGGGTGCTGGCCGGCGACGGCCGTCAGCGGGAACAGCCAGGCGAGAGTCGCGATGGCGAACGAAGGTTGGTGATGCACGAAGAATCTCCGGGTCGATGACCGATCGGTGACATATTGCGAACGAGTCTCAGTAGCGTCAAGAGGACCATGAGAAACCCGTTCTTCGTTCCGTTCGTCCGCGGGGTCGCGGCGTCACTCCGCCCGGTGGGTCGGTTCGCCGGCTCGTTCGCCGGGGCCGTCGGTCTCGCTCTCGGCTGCGCCGGAGCACTCGCCGCGCAGACCGTCGACTTCCCCGGCGTGCCGATGGCCAGCCCGCCGTCGATCGCCTTCCCGTTCTACACGCCGGGTGCTGGCAGCAACGGCGACACCGTGCGGGCGCAGTTCCTGTGCCCGGACGCGTTCCTGGCCACCCAGGGCCTGCAGCCCGGTCTGGTGACCCACGTGTCGTTCTCGTTGGCCGGTGCGGCGGTCTACGACGTGTTCGAGCTGCGTGTCGGCGCGACGTCCGTCCTCACGCTGGGGTCGGACTGGAGCGTCAATCTGCCCGACCAGCGGCTGCAGCGTGATCTCGGCGGTGTGACGATCGTCGGCGGCGGCACCGCTGACGCGCCGGCCAACCAGTGGGTCGAGTTCGCGCTCGACCAGCCGTTCGCGTGGCAGCCGGGCGAAGGCCTGGTCGTCGATCTGACGACCCACGTCCAGGTGACCGACAGCTACCTCGGCACGACTTCGGTGTCGGGCGGGATCGGCGGCATGCAGCGCGCGGTGAACTTCGCGTATGCGCCGGGCGCTCTGGCGACGACGTTCTCCGGCAGTGGCATCGCAGTGCAGTTCCGCTTCGCTCCGTTCGGCATGGTGTCGTTCGGGGCCGGGTGCGCCGGGTCGACCGGTGTGGCGCCACACCTCGAGCAGTACGGTTCGACCGCGATCGGCGACACCGTGGTGCTGCTCGCGCAGGACACGGTGCCGGACGGGCTCGGCGCGTTCGTGTTCGGAACGTCGCGACGGCAGTCGCTCGGCGGGCCGTTGCCGCTGTCGCTCGGAGGTGGATGCACGCAGTGGATCGCCGACGAGGTCGTGGTGCCGCTGGTCGCGAACGGGACCACGGCGGGCGTGGCCTTCCCGATCGCATGGGACCCCGCGTTGCGCGGGGCCGTGCTCTACGTGCAGTGGGCGCAGCTGGACGTGGGCTCGCCGGCGACGGTGCTGCCGGTCACCGTCAGCGACGGCGGTGTGTTGGTCGTGTTCTGACCCACGGCCACGAAAGGTCGGAACGGTGGGCCGCATCGCGTGCGCCATGCGGCGGTGCCAGCGAGCGCTCGACGGCGGCTTCGTCAGCGTGGTTGCAGCCGCGTCTTGGCGAGCGATACTTGTCCGCGGTCGCCCGTCCCATGTCGTCTCCTGCCTCGATCCTCGCCATTGCGTTGGCGTGTGCCACTGTCGTCGTGGCCCAGGATCCGTCGTCGCAGGACTTGCCGCGGCCCCATCGGCTCTCGCCGACCGAACAACTGCTCGCCGCGGCGAACGGGCGTGGCTGGCTCGCCGAGCCGCGCCGCGCTGCCGACCCACGTCTGCACCTGCTGGCCGGCGTGCACGACCCGCTGCGTCGCGCGCTGTTCCCGGTCGGGCCGCTCACCGCGCCGACGGCGACGCGGCTGCACCTCGTGCAGTTCGCCGGGCCGATCGTGCCGAAGCACCTCGCGTGCCTCGCCGTGCCGGGCGTCGAAGTGCTGTTCCACGTGCCGGCGCAGGCGATGCTGGTGCGCGCCGACGCGGCGGTGGTGCGGCGGCTCGCCGCCGATCCGCTGGTGCGATGGGCCGGGCCGTTGGCGAACGGGTGCAAGCTGGCGCCCGAACTGCATCGCTTCGTGCGCACGATGGGGCACTCGCGCGCGCTGCACCTCGCGTTCGCGCACAAGCGCGATGCGCGGGCCCTCGCCGAGCGCATCGCCACCGTCGGGGGGCAAGTCACCGGGCAGGCAGAGGGCGCGACGTTCCTGCGCGCCGAGCTCGACGGTGCCCAGCTGCTGGCGGTGCTCGCCGGTGACGAAGTGGTGTTCGTCGATCCGGCCGCCGAGGTCGGCTTCGACATGGACCATGCGCGCCTGGTCGGCGGTGCGAACCACGTCGAGACGCTCGGCAACCTGAGCGGGCAGGGCGTGCGCATCGAGATCACCGAACCGCTCGAGGAGACGCATCCGGAGCTGGTGGGGCGCGTGCTGGTGCGCGGCGGCAATTTCGTCGAGAACCATGGGCACTGCACCGCTGGCATCGTCGGGGCCGACGGCAGCGGTGATCCGGCCGCGCGCGGCATGCTGCCTGCGGCGACCCTGATCGAGGGCAACTACACGAACTTCGGCGCCCTGCAGCACTTCGCCCAGGCCACCGGCAGCACCGATCCGAGCCAGCCCTGGCAGGCAATGGTCGCGACGGCGAGTTGGGGGAGCACGACGAACGCCAACTACACGACGGCGACGCAGGCGTTCGACGACGCGCTGTTCGCCGCCGATCTGCCGCGCACCCAGAGCATGGGGAATCTCGGCAACTCCACGCAGGTTCGTCCGGAAGCCTGGGGCAAGAACGGCATCTCGGTCGGCGGGGTGTTCCACCACGACGACGCCAGTCCGGCGAACGACGCGTGGAACGGCAGCACGAACGTTCCGCCGGCGTCGCCCGCGAGCATCGGTCCCGCCGTGGACGGGCGCTGGAAGCCGGATCTGGTCGCGTTCTTCGACGCCGTGCGCACGCTCGATCGCACGGGTGCCGTCGGCTACACGAACACCGACTACTACTGGGCGTTCTCCGGCACCTCGGCGGCGACGCCGATCGTCGCCGGCCACGTCGGTCTGGCGCTACAGATGTTCACCGACGGCCTGTTCGGCAATCCGTTGCCGGAGGCGCCGCTGCCGCAGAACCGATTCGTGAACCGGCCGCACATGGCGACCGCCAAGGCGCTCGTCTGCAACACCGCCGAGCAGTACGCCTTCAGTGGCACGAGCCACGACCTGACGCGCACGCACCAGGGCTGGGGCTTTCCGTCGGTGCAGCGCCTCTACGACCATCGTGGCCACATCCTCGTGTGCGACCAGTACGACCGGCTGCAGGCGAACGAACTGCGGCGCTACTGGATCTACGTGGCGCCCGGCACGCCCGAGTTGCGCGTGACGATGAACTACCCGGATCCGGCGGCCCTGCCGCTGACCACCGTGCACCGGGTCAACGACCTCGATCTGCGCGTCACGCGTTGGAGCGACGGACTCGTGTGGTGGGGCAACCACGGTCTTCTCGCGGGCACGGCGTCGACGGCGGGTGGTGCACCGGACGATCGCAACACGCTCGAGTCGGTCTACCTGGCGAATCCCGTCGCCGGGCTGTACGAGGTCGAGGTCAGTGCTGCCCAGGTGGTGCTCGACGGCGACGTGGCGACGCCGGCCCTCGACGTGCCGTTCGCGTTGGTGGCGCACCCGCTCGGTGGCGGCAACGTCGTCGCCGCACCGCTGCAGCTCGCCGCGACCACGGGCCCGGGTGGGCAGGTGACGCTGGCGCTGAACGGAGTTCCGGCCGGTGGCTTCGACGAAGGGTTCACGCTGGTGTCGCGCGACACCGGGCGCGGCCGCGGCCTCGGCAGCCTGCTCGGCGTCGAGATCGACTCGTTCGGGGCCGAGCTGCTCGGTTCCTCGATTGCTGCCGGCAACGCGTTCCACTTCGATGCGACGCCGGGCGTGTTCCCGTTCACGCCCTACGTGTACGGCGACGCCGCGGCGGCGGCGGCGGCGGCAGGAACGGAGGTCGACGCGGTGGTGGTGCTGTTCGGCGGCGGCGCGATGGTCGCGGTCTCCAACGTGGTGCGTTTCACCCTGCAGTGACGCGGCGCGGCTTGGCTTGGCCTGGGCCTGCTCCTACCGTGCTCGCCCCGTGAGCTCCGCACCGCCGCTCCGCTTCGGCTTCTCGCCGTGCCCGAACGACACGTTCGCGTTCTTCGGGGCCGTGCATGCTGCGATCTCGTCGCCGGTGCAACTCGAACCGGTGCTCGCCGACATCGAGGCGTTGAACGAACGCGCCGTGGCCGGCGTCGATCCGTTGCCGGTCACGAAGCTCAGCCTGCCGGCGCTGGCGCGGGTGCTCGATCGCTACGCGGTGCTGCCGAGTGGCAGTGCGCTCGGCTTCGGCTGCGGGCCGCTGGTGGTCTGCCGCGAGGCGGCGCGCTGGCGTTCGCTGGACGAGCTGGCGGACGCGCGCATCGCGATCCCGGGGCGCCACACGACCGCGTTCCTGCTGCTGTCGAGCCTCGGCCCGGCCCCGCGCGAGGTCGTGCCGATGCGCTTCGATCGCGTGATGGCAGCGGTCGGCAGCGGCGAGGTCGACGCCGGCCTCGTGATCCACGAGAGCCGCTTCACCTACCGCGAGCACGGCCTGCGTGAGATCGTCGACCTCGGCGTGCTGTGGGAACGTGCGACCGGCGGCCCGCTGCCGCTCGGCGTGATCGCCGCGCGCCGCGACCTGCCGGCGGCGACGTTCGCGGCGATCGGCACGCTGCTGCGCGAGTCGGTCGAACTGGCGTGGGCCGAACCGTGGCGGGCGCACGGCTTCGTGCGCGCGCACAGCCAGGAACTCGCCGACGAGGTCTGCGGCCGGCACATCGAGCTCTACGTCAACGAGTTCACCGCCGACCTCGGCGCGCGTGGTCGTGCTTCGATCGAGCAGCTGCTGCAGCGGGGTCGCGCCGCCGGCCTGCTGCCCGCCGGGCCGTCGCCGTTCCGGGAGGACGCGTGATCTTCCCGCTGCTGGCGGCGCTGCTGTTCACGCTGGCGACGTTCGTGGTCGCCGCGCTGCTCGGCCTCGGGCTGTGGTTCGCGAGAGCGCGGCAGCGGCGCTACTGGCGCACGGTCGCGTGGCTGCACCTGGCACTCTTCCCGACGCACCTGTTCGTGACGTTCCCAGTGGTGCTCGGCTGGCTCGGCTCGCGTGTTTTCGTCGGCACGCGGCCGGACGAACGCAGCTACGCCGGCCCGCGCCTGGACGTCGAAGGCCGGCTGCTCGTGCAGAGCTGGGACTCGCTGCGGGCCGAGCGACAGTCCGGGGCCCCGTCGGCGCCGGCTGACGTCGTCGCCGCGGCCAAGGCGCGGGAACGGCGCATCCCGAGTCGCGATGGCGTGAGCCTGCGCGCGTTCCGGATCGAGAGCCGGTTGCCGACGCCGCGCGCCGTCGTCGTGCTCGTGCACGGCTTGTTCCGCTCGGCGATGGAACTCGAGCCGGTCGCTTCGATGCTGCACGAGCAGGGCTGCGAGTGCTGGCTGGTCGAACTGCGCAACTTCGGCGGCAGCTCGCGGGCGCCGTTCACGCTCGGGTTGCGCGAGAGCGACGACGTGCTCGCCGCGGTGGCGCACGTGCGCGCCGAACCGGGCCGCGAACGCACCCCGCTGGTGCTGTTCGGCGTCAGCTTCGGCACCGTGGCGATCGCGCTGGCCCTCCCGCAGCTGCAGGGCGTCGCCGGCGTGGTGCTCGATGCGCCGATCGACGACATGCTCCCGGCGGCCCGGCGTCTGTTCGGGGTGATCGCCGAGCGGCGCCCGATGTTCGGGGTGGGCGAGCCGTGGCAGTCGCTGACGCTGCGCTCTCTCGAGGCCTGGTCGGGCATCGAGCTGGCGACGATGTGCCCGGCCGACGTGCTGGCGACCCTGCCGCCCGACCTGCCGATGCTGGTGGTCGGGGCCGGCATCGACGAACGCGCGCCGCCTGCGACGGTGGAACGGCTGTTCGTTCGGTTGCCGATGCCCGCCGAGCAGAAGCGGCTGTGGATGGTCGGCGAGTCGTCGCACGGGCAGGTGTTCCTGGACCAGCCGGCGGCCTACGCCGAGCACCTGCGCTGGCTGCTGGAACGACTCCGTCGCTGAGCCGGCGCGCGTCCCTCGAATCCGGCGCGCCACCGGCTACCGTGCGTGCTTTCCCACGATGCAGCGTCGCGATCGGGCCGCAGACCTGGAACGGCTGCACCTGGACATCCAGCCGCAGCCGGACGACTTCACGTGCGGGCCGACGTGCCTGCACGCGATCTACCGGTATTGGGGGGACGAAGTCCCGATCCGTCAGCTGGTCGACGAGATCGTGCGCATGCCGTCCGGTGGCACCGCCGACGTGCTGCTCGCCAACCATGCGCTGCGCCGCGGCTACCGGGCGACGATCTTCACCTACAACCTGCGCATCTTCGATCCGACCTGGTTCGTGCCGGGCGTCGACCTGCGCGATCGCCTGCGCCAGCAACGCGAGTTCAAGGCCGAGCAGCGCCCGGTGTTCGGCCTGCTGACCGACGCCTACCTCGAGTTCCTCGACCTCGGCGGCGTGCTGCGCTACGTCGACCTGTCGCCGACCGTGCTGCGGCGCTGGCTGCGGCGCGGCGTGCCGATCCTGACCGGCCTGAGCTCGACCTACCTGTACCGCCGATCCCGTGAGTTCGGCCCGAACGACGACGACGACGACGTGCGTGGCGAGCCGCAGGGGCACTTCGTGGTGCTCTGCGGCTACCGCCGCACGCGGCGCAGCGTGATCGTCGCCGACCCGTTCCTCGAGAATCCCATGGCCCCGGACACCCATTACGAGGTGAGCCTGGACCGCGTCGTCGGCGCCATCCTGCTGGGGGTGCTGACGCACGATGCGAACCTGCTGTTGATCGAACCGGCCACCGCGATCGCCGTCGAAGCCGGACCCTGACCCATGCGCAATCTCGTCGTCGTCAACGACCCGAAAGAATGGTCGTTCTCGCAAGAAGGCGTCGAAGTCGTCGCCGCCCGCCGCTACCTGACCCATCCGTCGTACACGACGGTGGAGAAGGTGCGCGTCATCAACCTCTGCCGCTCGTTCGGCTACCAGAAGATCGGCTACTACGTGTCGCTGCTCGCGGATGCGCGCGGCCACAAGCCGATGCCGAGCATCGAGGCGATCCAGAACATGAAGGACCGCGCGATCGCCGCGATCGCCGGCGCCGACCTGCAGGAGATCATCGAGGACTCGCTGCAGAAGATGCAGAGCGACGAGTTCGTGCTCAGCGTCTACTTCGGCCGCAACATGGCGCAGCGGCACGAGCGGCTGGCGAACGCCCTGTTCCGGATGTTCCCGTGCCCCTACCTGCAGGCGAACTTCGTGCGCAGCGACAAGTCGGGCCGCTGGCGGCTCGAGAGCCTGAAGCCGATGGCGATCGACGACATCCCGAGCGGCCACGAGTCGTTCGCGCAGGAGGCGACGACCGACTTCCTGCAGAAGGGCTGGCGGCCGCAGAAGCGCACCCAGCGGCCGTACGACCTGGCGATCCTGGTCGACCCGGACCTGCCCGAGCCGCCCTCGAACAAGAAGGCGCTGCAGAAGTTCGCGCGCGCCGGCGAGGAGGTCGGCTTCAACGTCGAGTTCATCCGCCAGGAGGACTACAGCCGCCTCGGCGAGTTCGACGCGCTGTTCATCCGCGAGACGACCGGCGTCAACCACCACACGTTCCGCTTCGCCTGCCGCGCCGAAGCGCTCGGTGCGGTGGTGATCGACGATCCGGCGTCGATCCTGCGCTGCAGCAACAAGGTGTTCCTCGCCGAGATGGCCGACCAGCAGGACATCCTGGTGCCGAACACGATGATCGTGCACCGCGGCAACGTCGACGACCTGGTGGCGCGGCTCGGCCTGCCGTGCGTGCTGAAGCAGCCGGACAGCTCGTTCTCGGCCGGCGTGCGCAAGGTCTCGACCACCGAGGAACTGAACGTCGCGGTCGAGGCGATGCTCGAGAAGAGCGATCTGGTGATCGCGCAGGCCTACGTGCCGACCGAGTTCGACTGGCGCATCGGCGTGCTCGACGGGCAGCCGCTGTTCGCGTGCCGCTACTACATGGCCGACGGCCACTGGCAGATCCTGAAGCGCGACCAGGTCGGCAAGAAGGAGGACGTCGGGCGCGCCGAGACGGTGCCGGTCGAGATGGCTCCGACGCGCGTCGTGAAGACCGCCGTGAAGGCCGCGAACCACGTCGGCAAGGGCTTCTATGGCGTCGACCTGAAGGAGGTCGGCGGCAAGGTCTACATGATCGAGGTCAACGACAACCCCAACGTCGACGCAGGGTTCGAGGACGCGGTGATCGGCGACGAGCTCTACCTGCGGGTGATGCGCACGTTCTTCGCGCGCGTGACGGCCCGCCATCGCGGCTGGGGGTCGGCGTGACGCTCGGGCTGTTCGAAGGCTTCGGCGTCGAACTCGAGTACGCGATCGTCGACCGGCGGAGCCTCGCGGTGCGGCCGATCGCCGACGAGCTGCTGCGCCACTTCGCCGGCGGCTACACCGGCGACCACGACGACGGACCGATCTCGTGGTCGAACGAGCTGGCGCTGCACGTGATCGAGCTGAAGACCAACGGGCCAGCGCCGTCGCTGCGGGGCGTGGCCACCGACTTCCAGCGCTCGCTGCTGCGGCTCGACGCTGCCTTGGCCGGCATGGGGGCGCGCCTCTGTCCGGGGGGCATGCACCCGACGATGGACCCGAAGGTCGAGTTCAAGAAGTGGCCGCACGACTACGCCGAGGTCTACGGCGCCTACGACCGCATCTTCGACTGCCGCGGCCACGGCTGGTCGAACCTGCAGAGCTGCCACCTGAACCTGCCGTTCGCGAACGACGACGAGTTCGGTCGCCTGCACCTCGCGGCGCGCGCGCTGCTGCCGCTGCTGCCAGCACTGTCCGCCAGCTCGCCGTTCTGCGAAGGGCGCTTCACCGGCTGGCTCGACTGGCGGCTCGAGGTCTACCGGCACAACCAGAAGCGTGTGCCGCGCATCGCCGGCAAGGTGGTGCCGGAGCCGGTGCGGACGCGCGGCGACTACTTCGCGAAGGTGCTCGAGCCGATCTGGGCCGACATCGCGCCGTTCGACCCGGACAAGCTGCTGCGCGAGGAGTGGCTGAACTCGCGTGGCGTGGTGCCGAAGTTCTTCCGCGACGCGCTCGAGATCCGAGTGCTCGACGTCCAGGAGCACCCCGCCGCCGACCTCGCGATCTGCACGCTGGTGACCGCGGTGCTGCGGGCGCTGTGCGCGGAGCGCTGGGCGTCGCTAGGTGCGCTGGCGGCGTTGCCGACCGACGAGCTCGCCGGAGTGCTGTGGGCGGTCGCCGAGCACGGCGACCAGGCGATGGTCTCGCACCGCGGCCTGCTGCAGGCCCTCGGGCTCGGCGAGCGAGCGCGCCCGGCCGGCCAGTGCTGGCAGGCGCTCGCCGACCTCGTGCTGCCCGACGTGCGCGACTTCGATCCGGTGCTCGAAGGTCCCCTGCGCACGATCCTGCGCAGCGGCCCGCTGGCCCGTCGCATGGTCGCTGCGGTCGGTACCACGCCCGATCGTGCGGCGCTCGATCGCCTGTGCCTGCAACTCGCCGACTGCCTGCACGCCGGCGTGTCGTTCGGCAGCTGATCGGCTCCCGAGGTTGCGTTCGCCGTCGCTTCGCCGGCGGGCCGACTCAGCGCTCGCGCAGGCGGCGCAGCATCGCCGCACGCAGCTGGGGTCGCAGCATCAGTTCGAACACGGCTCCCGACGGTGGGTTCGCTGCGGCTGCCTGCCAGCGGTGCGCCGTTCGGACGGCGTCGCGCAGACTCGCACCGCCGACCAGCACGACGTCCATGAGCAGCAGGAGTCCGAGGCTCGCGGGGCCGAGCGTGCGCCACCATCGGGGACGCTCGCGCGCGACCTCGCGACGGCGCAGCGGCAGCAACGCCAGCACGGGAAGCAACCACAGCTGCGGCGACAGCCGCGCCCACCAGCTCGCGTCGGTGGCGAGCGCCGAAGCCAGGACCAGCAGGGCGAAGGCGCCGAGGCGTGCGTCCCGACAGCCGGTCCACAGCAGGGCGCCGAGCAGCAGGGCTTCGTAGAACAGCGGGCCGAAGCCCGAGAACCGGGCGTCGAACTGGTGGGTCCAGGTCGGACGGGCGAACGGCAGGCGAGGCTCGGGCCGGAGTTCGGGGACCGGCGTGCCGCTGTCGGGCTGGCGAGCGACGAGCGACAGGGCGAGCTTCTCGAAGCGCGAGCGGGCGAGGAAGTCCCGATCGGCCTGACCAGCCAGGATGTCGGGCTCCGTCGTCGACCAGACGGGGTGGAACGGATTGCCGTGGTGGCGGAGGTTGTGGGCGTACGAATCGACGGTGAGCAGGGCTCCGAGCACGAAGGTCACCGCCAGCACCAAGGCCGTGCGGCCTGCCCGAGGTCGGGAGCGGCTGGCCAGCAGCACCACGACGCCGGCACCGAGGGCGGCTGCGTAGACGAGGCCGGTGAACTTCGTGCCGACGAGCAGGATGCTGCCGAGGCATGGCAGCGTGCGGTCGCCGTGGCCGTGCTGCAGCTGGGCGAGCCAGCCGAACACGGTGATGGTGAGCAGGGAAGCGAGGATCGTGTCCACGTAGCCGCTCGCCAGCTGCGCCAGGGTGACCGGATTCGCGGCGGCGAGCAGGGCCACGGCCAAGGCCGTGCGACGACGCGAGCGCCGTCGGTAGCGCGCCACCAGCAGGCCTGGTCCGACGACGCTGCCCATCAACAGCCAGTGCAGCAGGTTGCCGGCGTCGATCGTGCCGAACCACGCGTAGGCCTGGGCGGAAGCGATCCAGGGCGCCTTCGGGTAGCAGCGGATCACCGCGTCGACGAGCGCGGACGGCGTCGCGACGGGACAACCCGCGTCGAGGATGGGGTTCCAGCCGTCGGCGAGCGCGAACGCCGCCGGGTAGTGGTAGAGGTTGGCGTCCCACGAAGCGTCGGGCAGATGGACGGCCAGCAGCGCGCTGGCGACCGTGCCCGCACCGCACAGGGCGGTCGCCCAGAGACGCTGTCGCGTCGACCGCAGCGGGGCCAAGGCGGCCACCAGACCGGCCAGTGCGCCGACCAGGGATTGCCAGCGTTCCACCT
>Ga0075160_10001510_pt1 | contig 14108 bp, 10 predicted proteins | sample JI91814C2DNA_FD_70969 | JGI IMG/M metagenome (GOLD analysis project Ga0075160, IMG submission 70969) | Wastewater effluent complex algal communities from Wisconsin, to seasonally profile nutrient transformation and Carbon sequestration -... | ecosystem: Engineered > WWTP > Effluent > Algae... | reverse complement strand
CACGGATTCCTGACCGTATCAAAGCTCACGTGGAAGGAACCAAGCCCTCTGTTCCAACGGATAAGTACGTGGGAACTTACTATGCGGATATCTACGGAAATATTACCGTAACCAATGAAGGAGATAAGCTTAGGATATCATTTGAGCATTCCAAAAAATTTAATGCGACACTCGAGCACTGGCACTACGATGTCTGGAAAATCAAGTGGGACAATGCGGCTGAGCTTTCGTGGTTTCAGTTTGGTACAGTAAAGTTTAACGTAGACAATAACCTGAATGTAAAAGCACTGGAGTTTGATGTCCCGAATGATGATATCTGGTTTTACGAACTAAAACCGGTTAAGGTCAAATAGCTTGAAAAGAAAGAATTTATAATTTCTTAATTTGGAGGAAAATGCATGGTAATGGGTAGGAAGCGTATTCTTTGTTCAATTTTAGTTCTGGTATTTCCTTCATTGCTTCTGGCGCAATCCGAAACTTCTTCCGTACCTGTCTCAATTTATGAAATTGCTTTTGACAGTGCACTTTCGAAGCTAAGTCCGTCTCTGGCCGTATATACAGGAAGAGAATATTATCCCTATTTTGTAAAGAAAACCGGCATGTACGCAGCAACGGCTCTTACAACTGCCCAAACCCGGCCGGGTGAACATCCATTCTTTTTAACCGATGAATTCAGACCAGAGACAATCGTTTTTGAGGGTGTTGTTTATCCGTCTATTAATCTGTCGTTTGATATTTGCAGAAGTGAGGTTGTTGTACTTACACCACAGCGCAAAGCTATTGTTCTGCCAGAAGGGAAAGTTCAAAAATTCAACTACGCAGGGCATAAATTCAGGGCACTTACGGGCGTGGACGGGATTAAAAACGATTTTTATGAAATTCTTTATTGGTCGGACAGTACCGTGCTCTGCGCAAAAAGGAGAAAGAATCAAACCGAGTTGTGGCATATGATCACTGATTACTATGTAATCCTGAACAGTCAGGCTTATCCCGTCAGTTCTGTGAGTACCAAAAGTGTAGGTGTTAAAGCAAGCCTGTTAAAAATTTTTTCTGACAGGGAAGAACAGATGCGGAGCTTTATTCGTCAAAACAGGCTCAAATTTTCAAAAGCAAAAAAAGAGCAAAGCCTGATTAAAGTCATCGAATATTATGCATCCCTGAAAACTCAATAACTGTGAACCGTCTTTCTTTTTTAAATTTTTCAACCATCGGAATCAGAATATTAACTGTGCTATTGGTTTGTTGCGCAAACCTGGCCGTAGGCCAGAACAATGAGCTGGCGGACGTGTTGAAGAAATTCAATACGTATAGCCGTGATAACCTGCACGAAAAGGTGTTTATCCATACGGATAAGGAGACATACCTCGCTAACGAAATTATCTGGATTAAGGCTTACAGCATCAATGAAATGCTGCATACACCCATGGCGTTAAGCAAAGTTGTTAACATCGAATTGATAGATGCAACACACGCGGCAGCGCTTCAAGCAAAAATTGAGTTGACAAAAGGCAAAGGTATAGGTTCGATTGACATTTCGAGACTTGCAACTGGTACGTATCGGTTGAGGGCCTATACACGCTGGATGATGAATGATAACGAAAGTTATTTTTTCGAAAAGAATATAACCGTTATTAATGCCCAGGGTGTTCCTGTAGAAATGAAAGCCATTGAACGCCCGGTTGTAAAGGTTGAATTTTATCCCGAAGGCGGAAACCTTGTGGAAGGGCTGACGAGCACCGTTGGGTTCAGAATCACAGATGTTTATGGCAAGGGGTTACAGGCAAGCGGTGTTGTTGTTGATCAGAATAATGCTACAGTCGCAACCTTTGAACCGTTAACCTTTGGCTTGGGAAAGTTTAGATTCTCACCGCAAAAGGGATTTCAATACAATGCTATTGTTACGGCTAATGGTGAATCAATAAAGTATACCCTTCCGGAAATTGCTTCAGCAGGATATGTAATGGAAGTAACCGGGAATGAAAAACTCTCGATAACGGTATCGCGGAACAATCCTGCCATTGAATCTGACTATGTGATGTTGCTTGCCCATACACGTCAGCAGGTAAAATCAGTCTTGGTGGCTTTCTTTAAAGAAAACAAAGCCGTGTTTACAATCGATAAAAATAAATTAGGAGACGGAATTTCACACATTACACTTTTTGATCGCTTGAAAAATCCGATCGCTGAACGATTGGTGTTTAAGAAACCTGAAAATCAATTGCTTATTGAAAGCAGGCCGCAGGCATACCAATTTTCTTCCCGTGAGGAAGTAAAAGTCAGTATCAATACCCGCGATAACAAATCTGTGCCTGTTGCTGCAAATATGTCATTTTCAATGTACGCGGTTGATTCATTGCAGCAGACACCACAGGCGATGGGCATTCTGAGCTATGCGTATCTGGTTTCTGATCTTGGTGGCAAAATTGAACAACCAGATTTTTATTTTGCAACGAGTGATTCGCTTACCGCAAAGGCAACTGACAACCTGATGCTTACACACGGTTGGAGGAGGTTTGACTGGAAAAAAATAATCAATAATACTACACCCAGCATAACGTATTCACCGGAATACGAGGGGCAAATCATAACGGGTATCGCCCGCGATGAAGCGAGTGGGGCATTGGCCGATAGTGCGAAGGTATTCCTTTCAATGGCAGGTATTAATCCGGTTTTCCGCGTGGTTAAGACTGATCAAAAAGGGAACTTTCAGTTTGCTGTTAATGATTTGTACGGCACAAATCCTGTTATTTTTCAGGCGAGCGGATACAGCGTACAGCTAAATGACCCGTTTGATGCACGGCATAATACTCTTCCCCTGCAGAACTTTGCTCCGGAGAAGTCAACTGAACAAACCCTGGTGATGAACAATATTCACACACAGGTTGAACGGACGTTTCAAAACCCTAATAATTTTTTACGCGATACACCTGATACGGTAAGATTTTATGGAAAACCAAGTATATCCTACCTCCTTGATGATTATGTTAGGTTCCCGACTTTGGCGGACGTTTTTCGTGAATACGTTCCGGGCATTATTGTAAGACGAGCTGATAAAAAAGCGCTGCTTTATGTTTTGGATAAGGCCACAGAACTTTTCTTTCAACAGGAGCCATTAATTCTGCTGGATGGAATGCCGGTACTGGATACAGATATACTGCTGAATACAGATGCAACCACAGTGAAAAAGGTTAGTATCGTAAACCATAGATATTTCATAGGTTCCGTTGTGTATAATGGCATTGTTGATGTAAGCACCTATAGAGGAAACTTTGGCGGATTTGATATTGATCCCAAAGCCCTTGTGATTGATTATGAAGGACTGCAGCGAATGAGAACCTTTAACTCACCCGATTATTCCACTGCTCAACGCAAGGACAGCAGATTACCTGACTTCAGAAATGTGCTCTACTGGCAGCCTGATATTGAAACCGATGTAGATGGAAATCAGGTGATAAGCTTTTATACGTCCGATAAGAAGGGAAATTTTATCGGGGTGATCCATGGAATGACGAACGATGGACGTATGGGTTCAAAGACCTTTAGCATTACGGTTAAGTAACTGCCTTGGCTATTTCAGAATCTGCGCTGTATGATCTTTCGTTTTAACCTTTTTAATAACATCCGTGATAACGCCCTTCTCATCAATGAGGAAGGTGGTACGCAGCGTACCCATAAATTTTTTACCATACATTGATTTCTCTCCCCAGGTGCCATACTTATTGTGTACGCTTTTGTCGACATCCGCGAGTAACTGAAACGGTAGTTTTTCTTTTTTGATAAATTTCTGATGTTGCAGTTCTGTATTGGAACTAATGCCTAGAACTTCATAGCCCTGCTTGAGAAGTACTTTGTAATTGTCGCGCAAGTTGCAGGCTTCTTCCGTACAACCGGGCGTCTCATCATTTGGATAGAAGTACAAGACAATCTTCTTTCCTTTCAACGAGGAAAGCTTAACAGGTTTGCCGTCCTGGTTGTTAACGGTAAAGTCAGGAGCCTTGGTCCCTGGTTCAGGCATGTTGCTCATAATATTCGTTGCGTATAGATTTTCTTGTTGCCCGCATTGTCGGTAACCGTCAGCACAAAATCTCCTTTCAATGGTCCTTTAACTTGCTTTTCCGACATGATTGTATTTGACTTGGCATCATAATTCATCAGCAGCCATTGTCCGTTTAACGTAGCTTCAAATGAATTAATCCCTGATAGTTCATCTTTAATTTTGAAGCGCGCTGCCTGATTGTTCACATAAATTACCCGAATAGTAGGGGGTATCTTATCTCTTAGGATCGTAAAGTTCCCAAACTCGCGCGTTACAAAATTCAGGCTTCCGTTTACCCACTTTCCGCCTTCGTAACCAAAACCTTTTCCGATCATGCGGTATACTCCGATATTTTTATCCTTTGAGTATGTACGGGATGGTTTTAATGAAACGGAAATATTCCGGTTTAATGGGATTAAGGGACTTCCAACCGTAAATATTTCCAGGCTGTCAACCCTGACCAGATGATTGGCATTCAGATAAAGCGTATCAAACAATGAGCCTTTCGGAAGTTGAACATCAATTCGTTCACTGTAATATTTAAATTCTACTCCGGAAGGAACAGCAGCTTTAATGTTGGGAATCAACGTTTGCCCGCAAACATTTACCGAATCCGGAATCTCTTTTCGGAGATCAAACAGGTAAACGGATTTACCGGTATTGTAGTAATCCGGTAAAATCTCTTTCACACTTCCATTGATGTATGCCGTTGCCGGTACGCCCGCGCATGCTTTTGTAATAATGCTCAAGGTATTATCCTGGATATCATAAGCAGCCGGAACAGTTGCAGCTTCCAGCATCTTAACTTCTTTGATTTTGGAAACAGGTTTAAGTTTCAGGCTTACCCGACTGGTATTTCCATAGATGTCTTTAAGCACGATCAGTACATTCGAAATTTTTGTTGAATCGATCCGAATCTGACCATTGCCGGGAGATGCGTTATAAAATTCAAGCTTGTTTCCATCATCGATGTAAAGCTTGTAGAAACGATTGCCCTGACTTCGATGGGCTTTGTAGTCAATCAGGCTATAAATGCCGCGGGACTCTGCAAGATTCACTTCCTCAATCTTCTGGCTGAAGATGCGGACGCTGTCAACGAATACTTCAATGTAGTTTATCCCACACCGGAACCGGGCATTGTCAACCCGATCATATCCCAGGATTTCAATTCCAATATTTCCGGATGCAAGAATTGGAGTGTTCAGGGAGTATTTGTTCCCTGCACGGGTAGCATAAAATTCGTACCGTCCGAAACGATCATTTATCCGTGAATTAATGTCCAGTGTTTTAAGCGCGACCTTCTGAACTACAGGCGATGTAACATCCCGGACTTCATTGAATTCAAAATTCAATGGATCAAGCGCAAACTCCTTGCGTTGAATGTTGAAGTGAAGATGCGGTCCACCTGATGAGCCAGTGTTTCCTGCATATGCGATGGTGTCACCCTGCTTTACCGGAAATATTCCGGGTGAAAATTCAAGATCGATGGTTGATTGCTTTTTGCGATAGCGTTCTTTTAAAACGTAATCGCCTACCGCACCTTTAAATTTTTCCAGGTGGCCATAGAGGGTCGTATTGCCATCGGGATGGGTGATGTACAACACGTTACCGTATCCGGAAGGGCTTACGCCAACACGCGAAATGTAACCGCTTTTGGAAGCGAGCACCGGCCAGCCTATTTCGTTGTTTGTCCGGATGTCGATGCCCGAATGAAAATGTGTGCTTCGTAATTCACCCATTGTGCCAGCAAGAGAGCTTGGAGATCCGGGTTTGATCGGAAAGATGTATCGTTCCTGGTCTCTTGGCTTAGCGGCAGGGATTGAATCTGTTTCGCTGAATTGTGCAGCAGCCGGATAAGCCGCCAGAAGGAATACAATTAAACGTACATCACTTAACTTCAAACTCCAATAACTTTTCATTTTCAATATACCCGGATAAAACGTTTCCAACCGACACTGCACTCACTCCCTTAGGCGTTCCGGTGAAGATGAGATCACCAGTACGCAACGTAAAAAATTTCGACAGGTAAGCGATGATGTATTCAAAGCTGAACAGCATCAGGCTTGTATTTCCTTTCTGCTTCAGCTGGCCGTCAATCTGCAAACTGAAGTTTATATCTTTTAAATTTTTGAATTCACCTACCGGTAAAAACTTGTCGGATAGGGGGGCCGATCCGTTGAAACCTTTAGCAATATCCCAGGGAAGTCCCTTTTCCTTTGCTTTCTGCTGCAAATCGCGTGCGGTAAAATCAACACCTAATCCAATGGCATCGAAGTACTTATGCGCAAATTTTTCCTCAATGTTCTTACCCTCTTTACACACCCGAAGCACAAGTTCAATTTCATGATGGATGTCTTTCGAGAAATCAGGCATGAAAAACGGTGCGTTGTTGCGCAACACGGCTGTATCGGGTTTGGTGAAAACCACAGGTTCATCAGGGCGCTCATTATTAAGCTCCTGAATGTGCTCCACATAATTCCGACCGATGGCGAAAATTCTCATGTTATTTCTTTAACTCTAGTATGGTTGCCGATTTGCCCGGCAGCACAAGGCTCTGCAAGTTACTAACGGATTGTTTGGTTACAATATTTTCGGCTGCGTTATATTGTCGTAAGCGTTCGTTGAAGCGTTGTGTGGTCAGCGTTTTCTCCTCAGTGTTATTGTTGAGGATCACCATAACACTTTCAGAATCGGTGTACCGGAAGTAGACATAGATTCCATTTTCCGGTATGAAATGCATAAGCTTGCCAGTGTGGATTACTTCTTTTGATTTCCTCCAGTTTAGGATTGTTCTGGCATAGCTGAACAACTCATTTTCATCTTTGGTACGACCCGCTTCAGTGAACACGCTTCTGGCATCACCTTTCCAGCCACCGGGCATGTCTGCCCGAAGCTTGCCATGATTTCCGCCATCACCCAACATTCCAAGCTCACCGCCATAGAACAGCTGTGGTATTCCACGCAAGGTGAGCAGCGCAACAAAACCCATTTTTTGCTTATTGATATCACCTCCAACAGATGTTGCAAAGCGACTGATGTCGTGATTGTCCAGGAAGATGACATTGTTGTTAGCTTCTGTGTATCCGAAATCCTGGATTAAGGCATAATAAATCTTTGCGAGTCCATTATCCCATCCGTCCTGTTCGTTGAAGGCCTGGTTCAGCGCAGACTTGAGGGGGAAGTCTGTTACGCTGGGAAGATTGCCCTGATAGCCATCTGCATTCTTAGCATTTCGCTGAAAGTAGGAGGTAAGTAAAACACGTTCTTCCCAAACTTCACCTACAATATTAAAGTTTGGATACTCGTTCAGGACGGCCTTGCACCAGGTCGCCATAAAATCTTTGTACGGATAGGGGTGTGTATCCATCCGGATACCATCGAGCTGCGCATACTCCACCCACCAGATGCTGTTTTGGATCAGATACGTTGCCAGCAATGCGTTATGCTGATTGAGATCAGGCATATGCCTGTCAAACCATCCCTGCTGCATCTTATCAACATCAGCTTTTGATGCATACGGATCGATGGTAGTGGATAAACGATAATTTGAATTCGTGTATTCCGCAAACTGGTGAATCCAGTCTTTTTGCGGCAAGTCTTTTACAAACCAAGCCTCACTTCCTGAATGATTAAACACCATATCCATGATCATTTTCATTCCTTTATCATGGGTCATTTTAGTAAGCGCTTTAAAATTTTCGTTAGTCCCGAAGCGAGCATCTACTTTGTAAAAATCAGTAATTGCATAGCCATGGTAAGATGAATGCGGCTGATTGTTCTCCAGTACCGGGTTAAGCCACAGTGCAGTAACACCAAGATCCTTTAGGTAGTCAAGGTTGTTCTCAATTCCTTTCAAATCTCCGCCATGCCTGCCGTAGAGCTCAGCGCGATTGGGCTTCTCAAGCATACCAGCAACCATATCATTTGTTTCATCACCATTGGCGAAACGATCGGGCATGATCAGGTAAAGGACGTCTGCGGAAGTAAAGCCTTTGTAGTCGGCAGCATCTTTCTCACGTTTCTTTAGCGCATAGTTAATGACGCGTTTCTTCTTACCCGAAGTGAACGTTATCGGAATAATTCCGGGCTTCGCAGAAGGGTTTATGGCCAGGTAAAGAAATTGATAATTCGGGTTTTCTGGTTTCTCACTGCGCGTAATTTCCACACCTTCGTACGATAGCGTGGCGGTTGCCGATGAGATATCCTTGCCGTAAAAGAGTATCTGAAGTTCAGGATTTTTCATGCCTGCCCACCAAAAAGCTGGCTCTATACGCTGAATATCAATTTGTTGTTTCTGTGCACTGGCGGTAGTGGCCAACAAAAAAAGTATAATAAATAATCGTAAAATGGATTTTGTTGGCATGGCTTGTAAATTGTGGTGAATCTGGAAATTCCTGGATTTGTATTTTAGTCTAAAATTAAACCGTATGCTTAAAAAAGCCATCATCCTCGCCCTTTTTACTACAGTAATTTATGCATGTGCCACTGTTCCATTGACTGGCCGCAGGCAGTTAAGCTTGGTTTCCAATGCTGAAATTATCCCCATGGTTAATACCCAGTATGATTCAGTAATTCGTGTTGGGCCATTGTCTAGAAATACACAACAAACGGCCATGGTCAAGAATGTGGGATTAAAAATCCAACGAGCTGTAGAGAAATTTATGGCAGAAAAGAAACTGACTTCTGAGCTGGAAGGCTTTGAATGGGAGTTCAACCTGATCGATGATCCTAAAACTGTAAACGCGTGGTGTATGCCTGGTGGTAAAGTTGCTTTCTACACTGGTATCATGCCAATTTGCAAAGATGAAGCAGGTGTGGCGGTAGTTATGGGCCACGAAGTTGCGCACGCAATTGCCAATCATGGGCGTGAACGCATGAGTCAGGGCCTTGCTCAGCAGTTAGGGTTAAGTACCATCAGTGCTGCGATGGGACAAAACCCGAGCATGACCAATCAGCTGTTACTACAAGCTGTGGGTATCGGCTCACAGGTCGGTATGCTTAAATTCTCACGCCAACATGAATCTGAAGCGGACGAGATTGGTTTAATGTTCATGGCTATTGCCGGATATGATCCGCGTGAGGCGCCAAAATTCTGGGAACGCATGTCGGCAGGAAGCAAAGGTGGTGGAACCCCGGAGTGGTTGTCAACTCACCCCTCAGATGAAACACGCATCAGTAACCTGAATAAGAATATGCCCAAGGCGATGCGGTACTACGAGAAAAATAAATAATCGGATTTATAAATGTATTCATGTAGGGACGCAAATGCTGAGCTGGTCGAAGCATGCGTCCCTACGTTTTTTTATGTGATCATTTTTTAAACGAACGCAATTTGATTTCCGTTAATTTTCGTTTTGTATCCATCGGGAAATCTCCGTTCATCATCCAATCGTAGTAGGCGGGCTCTTCTTTCAAGATCGCTGTGACAACCTTGCCTTTGTGCTTACCAAAATTGAAAACCTCTTCGCCTTTGGTGTTCATGATCATGCGACAAGCAAGGTCCACCAGGTCAGAGGTGGTGAGCCTGCCCAACGATTCCATGTCGTTTTTTATTTCACCTATTTTTTTTCCTAATGAGTCTGTAACCACCTGACCTTCATATCGTTCAACCTGTGCAACCAGGACCTCCAGCGAAGCGATGGTGTCTGCTTCAGCACTGTGCGAATTTTCAAGGTCTTTGTTGACGTAAAATTTATAGGCTGCGGATAATGTCCTTTTCTCCATCAGGTGAAAGATCTTCTGCGAATCGATAATTTTTTTGCGGCTGTAATCAAACTCAACGCCAGCGCGGATGAATTCCTCTACCAGCATGGGCACATCAAACTTGAGAATGTTGAATCCTGAAAGGTCTGCACCTTCCATAAACTTTGCATATTCTTTAGCAACTTCCTTGAAGGATGGCTTTCCCTGAACATCCTCATTGCTAATGCCATGAATCGCTGTCGATTCTGGCAGGATTGTTACGCCCGGGTTGACAAGATTTGTTTTGGTTTGTGTTTCTCCATTCGGCATGAGCTTTACGACAGCAATCTCAATGATCCGGTCGGAAGTCATGTTCATGCCTGTTGTTTCAAGATCAAAAAAGCAGACAGGATTGCGAAGGTTTAATTTCATGTACGGATATAAAATGGAAATGAGAATTATGCCAGAATTTTATCGGCAAGTGTCTTAATGTTGAAGCCTGCAAAATTGCCTGAGCTCATCATCAGCAGGTTTTTATTAGCCCAGTTTTGGGTCAGGAGATAATCCTCGAGCTTCTTAGCATCCTCAAATACCTTAAGTGTATTGCTTCCAAAGGCCCCCTTAATATCCGCCTCAGTTAATGCTCCAAGATTTTTGGCTTTCACCTTTTCAGGATCAAAGAACACAATTGCATGGCTAAGGCCTTTAAGGGAATCCTTGTATTGTGGAAGATAGGTTTTGTTCAAACTGCTGAATGTATGGAGTTCCAGACAGGGCACAACCTCACGGTTCGGGTAAAGTTCTTTCACCGCCCGCACACTTGCTTTTACCTTAGAGGGAGCGTGGGCATAATCCTTGAATACTGCGGATGAACCGGTTTCTTTTACTTTTTCCAATCGGCCGGCTGCACCCTCGAATGATTGGATGGCTTTATAAAACTGTTCGCTGCTGATACCAACCTTTTTCAGGAGCTCTTTCGCACCACTGATGTTCTGAAGATTATGGTTGCCAAATATCTTAATCGGGATTCGTTCCTTACCATTTGTCAGATACTCCTGACCATTCTCAAGTGCATGAGGGTGAGCTTTATACGGCACGCTGATTACATCTGCACGTTGCTTGTTGCCAACAACCGATACCATCGGGTCAGACTCACAAAAAATAAGTATGCCGCTCTTTGGAGTTTGGTCAGCAAACGTGTCAAACGCTTTCAGGTATTCTTCTTCTGTTGGGAAAACATTCGCATGATCCCAGGCCACTCCACTGATCAGCCCAATGTGATGTTGGTAGCGCAGGAATTTTGGAGTAGGATCAAGGGCGGAGCACAGGTATTCATCGCCTTCAATAATAATAAGCGGTGCATCTGAGAGCTTAACCGGGTTATCTACACCCTTAATTCGGGCGCCAATGATGTAGTCAAAAGAGCGGTTAAAATAATTCAGTACATGAACAACAATACTGGTAATGGTTGTTTTACCATGGCTGCCGGCAATGATAACACGTTGTTTATCAACCGAATGATTGTAAACATATTCAGGAAAAGAATAAATTTTTAAACCAAGTTGCTGAGCTTTTAATAATTCGGGATTATCCTTCTTTGCATGCATACCCAGGATAATTGCATCGAGGGTGCTGTCAATGGCATTTGGATTCCAACCTTCATTTTTTGGCAAAAGGCCATTTTTTTCAAGCGCAGAACGGGAAGGTTCAAAGATCTCATCGTCTGAGCCGGTAACGGTATGTCCCTGATTCTTAAGGACTATGGCGAGGTTATGCATTACGCTGCCGCCAATGGCAATAAAATGTATTCGCTGTGGCTTAAACTGCATCCGTTCTTATTTGCTCCCTAAAATAAAGTAAAATGTTCGTGGTCTGCAATTTACACCAGACTTATTCAGCATTACTTTTAAATGAAATGATGGTTATCGAATAATTTTTACGGATCTCAAAAAATAATCAATAGAATTTATGCACAATTTTAAGTGGATATCTGTTGTTCCTTTGTGAACAACTAATTAACTGGAAATTAAAAAAACGTGTTGCGCTTCTTTACGTTTGTCGTCCAATTAAAGTCGCAACAATTCCAACAATCACTATAGATGGAACAAAACCGGTCAACGTCCTTCAGGTTAAGCAGCAAGTCGACCAAGCTTATACCGAGAGATATCTCGGAAAGTATCGGCAAGCTGCCACCTCAGGCGCTTGAACTGGAAGAAGCAGTGTTAGGTGCGCTCATGTTAGAAAAGAGCGCCCTTAACGCTGTTGTTGAGTTTTTAAAGCCCGAACATTTTTATTCAGAATCACATCGCGAGATCTACAGCTCGATTATACAGCTCTTTAAGAGCTCTGAGCCTGTGGATATGCGCACGGTGGTTAATCAGTTGCGTAAAGACGGCAAGATTGAGCTCGTAGGCGGAGCTTATTATATTGCCGAGCTTACCTCTAAGGTGAGTTCTGCAGCCAATATCGAATATCACGCGCGCGTAATAATCGAAATGGCCATCAAGCGCGACCTGATACAGATTGCATCACAGGTTCATCAGGATGCATACGAGGATACCTCTGACGTATTTGAGCTTCTCGATAAAACCGAACAATCGATCTTCGCCATTTCCGATTCAAACCTGCGCAAGAACTACGATAACATGAAGAACCTCATGTATCGTGCAATCCAGGAACTCCAGAAATTAAAAGAACATAAAGACGGATTGACCGGAGTACCTACTGGATTCTCTTCGTTGGATCGAATGACATCCGGCTGGCAGAATTCAGATCTTGTAATTATTGCAGCCCGTCCCGGTATGGGTAAGACTGCTTTCGTAGTTTCTGCTATGCGTAATGCAGCGGTTGAATTTAAAAGACCAGTGGCAATCTTCTCCTTGGAGATGGCCTCAGTTCAATTGGTAAATCGTATGATCTCTGCGGAAGCAGAGCTGGAAGGGGAGAAGATTCGTAAAGGTCAGCTAGCCGATCACGAGTGGCAGCAGCTTGTTCATAAAACGAATCGTTTATCGGCAGCGCCTATTTTTATTGATGATACGCCAGCGCTTTCCATTCTGGAGCTTCGTGCAAAATGCAGAAGGTTAAAGGCTGAGCATAACATTGAGCTGATCATTGTCGATTATCTTCAATTGATGCGTGGCGACAGTGCCGGTAACCGTGAACAGGAGATTGCTTCAATCTCACGTGCGCTAAAAGGTATTGCAAAAGAATTGTCTGTTCCCGTTTTGGCCCTCTCTCAGTTAAGTCGGGGTGTTGAAACGCGTGGCGGTGATAAACGTCCGCAACTTTCTGACTTGCGTGAATCGGGTTCTATCGAGCAGGATGCGGATATTGTAATGTTCCTCTATCGTCCGGAGTATTATAAGATAACTGTAGATGAAGAAGGCTTGCCAACACAAGGTATGGCTGAAGTGATCATTGCCAAGCACCGTAACGGATCAACCGGAACGGCAAAGCTGAAATTCATTGGCAAGTACACCAAGTTTGCCGATTTCGATTCTCCGATTGTTTCTGATAATCCGTTCTCCGGGATGATCACACGTGAAAGCCGCCTCAACACGGCCAACCTCGATGAGCCGCCAACGCCATCGGGTGATGACACCCCGTTTTAAGTAACCGTTAAATCCTTATCTTTTAATTTGTTTTTCGTTGCAAGACGTGTTTTCCATCTTTGGAAAATGTCGGGTAGTTTTTAACTTGACCGTTCTAAACTTCGGTTATGTCCCAGGAGAATAATGACCCCAAAGCACTTAAGTACAAGTTCAAGGAATTGAAGCTTCATTCATCCGATGAATGGATGGCAGACGGAACCAAGAAGTACCGTACCGTTTTCGATCGCTGGGAAACTACCTACCTGCGCATGGAGCTTTCCTTTTACAATAAACTTTTTGATGAAGACGAATGGGAAGCATCTATCCGCACGAAATGCTTTTTTATTAATGGCAGTGAGCAGCGTGAGTTGAGCAACATGGTTCAGCAACGAAAAATTCTCAAAGATGAGAACATCGTTTACGTTCGCGATTCATGGGGAAATGCAACACCAGGTGCATATTGGCTGAAGGGCAATTACATATGGGAGGCATACATTGATGAAGTTAAAATCGGAGAGGCAAAATTTTATCTAGAGGATGTTGGCCAGTCAAAAGAAAACGAAAATCTTTTCTTTGATGTTGAAAGTATCAAATTTTTTGAAGGTGATGCAAATGCTGCATCGCTTCCCGAGAAGAAATATTTAAGCAAATTCAGTCAGAAAGATACGCGCTACTTATGGGGTGAGTTTGTATTCAAAAATAAAGTGAACAGCGATTACTATGCTGAGGTTTTCTTTAATTTCTCAGATGATGCGGGTCAGGCCAAGGCGAGAACATCGCGCTTTATGTACATCCCG
>Ga0075160_10001502_pt1 | contig 14136 bp, 15 predicted proteins | sample JI91814C2DNA_FD_70969 | JGI IMG/M metagenome (GOLD analysis project Ga0075160, IMG submission 70969) | Wastewater effluent complex algal communities from Wisconsin, to seasonally profile nutrient transformation and Carbon sequestration -... | ecosystem: Engineered > WWTP > Effluent > Algae... | reverse complement strand
GTCGCGGCGCAGCCGCACCCCCGGACAGCGTCCCACATCGCTGATGGCACCGCGCAGCGGTGCGGGTGGGTGCACGCGTCACCCGCACCGCTGCGCGGTGCGATCTTCAAACCACATCGCCTTCCGTGGGTGTCGCATTCGCGACGACCCACGGCTTCGCCGTGAAGAGTCTCGGCGGGCGGCCAGACTCGGGTGCCACCACCCGACCACTGTCTTCAGTGGGCGCGTGGTGTCTTCTCTTTGTCCGTTCTCACCTACCGACCTCCCGCGCGCGCACAAACACGGTCATAGTTCCGACCCCAAAACACGAATTCCCACATTTTTCAGCCCAATTTCACCCCTCTTGACACCCTCGAATCGCCACTTCCGCGCGCCGCCTGCCACTAAGCACCCACCAACATCCACCTTTGTGCGCGCGCCCGTGACCGCGCGTCCCTCTATAGAGGCGTGCCAGTTCCCTCGCGCGTGAATCTTCGGGCTTCCAACGGCCGGGCCACGAACCCGGGCTGGTCTCCCCCGACGCTTCCCACGCGACCCGAGCAGCACGCCAAAGCGGTGCGCGGGCCAGCAAGCGCGTGAAGACATCGGACGAAGTCGCACAGGCCCCAAGCCGTGCAACAACATCCAGTGCTCAACACACACTCGCTGCCCAAAGTTGTGCAAGCGTCGGCGAGCACAACCGCCCACCCACCGCCGTTGACGCCGTGCCGCGGAACTGCGTGTCGCAACGTGCGCAAGCACCAGCAACACGCACGAGACCAGCCACGCGCCCAGCGGAATCTCGAACCCGCGAACGACACCGTCCCGTCACACGGCGGTGTCTTCGCATGCACGCTTGCTCCAGACCGGCACGTGGCGTGAGCCTTGTCTGAACCCATTGCCGCCCGCCATCGGCGCCTACAACTCACTCCTCATTCACGCCTGACACATCAACCTCATGCTCCACATCTCTCCCACAGACGCACGTTCCATTCGCCTCCCTTGGTCCGCCCTCATCGCAAACAAAGGGAAGGAACTCTGGACCAAAGCCACAGGCCGTCGCATCAAGGGCCAAGGCATGATTGGCGCGGACCACTCCACCGTGCGCGACGGATTCGGCTCGCTCGTCGGCAACGACTTTCACGAGTACAACCTGCCCCAAGCCTGGGTCGAGCGGCGGCAGATCCCGCAGGTCCTGCACGCCCGCGTGCCCCGCGACAACGCACGCATCGTGGACCTCGGCTGCGGCCCGGGCACCTCGACCGACGTGCTGTGCCACTTCGCACATCCATCTTGGACCATCATCGGCTTCGATCTGACCGCGCACCTGATCGACGCGGCCAAGTCCCGTGCAGCCCGCGGCGAGTTCAAGAATCGCGACGGCTTTGTGATCACGCCCGAGTTCCGCTGCCAGAGCATCGCCGAACGTTTGGAGATTGAGGATAACTCGATCGACCTCGCAATCTCGGGAGGCGTGGTCGGGTTGTATCTGAGCACGGCTGAGGCACGGTCGCTCATCGCAGAGTTGAAGCGGATCGTGAAGCCCGGCGGGTTCATCGCGCTGGACGCAGGGCCAGCCGTGCCGGTGGAGACGCTGCGCGGGTTGGCCGAGGGTGCGGGGTTTGTGTACGACGGAAAAGCAAAGAGTTTCGTGATCGAACCGCGGCCGAAGTTGATCTTCCGCAAGCCAGCGTGACCCGCCTTTGGCGTCGTATCCTCCAGCGTGAAAGAACGCGTCCGCATCACCGACGTCTCCCCCCGCGACGGCCTGCAGAACGAGGCCGGCATCATCCCCACGGCCGACAAGGTGCGGCTGATCGAGTTGCTGTGCGCGACGGGGGTTGATGAAATCGAGGTAACAAGTTTCGTGAGCCCGAAGTGGGTGCCGCAGTTGGGGGATGCGGAGCAGGTGATTGAGATGATTGCGCCATTGTGGCCACGGACTGTCACCGATCGTGGCCCGATGTGTTCAGTCCTCGTTCCAAACGAAAAGGGAATGGAAGCGGCGATCCGCGCGAACAGACTGGCAGTGGCCCTCACAGGACGGCCGCTCATTGACAAGGTCTCGGTCTTCACGGCGGCGAGCGAGACGTTCTCCATGAAGAACACGAACGCTACGATTGCTGAGACAATTGAACGCTTCAAGCCCGTGGCCGCATTGGCCAGTTCCAACAGCCTACTGGTGAGAGGATACGTGTCCTGTGCCTTTGGGTGCCCCTTTGAGGGGCCAATTGGGCCTGAGCAGGTTTCGTCCGTTGGATGGCTGCTTGAACCTATTGCCGATGAGTTGGATCTCGGAGACACGATCGGCGCGGCCACTCCGGAGAGCATTCGAGCCCTGCTCCCACGCACATCCGACTACTCGTACTCAGAGATCACCCTCCACCTCCACGACACCTTCGGCCGGGCCGCGGAGTGTGTGAAGGTCGCGCTCGACATGGGCGTCCGCTCGTTCGACGGCTCCGTCGCGGGCCTCGGCGGCTGTCCATACGCCTCCAAGAAACTCCCCGACGGCACGATCCAGCGGGCGCCGGGGAACATCTCGACGGAGTTGCTGGTGCAGACGATCGAGGATGCGGGGTACGAGACGGGGGTTGATCGTGACGCGCTGGCCAAGGCCGCGGCCTTCGCGCGCGAGATCGTCGCGAAAAGTCGGGCCGGGGCCTGAAGGTCTGAATCAGGCGAGGCCGCCGCACCCACGCTAACCTCCTGCGTGGCATTCATCACGACCGACATTCAGGGGGCCGTGGCGCTCGTGCGGCTGTCGCGCCCGGAGAAGCGCAACGCGATGACGCCTGAGATGTTGCTCTCGCTGCACGAAGCGATTGTGTCACCGCCGAATGCGGCGCGGGTAATCGTGATTTGCGGCGAGGGGCAGTCCTTCTCGGCAGGGTTTGATCTGGCAATGTGCAAGGCCGACCCGAGCGGCAAGACGATGGCCGCGTTGCTCGAGCGGCTCTCATCATGCTTAGTCGCGATGCGCGCGAGTGTGCTCCCCGTGATTGTCGCGGCACATGGCGTGGCGGTCGCGGGCGGCTGCGCGCTCCTCGCCGCCGCGGACTTTGTCGTCGCGGATCGAGCCTGCAAAGTCGGCTACCCGGTCGTGCGTATCGGCGTCTCGCCCGCGGTGAACGCGCCGTTCGTGCAACTCGCGATGGGGAACGGGCCGATGCGTGAACGGCTGCTGGATACCGCTCTCATCCCTGCGAGTCAGGCCGCGGGGCTGGTGCATGAACTGGTGGAGTCACCAGACGACGTGCTGCCCGCCGCGATACGGCTGGCACAGACGCTCGCGGAAAAGGGGCCGACGGCGATCGCCGCGACGAAGACATTGCTCCGGGACATTGAAGGGCTGAATGGGCCCGAGGGCACTCGACGCGCGCTGGCGGCGTCCTTGGCGCTCGTCGGCGGCGACGAGGAGCGAGAACGTTTGGGGGCGTTGAAGGTGTGAGGGTGTTGGTGTTTGCACAGGCTGGAAGCCTGCGCCACGGAGATCGAGAGCACGTATGCCACTTGCCACGCTTGAAGTTGATGGATCGATCGCGACGCTCACGCTCCGCCGCCCTGATGCGCGGAACAGCATGTCCGTTGAGTTGCTGACTGAGTTGGAAGCGTGCGTCAAGTCGCTCGCCTCGCACCGCGAAGCAACGGTCGCGATCATCACGGGAGAAGGCAAGGCGTTCTGCGCGGGGATGGATCTCAAGGCCGTGCTGGACAACAACGACCTCGCGCTGCGTCTCCTCACGCGACTCGCCGAGTTGACCTTTGCGATCCGGGCACTGCCACAGGTGACGATTGCGAAGGTGAACGGGGCCGCGATCGGCGGCGGGTGCGGCCTGTCCACCGTGTGCGACGTGTCGGCGACGCACGCGGATGCCAAGTTGGGGTTTCCCGAGGTGGACATGGGCGTGTGCCCTGCGGTCGTCGCGCCCTGGCTGGTGCGCAAGGTCGGGGCCGGGCGGGCGCGTGCGATCCTGCTCAAGGGCGGCTTGATGAGCGGAACCGAGGCACTCGCCCAAACGCTCGTGAATCACTGCGTGGCGACGGGTGCAGAGTTGGATGGATTCGTCGCAGAGATGGCGGCGAGATTGTCGCTGGGCGGCCCCAACGCCCTCGCGGCGACGAAACGACTGCTCAATGAAATCGATGGCTCGAATGACTCGGAGTTGTTGAGGAGGGCCGCGAAGTTGTCGGCGGATGTTCTCGCGACGCCCGATGCGCAGGCACGCCTGCGGGCGAAGATGGCGAAGTAGCGGACAAGAATGCCACGGTTCTCGACCATGCGGCCGATCACACCACACCAATGATCCCTTTCCTTCTCACCCTTGGCGGTTTCTTCGTCGGCGGCTGCGGCACGATGATCGGCATCGGTGGCGGCTTGTTCATAGCGCCCGCTCTGGCATTCTGGCGACCAGAGGAAACTGCGGAACGCATCGCCGCGTTGTCGCTGCTCGTCGTGTTCTGCAACGCGACATCAGGAGCGATCGCGTACGCCCGCAAGGGACTCGTACACTTCAAGTCCGGGTTGTATTTCAGCGCGACGGCGATTCCCGGATCGATCCTGGGCACGATCGTCGCCGGGATGATGGCGCGGTCGGCTTTCAACATCGCGCTGGGGTCGTTCCTCATTCTCATGTCGGGCGTCCTGATGTGGCGCACGCTCCGAAAGCCGCCACAGGACCATCATCCTGAATGGACCGGGCCGACACTATCGCAAATGCACATCGGTGCGGCCGTCAGCGCGGGGGTTGGGTTTCTGGCGAGCATCTTGGGCATCGGCGGCGGGATCATCCACGTGCCGTTGCTCGCATTCGCGTTGCACTACCCAGTGCATCGCGCGACCGCAACGTCGCACTTTGTGCTCGCGATCACCGCGGGGGTCTCATCGACCGTGTACGTCGCACAGGGCAAATTGGACGGGAACTGGGATCTCGCATTGCCGCTGGTCATCGGCGTGGTGCTCGGGGCACAGGTCGGGGCGAGGCTGGCCAAGCACATCAAGCCCAAGTGGATCATCTTGATCCTGTCGATCCTGATCGCGGTGGTCGGGACCAAGTTGGCGTATCCAAGTCTCAAACCAGCGTCGAACGCCGCGCCGACTTCTGCGCCCGAGTCTACTAAAGTGACGCCATGACGAACGCTCTCCCACTGCTGCCGCTCTCGGTTGATTCCGACAACATCGCAACGCTCACCCTCGACCAACCGGGCAAGCCCGTCGTCGTCCTCGACCACGAGTTGATACGGCGGCTCGAAGCGACGTTGCGCGAAGTCCCCCGCTCCATCGCCGGACTCATCTTGAACTCGGCAAGTTCTCGCGTCTTCGTCGCGGGGGCCGACCTCAAAGCGATCAGTGAACTCACCGACGACCAACTGCACGCGTACTTGAAGTATGGGTCCAAAGTCTTCCTGATGCTCAGCGATCTGCCCTGCCCCACCGTCGCCGCAATCAACGGCGCCGCCCTCGGCGGCGGCCTCGAGATCGCGATGCACTGCGATGGGCTCGTGGCCGCCCCGCCCGGGCCTGGCAAAGACGGCGCGCCCGGCAAGCCATACCCAATCGGCCTCCCCGAGGCGGGCCTCGCAATCTGCCCGGGATGGGGCGGGACAAACCTGCTTCCGGCACGAATCGACCCCGCGCTCGCGATCAGCCAGACCGCGACCGGCAAGCCCATGCTCTTCGATCAGGCGAAAGACGCCGGCCTCTTCGACGCCGTGGCCCCTTCACAGGAGCAGTTGCTGCACACCGCCAAGGCGTGGCTCCAGACCCAGCGGCAGAAGCCGATGGCGAACCGTGACGGTGCACCACTTCGGTGGATCGGCCGCGTGTCGCCCGCCCAAGTTCTCAAGGGACTCGAACGGGTAAAGCCCGAGATTCCCCCGGCCCCGCCCGCCGCGGCGGTCATCGACGCCGTCGAAGTTGGACTCGCCCAAGGCTGGGACATGGCCCTCGAATGTGAGCGGAAGCACCTTGTTCGCCTTCGAAACTCGCCCGCAGGGAAGGCCGCGATCGGGGCGTTTTTGGCGAAGGCGGCAGCGCCGAAGCCCGCCTGATCTTGCGCCATCTTGGGCCAATCCGAAGCACGCTGCAAAGTTCTCGGGCGTCAAGACTTCTGGTTGCATCGCTCCAAGAATGGAGTTCGAAGTAACTGCGGGCGTTTGAAAGCGCCTTTGGTGGTATTCTGGTTCCAGCGGGCGCGAGTTCTCGTCGCTCGAATGAATGTGTGAGGGTTTTCGCCATGGCTGATCTGAAGAACATGAAGGGCATCTCCGCCGCCGACCGCGAACTGATCGAGCAGGCCGAGGAATGGCTTGGCGCAGAGCCGGCAACCATGGGGCCGGTCAAGAACCTCTTCTGGGGCAACCTCAAGAACGATTTCTATTTCCCCTACCCGGCTCAGGACGCCCGGGAGCAGGCCGAGTGCGACCAGTTGCTCGCCCGCCTCACCGACTACCTCAAGAACGAGCACCCCTCCATCCAGATCGACCAGGAGCAGGAAATCCCGCGCTGGGTCATCGACAAGTTGTTCTCCCTCGGCGTGCTCGGCATGACCATCCCGCGCGAGTTCGGCGGCCTCGGCATGGGCATCACCTCATACAACCGCGTCCTCGAACGAATCGGCATGTACTGTGGCTCGACGGCGGTGATGGTCTCGGCACACCAGTCGATCGGGTGCAAGGCCGTCATGCTCTTCGGCAATGAAGAACAGAAGAAGGCCTGGCTGCCTCGCCTCGCGAAGGACTGGCTGAGCGCGTTCTGCCTGAGCGAGCCAAACGTCGGCTGCGACGCCGGCGGCCAGGAAACCTACTTCGAACGCGATGGCGATCACTACGTGGTCTACGGCGAGAAGAAGTGGGCAACCTCCGGCGCGCTCTCGGGCCTCTTCACCGTCATGGCCCGCGAAAAGACGCCCGACGGCAAGGGCAAGGTCTCCGCATTCGTCCTCCACCCCTGGCTCGAAGGCGTCGAGATCTTCCAGAAGAACCGCAGCAAGTGTGGCATCCGCGGCACCTGGCAGGCACGCATCCGCTTCCACGGCGTGCGCGTGCCCAAGGCCCACCTCCTCGGCAAGGAAGGCCGCGGATTCCAGATGGCCCTCACCTGCCTCAACTACGGGCGATGCACCCTCTCAGCAGGCATGCTCGGCGGCGCATCACGCGCCTACGACCAGTCCACCAAGTGGGGCCAGACACGCTACCAGTTCGCCGCCCCGCTCGCCGAGAAGGAACTCGTGCGCAAGCGGATTGCGAACATGGCCGCCTTGTGCTACGCCATGGACGCTGTCCTCTACATGACCACCGGCATGCTCGACCGCAAGGACGAGGACCATCAGGTCGAGACGGCCTTGTGCAAGGTCTTCTGCTCCGAGATGGGCTGGCGCGCCACCAACGACGCCATGCAGATCATGGGCGGCGAAGGGTACATGACCGAGAACGAGGTCGAACGCATCTTCCGCGACTCACGCATCAACCTCATCGTCGAAGGTGCCAACGAAGTCATGCAGTCCTACGTCTTCGGCTACGGCGGCAAGCAACTCGCCGAGTACATGCTGGGCGTTAAGAACTCGCTGACATGGGGCGGCGACGGCAGCCCGCAGTCCTTCGGCTCGCGAATCTCCCGCATGTTCCGCGCCGCGACCAACGCGAAGATCATGAAGGCCGCGATCCCGCTGGGCTTGGAAGTGTTCATGGGCATCCGCCGCCCGATGCCGCAGATGCCCAACGTCGACAAGTCGCTGCGTGGCGTGGCGGAGCGCCTCTGCACGCTCGTCCGCGAGCAGACGTTCCAGTTCAAACTCGCCAGCAAGAAGTACGACGCCGAGATCATCAAGCGTCAGGCCGTGCAGGCCCGCCTCGCGGACAGCGCGATGTGGCTGCACGCCTGGGCGTGCACGCTCTCCAAGTTGGATAGCGACCTCAAGCGCCACGGCGGAAACGGGTCGAGCGACCTGGAGTTCCAGCGTGACAAGGCCGCCGCCCTGCACTTCTTCGACATCGCCGAACTCGGCATCCGCGAGTCCTTCCGCAACATCTGGGAGCACGCGGACGACACCATGCTGAAGGCGGCGGACGCGGCCCTGAAGTTCTCCGATTCGCAGGCCGCCGAAGAGTTCATCATCCCCGAGAAGACCCCGACGCCGTTCCGCGGCAAGGGTCGCGTCGCAAAGCAGCAAGGCATCAAGCAGTTCCCCGGCCCGGGCGAGTACAGCAAGCCGGCGGACGCGGCGACGACGCTGTAGGGTTGCTGAGTTGGTTTAGGAAGCAGGGTACGATCGAGGAACACGGCGGCGTTCGTCGAATCGCACACGTGCGCGCACGAGAATCACTGCGGCCCAAAGGCCAGCCACACCAATCGGGCCAGCTGTGAGGATGTGTCCGTCATGTCGGCCGAGTTGATCGGGACTCCGCCACATCACATCATTTCGAACTGAGGTGTACGTCACGTGCCCCGTTGAGTTCTTTCTGGTTTGATCCATCATCACCGGGCCACCCGTCGGTTTCATGGGCCCCTCGCTGGTGAGGTGTAACCACGCGTCGTCCAGGACAGGCCTTGCAATTCCAAACGACAACAGTGCCAGCGAAGCGATGACGACGACTCGAAGTCGCATCTGAAACTCGCGACCCAGAGCGATGATCGATGCACCTGCCATCCACGCCGCACAGACCCCACCCACAAACATGAGCAACCCCGAAGCAGTGCCAACCATCTGGCGCCATCCATAGAGAAAATGCCACTCCCCCTCGGACGTTTTTCCAAGTGCGAATCGATGGTGGCCGTATCTCAAAGAAAGAGTGAGACACAGCATCGTGGCCGTGGCCAGAAGAACGTGGAACAGCATTCTGCCCGAACGAGACATTCGCAGTTGCAGCGTGCCGATAAGGCACATCGCGCCAGGGACGATGCACAGCAATAGGGTGATTCGGGAGTACACGACGACGGATGGGGTCGTGTTCGGAGCATACTCCATAATCCACCGGCACACCGTCGCCGCTGCAAAGGCCACCAGCAACAACGGCAGTCCCCACGCGAGCAACTCCAGACCGGACGCGACATCCGACGCCCGCCAGCGCGTGGTCCAGTGGGTCAACGTCGAACCACACTCTGGGCACCGACCTTGCTTGGCACTGCCCGAAACGCAATAGCCGCACTGCGGACACTCCTGCCCCTGCGGCTCTGCCGGTGTCGGTGTTTCCATGGGCTCCAGCATACCAGACTGTCGTTTCCGCGGCGTTTGGCATTCTTTCGCGTGGGCCGCTAAACTCCGTGGCCATTGGTCGTACCCCAGCCAGACTTGGAGCCCCCCATGCCCATCCGGACCGCCTATTCCACCCGCATCGACTACATGCAGATCCTCGACGAGAACGGGGTGCTGGACGAGAAACTCGCCAAGAACGCCGACGGCTCGCCGGTGCTGACCGACGAGGAAGTCCTCGAACTCTACAAGTACATGCTCAAGTGCCGCGCGGTGGATGACATCGCGTTCAAGTTGCAGCGTGCCAAGCGCATGGGCACCTATCCGCAGAACAAGGGGCAAGAGGCCGCCGCGATCGGCTCGGGTTACGCGGCCCAGCGCGGCGTCGATTGGCTCGTCCCCTGCTATCGCGAGAATGCGGCCCTCTGGATGCACGGCCTGCCCATGCACTACGTCTTCCTCTACTGGATGGGCGACGAGCGAGGCAGCCAGATCCCGCCGGGCGTGAACGTCCTGCCCCTGTGCGTGCCGATCGGGACGCAGATGCTGCACGCGACGGGAATGTCGTGGGCGTTCAAGATGCGCAAGGAGCCCAAGGTCGCGTTCACGTACTTCGGCGACGGCGCGACGAGCGAGGGTGACTTCCACGAGGCAATGAACTTCGCGAGCGCGTTCCAGACGCCGACGATCTTCTTCTGCCAGAACAACCACTGGGCGATCTCGGTGCCGCGTGAGCAGCAGATGAACAGCGAGACGGTCGCGCAGAAGGCCGTCGCGTACGGCATGCCGACGATCCAGGTCGACGGCAACGACCTCTTCGCCGTGTACAAGGCAAGCAAAGACGCGGCGGACCGCGCCCGCTCCGGCGGCGGGCCTTCCTTCATCGAAGCCGTCACCTATCGCCTCGCGGACCACACCACCGCCGACGATGCACGCCGCTATCGCGACGCGGGCGAACTCGAAGCATGGCAGGGCAAGGACCCGATCATCCGCCTCCGCAAGTACCTGACGGCCAAGGCCCTGTGGACTGACGCGTTGCAGGCATCGTACGAGGAAGAGTGCAAGGCCCACGCGACGCAGGTCGCGAAGGACGCCGAGAGCCTGCCTGCGCCGACGAGCGATGACATGTTCGACTACACGTACGCGGACATGCCGAAGGAACTCGAGATCCAGAAGAGGACGCTCAAGACGCACAGCCTGGGGCAGTATCCGGAGCAGGCGGGGTTGAAGCCCGAAATGGCCAAATAGCAAAGATGCAAAGGGCCAAATGAAGAGGAAGTCATGGCACGCCTGCGTGAAGAGTTGCTCGACAGAACAGAAGCGTTTTCGCACCGGGTTTGCGACGTCGCGGATGCCATTGAGGAACTGAAGAAGAGTCGCCGCGTCGTGGACCAGTTGTACGGAAGCGGCACATCGATTGGAGCCAATGCGTTCGAGACGTCCGAAGCCATGAGCCGACCGGATTTCTGCCGCGGGATCAGCGTGATTCTCAAGGAGTTGGCAGAGATTCGATTCTGGGTCCGGTTCGTCGCGAAGCGGAACTGGATTGCACCCAAGCGTCTGAGCGAGATCGATACCGAACTGAGAGAACTGCGTCTGATCTACGGAGCCATCCTCGCCCGATCCCGAAAGCCCGCCAAGTCCAAGTCCTGATTTGCATCTTTGCACCTTTGCCATTTGGCTATTTGGAGCCTTCCATGCCTCGTTCCGAACAAATGATCTCCCAAGGCCTCACCCTCGTCGACGCCATCAACGAAACCCTCGCGCAGGAAATGGCCAAGGACTCTCGCGTCTGCTGCCTTGGCGAGGACGTCGGCGTCAACGGCGGCGTCTTCCGCGTCACCGAAGGGCTGCAGAAGCAGTTCGGCCCCGACCGCGTCATCGACACGCCTCTCTCTGAGTCCGGCATCATGGGCACGGCGATCGGCCTCGCAATGGCGGGCATGCGGCCCATCCCCGAGATCCAGTTCGAGGGGTTCATGGGCCCCGCGTACGACCAGTTGGTCAACCACGCCGCGCGGTACCGCAACCGCAGCCGCGGCGCGGTGACCGTGCCGATGACGATCCGCGTGCCGTGGGGCGGCGGGATCCACGCGCCGGAACTGCACAGCGACTCGCCCGAGGCGATCTACGCCCACACGCCGGGGCTCAAGATCGTGATCCCCAGCACGCCGACGGACGCGAAGGGCCTCCTCCTCTCCGCGATCCGCGATCCGGACCCGGTCCTCTTCTTTGAGCCCAAGCGCGTCTACCGCAGCATCAGGGAGCATGTGCCGGAGGAGGAATACACGATTCCCTTGGGCCAGGCGAAGGTGATCGCCGAGGGGACGGACATCACGATCCTCTCGTGGGGCGCGTGCGTGCACACGTGCAACGATGCGCTGGACCTTTTGCCCGAGGACGTCTCCGCGGAACTGATCGACCTGCGGACGATCAACCCCCTCGATACGGACACGATCATCGCGAGCGTGGAGAAGACGGGCCGCTGCGTGATCGTGCACGAGGCGCCCAAGACGGTGGGCTTCGGCGCGGAGATCGCGACGATCCTGATGGAGCGGTGCTTCCTCAGCCTCAAGGCCCCGGTCCAGCGCGTCGCGGGCTTCGACGTGATGATGCCGTACTACAAGTTGGAGCAGAAGTATCTGCCCGACGCCGAGCGCGTGCGTGAGGCGGTTGTGGCGTGCCTCAACTACTAGGGAAACACCGTGCCGGACGCCAAGCCCACGAGTCGAGCCACGATGGTGTATTTGGGGCTCGTCGCCGGGGGCTTGGCAATCTACTTGTACGGTTGGCAACTTGAGGATCGCTCCACGGGCGCGATGAGCAGCCTGCATTCAAAGGCCGTCGCGCAGCATTGGTACGCGATGGCGATCCTGCTCGTCGCGTTCGTCGCGTGGTGGCGCATGTCGCGGCTCCGCCTGCGCCCCTCGGCGGCCGTCGGCGTGCTGCACGCCCTGCACGTCCTTGGCTTCGTCGCGACCGTTTTCCTGCGTGCCTGACGACGGCCGCCGGTGGATAGGATCACGCATGATCACTCTCGCCCAATCCAGCGTCGGCGCCAGCGGCGGAACACAGATCGCCATGAAGTCCATGGCGGCGGGCGTTTACCCGCTCGTCGTCATCGGCGGGATCTTGCTCTTGATTGTGATCTTCGTGCTGCTGGCGAAGATGAAGAGGAATGACTGAGCCGCCGCACGCAACTCGTCAGTGTTCGTAGCCCCAGATGGTCTTGCGGAGTTCGATCAGTTTCCGCTCCGGGCCGCCCGCGTCGGGCTTGAACCACAGTTGGAACAGGACGTCGTGCTTCGATTGCCAGCCTGTGCTGGTTTCCCTGATCGAGAAGAGCGAGTTGGCGTAGAACAGTTGCTCGGGCTTCGATGAGTACCCGATTCGTTCGCGGGCGTAGAGGTGCTCGTGCGAGACAGTTAGGTCCTTGGTGCCGTCGCCCGACTTCACGCGGACCTCGGTCACGCCCGCCTCGCCCGGGTTCAGCCATGCTTCAAGGTGGAGCATCTGGCGTTCGTTGTCATCGATGGTGAGCGTCGCCGTGCCCTGACGCGTGTCCGTCGCGGCGAGTGCGGAGAGCACATCGCCCGCGACCACGGCCTTCTGCACCGCGGCCAACTCGGTCTCAACCTCCGCGAGCATGCCGGGGGTCTTCTCCAGCGTGCCCACCGTGTCGATCTCGTGCGTGGCCAACCACAGGCCGGGCGTTCCGACCTGTAAGCGTGCTATTCGTTGCTTGGGATCGAGCGAGTAACTGCAGATCGACACAGACGTGCTTCCTGCGGTCGGCGCGGCCGACGTCACACAAGGAGCGGTAAATGGCAAAGCGAACGGAGACTCGGCAATCTCAAAACCCATGCGAGTCTGGCTCTTGGTGCCGAGGTAGCCGTTGAGAGTGATTCGTGTTCCCGATCGCCGGTACGCGACCACGAGTTCCTGATCGCCCCGACGTTCCACGCCGACGCGCCAGCGCGGCGAGGCTTCGAGATAGCGTTTGAGATCGCCTTGCTTCCCGTCACAAAAGAACTTCAGCGCGGGAAGATTGACATCAACCTTCTGCGTGCCAACGGCGGCGTAGGTCGGGGGCGCCTTCGCCTTGACAGCAGGCGAGGGTGCCTGGAAACCGAGGAGCAGCATCGCGAGCAGGTGGAACATGCGACAATGGTAGTGTGGTCGGGCGGCACCTTGCCACGTCGCCGCGTCACGCCTTCGCCGTGCCGCATTCCGGGCAGCGGCCGAGCCCTTTCCAGTCGTAGCCGCACGCGGGGCAGCCGCTGGTGATGCTCGCACGCGGGAACACGGCGACAGCGCCGAACGCGACGGCGAACGGGGCGAGGGCCATGATCCATGAGTCGCTCACGCGTTCGGCGTTGATGGTGAGAGCGACGCCTTCGACGGCAATGGTGACGCCGCCAGCGAGCAGGCCACAGAGGCCCCAGCGGAGCATGTGGACCAATGGCGTGCGCTTGCGTTTATCGAAGGGACGCAGGAGAATCGCGATCTCCGCCCCGATCCACGCGCTCGCGACCGGGATCAGGACCACAGGGAGAAAGAAGCCGCGCCATGTTTCCGATTCCACCATGCGCTGCCCGAGCGCGGTTTCATACGTGCCCCAGAACCAGGCAGCGGCCTGCACGACAGCGAACGCGAGCACGAACGGGATCATTGTTTCGGCTCCTCGAGCAGGCTCTTCGCGTGGTCCACGGGCGTTGGCGGCGGCGGAAGCATCACGACGCCCGAGATGAACTGGCCGCGCAGCCAGGGTCGTTCCTTCCCCAACTTCTCGGAAATCCACGAGAAAGGACGCACACTGCGACAGACGCTGACGGGGATGGCCCAACGGTTCGATCGCTGCATTGCCGCGTTTGCCTCTTCACGCCTCAGGGCAAAGACCGCGACGATCGCCACCGTCGCGACCGCCGCGACACGCCTGATCCCGGCCCACGCGCGGCTCCTGATT
>Ga0075160_10001501_pt1 | contig 14146 bp, 10 predicted proteins | sample JI91814C2DNA_FD_70969 | JGI IMG/M metagenome (GOLD analysis project Ga0075160, IMG submission 70969) | Wastewater effluent complex algal communities from Wisconsin, to seasonally profile nutrient transformation and Carbon sequestration -... | ecosystem: Engineered > WWTP > Effluent > Algae... | reverse complement strand
CTTTTGCAGCGCCACGGCCTGCTGGCCAGCTTGTGCGCCCATCCGCGGGCGCGGCCGGCCGCCGAATCGCTGGGGCAGCTGCCCTTGTCCGCGCCGCTGCAGGCTTTGCTGACGCTCTATGCCCAGCGCGGGCCCGACCGCCTGGAACATGCCGTCGGCGTGGCCCTGGCGGCGCTGGGGCTGGGTCGGCGTTTGCTGCCGGGTGACCTTGAGGCCCATCGCCTGCTCAAGCTGGCCGGCCTGGTGCACGATGTTGGCGAGCTCTATTTGCAGCCCGACTATCTGCGCCGCGACCTGCCCTTGCATGCCGAGCAATGGCGCCATTTGGTCAGCCACCCCATCATCAGCCAGCGTGTGCTGCGCGACATTGAGGGCGGCGGCCCCGAATTGGCTGAGCTGGTGCTCAGCCACCACGAGCGGCTCGATGGCTTTGGCTACCCTCAAGGCCTGCGTGGCGAGGCTCAGTTGGGCATGGCCGCGCAGATCCTGGCTGCGGCCGAATGGCTGGTGGGTTTGATGGAAAGTGGCGCCAGTGCGGTGGTGCATGCCAGCATCGCCACCAAGCTGATCCCGGGTGAGTTCAGCGACGCACTGCTGGAGGAGTTGCGCCAGGTCTCGGCCGACAGCGGCGGTCCGCAAGGCCTGCCCGATGAAGCCGCCAGCCTGGCCGATGCCCTGCCCAAGGCGGTTCGGGTGGCGACGGTCTTGCGCAGTTTTCGCCGCTCGCGTGAGCAGATCGAGGCGCGGCTGGCTGACGCCAGCCCGGCCCTGCGCAGCATGCTGGAGCTCTTCTTGCACCGGCTGCAGCAGCTGCAGACCTCCTTCACCAGCGCCGGCCTGGACACCGGCCAGCCCGAGCATGTGTTCGATGAGTTGGTCGCCGAATCGGGCCCGGTGAAGGTCGAGGTGGTGTCGCTGGTGCGCGAGTTCAGCTGGCGCATGCGCGAGCTGGAGCGCGAGTCGCTGATGCGCGCCAGCCAGCTCAGCGTGGACGATCAGGCCTTGTTGCAAGGCCTGATCGACACGCTCAAGGCCGACCTCAGCCCTTCTTGATCAGCAGGGCCGGGTCGATCGGCAGCTGGCGCACGCGCACGCCGGTGGCGGCGAAGATGGCATTGGTCACGGCTGGTGCCAGCGGTGGCGTGCCGGGCTCGCCGATGCCGCCGGGCGCTTCCTGGCTGGCCACCAGATGCACATCGACCTTGGGCATCTCGCTCAGGCGCAGCACCGGGTAGTCGTGGAAGTTGCTCTGCTCGACGCGCCCGTCCTTGTGCGTGATCTTGCCGTAGAGCGCGGCCGAGAGGCCGTAGCAGATGGCGCTCTCGACCTGGTGCTGGATGGTCAGTGGGTTGACCGTCTGGCCGCAGTCCACGGCCGCCACCACGCGGTGCACCTTGGGCACACCGTCCTTGCCGATCGAGACCTCGGCCACCTCGGCGACAAAGCTGCCAAAGCTCTCAGCCACGGCAATGCCGTGGAACACACCCTTGGGCAGCTTCTTGCCCCAGCCGGCCTTGCTTGCTGCCAGGCGCAGCACCGCTTGCAGACGCGGCTGCTTGCTCAGGGCCGCGAGGCGGAACTGCAGCGGGTCGGCGCCGGCCGCGTGGGCCATTTCGTCGATGAAGCTCTCCAGGAAGAAGGCGTTCTGCGAATGCCCGACCGAACGCCAGAACCAGACCTGTGGGCCGGGCTCGGCGCGGCCATAGGCGATGCGCAGATTGGCGATGTCGTAGGGTTGGTCGGCCAGGCCCTCCACGGCCATGGAGTCCACGCCGTTTTCGGGGATCTTCATAAAGCCCGAGGCCGCCATGATGGAGGGCGAACCCACATCGGCGCGCAACATGCTGGGCCGGCCTTGGGCGTCCAGCGCGCCTTCGAACTGCACCACCGAGGCGGGGCGGTAGAAGCCGGCGGCCATGTCGTCGGCGCGGTCGTAAATCAGCTTGACCGGCCGGCCGCTGATCTTGGACAGCAGGGTCGCAGCAATGGTCACATCGTGCGCAAAGCGCCGGCCGAAGCCGCCGCCCAGCAAGCTGGTGTTGACCTTGACATTGGCTTGCGGAACGCCGGCCACTTGGGATACCACCATCTGTGTCGGCCCGGAGCCTTGGGTGCCGGTCCAGACTTCGGCCCGGTCGGCCTGCACCCAGGCCAGGCAGTTGAGCGGCTCCATGCAGGCATGGGCCAGATAGGGCACCTCGTAGCGCGCGTTCAGGGTCTTGGAGGATTCGGCCACTGCATGTTTCAGATTGCCCTGATCCACGGCCACGGCCGAGGCCTGCTCGGCACCTTGCTGCAGCAGGGCGCTGACTTGGGCTGTGGACAGCGCCGCCTGCTCGGGCTTGGCGCTCAGATCCCACTCCAGCTTGAGGGCCTGGCGGCCTTGTTGTGCGGCCCAGTAACCCTGAGCCAGCACGGCCACGCCAAACGGCAGGGTGATGACCTGCACCACGCCCTTGACGGCGCGTGCGGCGGCCTCGTCCATGCCCTTGGGTTTGGCGCCTTCGAAAGGCGCTCGCGACAGCACGGCGATCACCATGCCCTCGACCTGGGCATCGATGCCGAAACGGGCCGTGCCATTGGTCTTGGCTGGGCTGTCGAGGCGGCGGGTCGGGCGGCCCAGAATCTTGAAGTCGGCCGAGGCCTTGAGCTTGGGGGCGCTGGGCACGAGCTGCTGCGAGGCCGCGGCGACCAGGGCGCCGTAGGCCACTTTCTGCCCGGTCGGGCCCAGCACATGGCCGCGCTCGGTGCGCAGCTGGGCGGCAGGCAGCTGCCACTGGGCCGCGGCTGCGGCCACCAGCATCTCGCGTGCTGCAGCGCCGGCTTGGCGCAGCGGTGTCCAGTGGGCGCGCACCGTGGTGCTGCCGCCGGTGGCTTGCATGCCGAACATGGGGTTGTTGAAGCGACCATCGGCGGGCGCCTGCTCAACGCCGACCAGGCGCCAGTCGGCATCGAGCTCTTCGGCCAGCAGCATGGGGATGGCAGTCAGCACGCCCTGGCCCATTTCCGAGCTGCCGCAGAGCACGGTGACGCGGTTGTCCGGGGTCAGGCGCAGCCAGGCGTGGGGGGCGAAGGTGTTGCTGGCTTGCGCCTGGGCCTGGCGCGGGCTCAGGGGCAGGGCGAAGCCGATGCTCAGGGCAGCGGCGCTGCCCGCGCCGGCTTTCAGCAGCTGGCGGCGGTTCAGGGGGGCGGAGGCCGAAGCGGTGTGGCGAGCGTCCATCTCAGGCTCCCTTTTGGCTGAGCGTGGCCGAGGCGTCGTGGATGGCGACCCGGATCTGGTTGTAGGTGCCGCAGCGGCAGAGGTTGCCGCTCATGGCCTGGTCGATGTCGGCGTCACTGGGTTTTTTCTTGGCCGCCAGCAGGGCGCAGGCGCTCATGATCTGGCCGCTCTGGCAGTAGCCGCATTGCGGCACATCGAGCTTGACCCAGGAGGCTTGCACCGCCCGCCCGGTCTTGCTGGCGCCCACGCCTTCGATGGTGGTCACCTTCTTGCCGGCTGCGGCCGACAGCGGGGTCGAGCAGGCACGCACCGGCTGGCCGTCCAGGTGCACGGTGCAGGCGCCGCACAGGGCCATGCCGCAGCCGAACTTGGTGCCGGTCAGGCGCAAGTCCTCGCGCAGTGCCCACAGCAGGGGCATGTCGGGGTCGGCGTCGAGAGAGGTGGCCTGGCCGTTCACGGTCAGCTGGATGCTCATGGGCGTCTCCTGGGGTGGGGAGTTTGGCGAAAAATGGGGCGAGGGTCGGGGTCGAATGGAGCCGGCCGGCGCCAGCCGAACGCGGCGTCGCGCCGCACGCAGCTTACACAGACTGGGCTGTTTCTGCAGGGCCAGTTGTTTTCGCCGGGGCGCTGCGTGACCGTGCTGGGACGAAACCCCGAGCTGCTGCCACCAAGCCCTTCGGGGCGCGCTCGCCCATACCCTACAGTTGCCCGCTCGGGCGCAAGCTTGTGTCTCGCCCTGCCACGGGTTCGCCCGCCCTTCGAATCTCTCCGATGCCATCATCATCGCTGCCCTCTCAGCCCCTGCCTCAAGCAGAGGGCGAGCCAAGCCCCCCCAGGCCAGAGATCCACTGGGTGCAATCCCTGTTCTGGTCTCTGCTGGCCTGGTCGGCGGTCAGCATCCTGATGACGGCCACCCTGTACGCCGATGCCGCCCGCCGTGGGGGCAGCAGCAGCTCCGCCTGGGTGGGCCTGCAGGACTCGCTGGGTGCCTTGGGATTCATGGCGCTCTATACCTGGTTGCTGCATCTGTGCATCGAGCGCTGGCCGCAGCGCTGGACCCAGGCCCGCCAATTGGCCGGTCTCTATGTTTTGTGCGTGGGTGTGGTGGTGCCTCTGGCCATCACGGCCAAGGTGGCGACGGTGATGTGGCGCTTGGATCGGCCCTGGCATCGGCTCTTGGCCAACCTCGGGCGCCAGGAGGGCGTGCTCTGGTGGTTTGAGTTCATGGTGGTGACGGGCACTTTTGCGGCCGTGGTCGGTCTGAGTGCCTGGCAGCGCAGTCGCCGCCGTGAGCGCGATTGGGCCATCGCCCAGAGCGACAACCTGCGTTTGCGCTTGACCCTGCTGCAAGGACAGCTGGAGCCGCACTTCCTGTTCAACACATTGAACGGCGTGTCCTCGCTGGTGCGTGCCGGTGAGCGTGGCCAGGCCTTGTCGGCCTTGAGTCGGGTCAGCGAGCTGTTGCGTTATGCCCTGCGCGTCAGCCGTTTGGATTGGGTGACGGTGCAGGACGAGCTTGATTTCGTGCGCGACTACCTGGCTTTGCAAAGCCTGCGTTTTGGTGATGGCCTGCGTCTGAGCTGGCAGCTTGATGAGGTGGCCGAATGGGAGCGCGCCGCCTGCCCGCCGCTGCTCTTGCAGCCCCTGGTTGAAAACGCGATTCGTCACGGCCTGGAGGCCAGCGGCGGTGCTGGCCGGGTGCACATCGCCCTGCATCGCCAGGGCGAGCGCTGGCGCCTGTGCATTGAGAACGCGCGCGGTGATCCCGCCGCGCCGAGTGCGGGTCATGGCCTGGGACTGAGTGCCACGCGCGAGCGCCTGGCCATGTTGTACGGATCGACGGCGCAGCTGCACACGCGGATCGAAGGAGACGCCAGCGGCGAAGGCGAGATTTTTTTCCTGGAGATGAGCCTGCCCTGGCGCGATGTGAGTGAATATGTGGAACGCACTGATCGTTGACGACGAGGCGCTGGCGCGCAGCAATCTGCAGCTGGCCCTGGCTGAGCATCCGCAATGGCGCTGCGTCGGCGCTTGCGCCAGCGCCGCCGAAGCGCGCGTGGCCCTGGCGCAGCGCGAGGTCGACCTGCTCTTGCTGGACATTCAAATGCCGCGCCAGAACGGCCTGGCCTTCGCGGCCGAGCTGGCGCAGCAGCCTGGGTCGCCCTTGGTTGTATTCGTGACCGCCTACGACGAGCATGCCTTGAGCGCCTTCGATGTGTTTGCACTCGACTACCTGCTCAAGCCCTTCGACGACCAGCGTTTCGCCGCCATGTTGGGCCGGGCCGAGCAGTGGCTCGGTCTGCAGCAGGGCGCGGCCCTGCAAGCCGAGGCCATGCAGGCTTTCATGCGCGAACAGCAAAGCCGCGCCGCCGGCGACGGCCTGCCGGAGCTGCCCTTCCTCAGCGTGCGCTCGGTGGGTCGGGTTGAACGCATCGCCGTGGCCGAGATCGATTGGATTTCCGCGGCCGGCAACTATGTGGAATTGCATCTGGCGCCGACAGCATCCGCGGCGGCTCGCGTGGTCCTGCATCGCTCCACGCTGGCGGCGCTGGAGGAGCGGCTTCCGCATGGGCAGTTCCAGCGCGTGCACCGAACGGCTCTGGTGCGGCCCGAGACTTTTGCCAGCTTGGCCGTCACCGGCGACAGTACTTACGCGCTGAGCCTGCGCTCGGGCGAGGTGGTGCCGGTCAGCGAGCGCTTTGTCAAAGAGGTGCGGGCGCGCTTCGGCTGAGACCCGTCGGCTGAGGGCAGACCCTCTTGCTGCCAACGGGTCCGGCCCCTATGGTTGCGATCCACTGCACTCTGCGCCGGGTCGCCACCCCGGGGCCTTCGCCATGTCGATCACGTTCCCCCGGCCTTCGCTGCCGCACGCCTTGTTCGTCTTGCGCCTGGGCATTCCGGCTCTTTTCATGGCCCATGCCATGACGCGCATCTTCAACGGCACCATCCCGCGCTTCGCCGACTACCTCTCGCAGTTCAGCTTTCTGCCTCAGCCCTTGCTCTGGGTCTGGGCCATCACGGCCACCGAGATCGTTGCTGGCATCTGCCTGATGCTGGGTGTCGCCATGCGTTGGGCGGCAGCAGCCTTGGCCGTGATCGCCCTGGGCGGTATTGCGCTCATCCATATGCACCGCGGCTGGTTTGTTGGTGAACATGGCTCGGGCGGTGTGGAGTACAGCGTCTGCCTGCTGCTGGGCTTGCTGGTGCTGGCGGCGGCGGATCGCGATCGAGTTGGGCGAAGCGCTTGAGGCCGCACTGGCCTCTGCCGGGTCTGAGCCTGGGTCTGGGCGTGGGCCTGCTGGCCCTGCCCCTGCTGCTGCAGCACCTGGGCCAGGCGCCGGTGCGCATGTTCAGCCAGGGCTTGCTCTACGTGCTGCTGGCCCTGGGCCTCAATGTGGTGGTCGGCTTTGCTGGCCTGCTGGATCTGGGCTTTGTCGCGTTCTACGCGCTCGGCGCTTACGTCTTTGCGCTCGCCGCCTCGCCCCATTTGTTTGAGCATTTCGCCTGGGTACAGGCCAGCTTCCCGGCCGGCTTGCATGCACCCTGGTGGCTGCTGCTGCCGGCCAGTGCCGTGCTGGCCGCGGGGCTGGGTTGCCTGCTCGGTGCGCCCACCTTGCGCCTGCGCGGCGACTACCTGGCAGTGGTGACGCTGGCCTTCGGCGAGCTCATCCGGCTCTTGCTCAACAACCTCGGTCACCCGGCCAACTTGACCAATGGCGCGCGCGGCATCAGCCAGATCGACGATCTGCAGATCGCCGGCCTGCATTTCGGCCGGCCGCTGGACTTGTTCGCGGGTGTGCGCTTGGCCCCGGTCACCTTGCACGCCTACCTCTTTTTGGTCTTGGTGCTGCTGGCCTTGCTGATCTGTGTGCGTCTCGACGATTCGCGCCTGGGGCGGGCCTGGAAGGCGCTGCGCGAAGACGAGATGGCCGCACAAGCCATGGGCCTGGACACCCACCGGCTCAAACTGCTTGCGTTTGCCGTGGGTGCCGGATTCGGCGGCGTCGCCGGTTGTCTGTTCGCTGAATTCCAGGGCTATGTTTCGCCCGAGTCCTTCAGCCTGCAGGAGTCGGTGCTGATCGTGGCCATGGTGGTGCTGGGCGGCTCGGGTCATGTGCCCGGGGTGGTGCTGGGGGCGCTGCTGCTGTCTGTGTTGCCCGAGGCCTTGCGCTACCTGACCGGGCCGCTGCAGGCCTGGAGCGATGGCCGCCTGGATGCGGCCATCCTGCGCCAGCTGCTGGTGGCCGTGGTGATGGTGGGGGTGATGCTGTGGCGGCCCAGGGGGCTGTGGCCGGGGAAGGGGTGAGGAAGGCATTTCTGCTTTCCTCGCGGCTGTCTCAGCCAGGGCGCTGGCAGGCGCCCAGTCCTTCCGTGGGCGTCAGGAAGGCCTCAAGGCCTTCCTTCGGTCCCACGTCAGAACTTCACGTCGTAGGAGACGGTGAGCTTGACGGCGCGGGCGGCGGCGGTGGCGAGGGTGCCGTTGGCTACAGCGTCTACGGCCACCGAGTTGGGCACATTGCGGTCTTCGCGCACGGTGATGGCTTGTTGCCGGTTCAGCACATTGAACACATCGATCTTCAAGCCCAGACCCTTGAGCGCACGCGGCTGGTAGCTGAGGTTCAGATCCAGGCGCTGTTCCATGGGCAGATTGCCGATGGCGCCGCGCGGCGAGATCTGGCCGTCGCAGTAGTGGAAGCGATAGGACGGTGAGCCTGCGCCTTGTCCCGGGGCGGTCGTGAAGTTGTTCAGGCAGCTGATGGGACGACCCGAGGCCAAGATCGCCGCGCCGCCGACGGTCCACTCGTCGTTGAACTGGAAGAAGCCATAGGCCTTGAGCTGATGGGTGCGGTGGTTGGCCAGGGGGCCGTAGGCGCCGATCATCACATCGCCGTTGTCCCAGGTCTGGGTGGCCGCCACATCGGTCTGTGCCACATCCGACAGCGTCTGACCCTCGGTGTTGCCGTAGTTGCGCGACCAGGTGTAGTTGACCTTGCCGTACCAGCCATTGCGCAGTGCGTGTTCCAGGAACAGGTCCAGGGCCACATAGCTGCGCTTGGCCTTGGGCAGGCCCATCTCTTCCGGTGTCAGGCTGACGCGGTGGTATTTCTTGCCGTCGCCGGCGAAGTCCACATCGAGATCGACCTTCTCGCCCGGGTTGATTGAGGCGCAGTTGAAGCCGGGGTAGTGCGAGTTGTCCACACCGTTGGCCACGGCCCAGGCGTCGATCGGCGTCTGGTCGCAGTAGTCGTCGATGGTCGAGCGCAGCTTGCGGTAGGTCAGGCGGGCACCGAAAGCCAGGTCTTTTTGCAGCGCCTTCTCGAAGCCGAGGACGATTTCGTCCTGGTAGGTCGGCTTCAGATTCGTGGCGGTGATCTGGCGCACGTCTTTGCGCTGACCCAGCTCGTTATTGGCCGAACGAGGCTCAGACACCTGGTTCAGGCCGGTCGGTGCGCCGGTGGTCGGATCGATGCCGGTGTAGCCGAAGATCTGGCTGGTGCCGGTAGAAGGGCTGGCGCCACGCACGGCGAGATGGGTCGGGATCTGGATGAAGTAGCGGCCGGCCGAGCCGAAGAGCTTGAGCGAGCCGTCGCCGTTCACGTCAAAGGCGGCCGCCAGACGCGGGGCGATCTGGTTTTTCTGGTCGACGAACTTTTCGTTGAAATGGTTGCGGTTGTTGTAGTCCTCCTTGCGAATGCCGGCCGTCAGCAGCAACTGCTTGTTGACCTGCCAGCGGTCTTCCAGATAAAGCGCGGACTGGTCCGAGTAGGCATCGGTCAGGTCGTCGAACAGGGATCGCAAGACATAGAAGCCTTGTTTTTGCAGCACGGTCGGTGCTGCGCCACCGGTCTGCAGGTCGAAGGTCTTGCCGGCCAGGCGCACGGCGCTGGGGTTGGGAGCCTTGCGGAATGCCCAGGTGCCCCCGCCGGCGGTGAAGTCACCCGCGGCCTTGGAGGCCAGCTTGTTGTCGTCGATGCCGGCGCGCAGGGAGTGGCGGCCCAGCTGGTATTCGATGTCGATGCGCTTGCTCTTGATGGTGTCGCGTGCGTCTTTGCCGCTCATCAAGGAGCCCACCAGCGGGTTGGGGTTGAAGTAGTTCAGCCCGGGTGCCTGGGTGCCAGCCGGGAACTGCACGCCGAACAAGGCCTTGGACGGGTCGTAGATGTCGGCGCCGGCGATGCCGTTGCTGTGCTTGACGCTGCTTTCGCCGACCAGGGCCGTCACGGTCAGATCCGGCGTCAGGTAGCCGGTGTATTTCAGGATGTTGACGTCGCCGCCATCGGGGGTCTCACCGGCAATGTTCTTGTAGTTCAGGGTGATGGGCGAGCCGGCCACGCGGCTGAGGGTGCTGTAGTCATAGCCCGAGTAGCTGCTGTCGCGGGTGGAGTTGTCGCGGATGGCGCTCAATTCGAGCCGGTGTTCGTCGCTGAGGTTCCAGTCCAGCTTGGAGAACAGACGCTGGCTGCGATCCTTGTCCTCGGTCCAGCCCCACTTGAGCACCGAGGCGTTGTCGGTCGACAGATTGTTCAAGCGCACGCGGCTGAACTTGTTGTCGTTCTGCTGGGCCGCGATGAAGAGGAAGAGCTTGTCCTTGATCAGGGGGCCGCCGACATAGGCGCCCACTTCGGTCTTGCTCAGGCTGTCATCGGCGCGGAAGCGGCGCAGCTTGCCGTCGGTCGTGGCGTTCACCGCCGCACCCGTCGTCGGGTAGTCCAGGTTCACGCTCTTGCCGCGCAGCCCGGCCGGCTCCACGCTCATCATCACGCCGCCTTCCCAGCGGTTGCTGCCGCTCTTGGTGATGATGTTGACCACGCCGCCCACCGAGCGGCCGAACTCGGCGCCCATGCCGCCGGTCAGCACCTGCAGTTCCTGGATGGCACCAAAAGGCAGCTCGCTGGCGCCCAGCTGGGTGAGGGGGTTGGTGACCGGGAAGCCGTTGATGTAGGAGGCGTTCTCCGAAGCCGCGCCGCCGGCGAAGCTGGAGCCGCCCGAGTAGCGGCTGTCGGCCGCCGTGGTGTTGGGGGCCAGCAGCACGACGGCGGTGACGTTCTTGGCCACCGGCAAGGCGGCCAGCTTCTCGGCCGAGAAGCTGGTGCTGCTGCTGGTCTTGGTCACGTCGATGACCTTTCGCGTGCCGGTCACCAGCACCGCCTCCAGGGTGGTACCGGCGTTGGCAAAGCTGATTTCCTGGTTCTGGCTGGCGGACAGTTCGATGTCATCACGCGTCTCGACGACCTTGCCATCACGCAAGAGCTGCAGGCGGTAGCTGCCCGGCGGCACCGAGGCGAAATTGAAGCGACCGTTGGCATCGCCGGGCACGCTGCGCTTGGCGCCGGTGGCCTTGTTCTCGAGCTGGATCACGGTGCCGGGGGCGGCGCTGACCGTGCCGTAGATGGAGCCGGCCGTGTTGGACTGGGCCAGCACGGGCGCGGGCATGCTGAGCATCAGCACCGCGCTGCCGAAGGCCAGCGCGAGTGAGCGGGCCAGACTTGTTTTCTTGTACATGGGGTATGTCTCCGAGTGCTAGAAGCTGTTGGAAAGGTTGGGCGGCTCCACACCCGGCCGCAATGCGCTCGGCCTGCAGGGGTGGGATGGCGCGACTCTAGAAATCGCTGCCGTCCTTGCTTTTTGGCAGTGACGAAGGTCCGCTCTGCTGACGCCGGCCCGTGAGCGCTGTTGCCAAAGTGAACAAACGCCGAGGGGCAGGGATCAAACCCGGCGCACAGTGGCCCGAACCCGGGGCGACCCGGCTTCGTCACTCCGCACTTGAGGCGCCAGGCCGCAGCTTCCACAGTGGGAGCCATTCCGCCGCCGGCCCGGTCGGCGCATCACCCTGCCGTCAAGGAGACCGCCATGCCCGAGAAAAGACCCCGCTGGAATCGCCTGAGTGCCGCCGAACTGGAGCGTGAGCGCGCCCAGGTTCGGGCCAAGGAGCGGCAGCTGCGCCAGCGTCTGGCTCGCCAGGAACAGGCCGCGGCCGGCCGCCGGCTCGGACCGCAACACGCCCACGGCCTGGAGCAGCTGCGCCAGCAGGTGACGGGCATGCAGGCCACGGCTCTGGCTTTGCAAGCGCGGGCGCAGCAGCGCTGACCGTTGTATCCCGGTGGACCTGGCGGCCTCTCGCGGGCCTGCTGGGGCCGTGCTTCGTGACGAACTTGGCACTCTTTACAGCGCCTTACCCCTTGTTGCAGCCTTGCCCGGGCCGACGCGGCACCATGAAGACGCACAAGAAAGAAAGAAACAAACAAAAGAGTGGGGCCTGTTCAGGGACCGTGCCCTTCACAGCGTCGATGGGGGTACATCATGAGATTCGAAGGCAGGCTGAGCACGTGGACCGCTCTGCGCGGCTACGGCAGCATTGCTCCGCTGGATGGCGGGCAGGAGTTGTTCGTTCACATTTCCGCGTTTCCGCCGGACGGCGAACAGCCGGTGCTGGGTGAGGTCTTGAGTTTTGAGGTGGTGACCGGGCGCGATGGGCGCAAGCAGGCCCAGCGCGTCATGCGTTCCACGCGCAAGCAGCATGAATTGCCGGCGCCTGCGCCCTCAGTGGGGCGGCTTCAGGGCGCTGCGTTTCATCAACGCAGGCTTTTGCAGCGCCGGCTGCGCTGGGCATCGGCTTGTGCTGCTTTGCTGCTCGCCCTGGGCACCGTGGTCTGGCTGGACTTGAGTCGCGCCGATGGTGCCCAGCCTGTCATGCAGCGCTTGGCGCTGAGTTGGGGCCACGGAGCCAGTCAGGCCGGGCTCAGTCCCTGACCCAGGACATGGCGCCGCCTCCGCTGCCTTTGCGTTCGGCGTTCTTGCGCGTTCGCAGCACGGCCTCGAACGCCTGTTGGGCACCGTTGCTGATGGCCACGAGCAGGCCGCTCATGTCTTCGCTGCTGAGCTGTTCGGTGTCGCGGCGGAATTGCTTGATGGCCGGTGCCAGCATCTCCTTGGCCACCGCCGGGTGGGTCACCGCCACGACCTGCATGGCGCTGAAGAGGTCGGGGAAGCGCGTGCACAAGGCTTTGATGCGCTTGAGTGCCTGGGCCGGTGAGCTGCGGTGGCCGGGCGCGATCCACAGGATCTCGTCATTGGCTTCAATCAGTTCGGCCTCAAGGATGCGAATGCGGGTCAAGAGGTATTCGCAGTCGCGCGCGGCCATGGCCTGCAGTTCCGCCTCATCGTCGCTTTCGGCGTGGGGGTAGCGCTCATGCACCATGCGCGCAAGCGCTGCCTCGAGCTCGGGCAAGGTGGGGACGGGGGCTTCAGCCATGGCAGGACCTGGGAAAGCAGCACGAATCTCCGGTTTCGGCGTCGCTTGGGAAAACTTGAGCGTGCTGGTGGCCAAACGCATGACGGTTTTTCGACGCGCCCGCCCGGGCTTGTCCTAGGGTGCAGGTCGCGCCGGGCTGGCGACAATGTCGCGCCCTGTCTTGTCTAGCAGTCTCTCCACAAGCCAGCCTGCTTCGACCCACTGCACACGACGGACTCGTATGAGCACACAAGACAGCTTTCTGAACCGGCGCGGCTTCGTCGCCGGCTCCCTGAGCCTGGGGGCCGCCCTGGCTCAGGCCGCCGAACCGAACCTGGCGATGACACCGCTGCCGCCAGGCCGGCTTGATGCGCTTGATCTTCAGGGTGTTCAGCAGGGCTTGGCCAGTGGCCAGTTGAGCGCTGAAAGCTTGACCCGACACTACTTGCGCCGCATCAATGCGCTCGACCGGCAAGGGCCGCAGCTGCGCTCGGTGATCGAGCTCAATCCGCAGGCTTTGGCCCAGGCGATCGAGCTGGACCGCGAGCGACGTGACAAACGCCGTGGCCCGCGTGGCCCCTTGCATGGTGTGCCGGTGCTGCTCAAAGACAATATCGCCACCGCTGACGCCATGAGCACCACGGCCGGCTCCCTGATGCTGGCCGGCCTGCACGCCAGCCGCGATGCCTTTCTGGTCACCCGTCTGCGCGCCGCCGGCGCCGTCATCCTGGGCAAGACCAATCTCAGCGAATGGGCCAATATCCGTTCGAGCCGCTCGACCAGCGGCTGGAGCAGCCGCGGCGGCCAGACCCGCCACCCCCATGTGCTGGCGCGCAACCCCAGTGGCTCCAGCTCCGGCTCGGCTGTGGCTGTGGCGGCCGGCTTGTGCGCCCTGGCCGTGGGCACCGAGACCGACGGCTCCATCACCTCGCCCGCCAGCATTTGCGGCATCGTCGGCCTCAAGCCCACGGTGGGCCTGGTCAGCCGCAGCGGCATCATCCCCATCTCGGCCAGCCAGGACACGGCCGGCCCCATGACCCGCCACGTCCGCGATGCCGCCGCCTTGTTGCAGGTGCTGGCCGCGCCCGATGCTGAAGACCGTGCCACCGCCGCCGCGCCCAAGCCGGTCGATTACCTCAGCGGCCTGCGCAAGGATGCGCTGCGCGGTGCTCGCATTGGCGTGCTGCGCAGCGCCCAACCGCCGCAGCCGCAGGTGAACGCCTTGTTCGAAGAGGCCCTGGCCGTGCTCAAGGCACAGGGGGCGGTGCTGGTCGACCAGGACCTCAAGATCCCGCATCAGGAGAAGTACGGCGAGAGCGAGATGACGGTGCTGATGCACGAGCTCAAGGCCGGCCTGGCCGAATACCTGGCCACCTACCAGCCCGACGCGCCGGCCAAGGATCTGGCCGGCCTGATCGAATGGAACAAGGCCCACGCCAAGACCGTGATGCCCTTCTTCGATCAGGAACTGTTCGACATGGCGCAGGCCACCCAAGGCCTGGATGCGGAGGTGTACCGTCAAGCGGTCGAGACCAATCAGCGCTTTGCCCGCAAGGAAGGCCTGGACGCCTTGTTCGCCGAACATCAGCTCGATGCCGTCGTGGCGCCCAGCGGCAATCTTGCCTGGCTGACCGACCCTCTGCTGGGTGATCACTTCACCGGCGGTGGTTTCACCTCGCCCTTTGCTGTGGCTG
>Ga0075160_10001496_pt1 | contig 14194 bp, 9 predicted proteins | sample JI91814C2DNA_FD_70969 | JGI IMG/M metagenome (GOLD analysis project Ga0075160, IMG submission 70969) | Wastewater effluent complex algal communities from Wisconsin, to seasonally profile nutrient transformation and Carbon sequestration -... | ecosystem: Engineered > WWTP > Effluent > Algae... | reverse complement strand
CGTCATGTTCACGGCGCAATTTGCGGACAAGGCGTATAAGTTCTTGAGGTGAAAGTTGAGTCATCGCTTGACGGGCATGATCCCAATGCGTTCGGCACGTCATCCAATCTTGGGTTCGGTCAAAGAGCTGACGATAAATCTCATTTTCTTGTTCTGTCTGTGTTTTTGCGTTTAATAGCCACGCTTGCCCGCCTTCCTGAATGATTTCCTCAGATAAGCGTTTGAATTGCAGTTGGTGTTCGTGGCTATCCGGTAACAAGTACACACCATCTCGCAACGCGCCACTACCTAGCTGCTGAAGCGCGCGCCAAATACGCGTCCTTGCGGTCGCACCGTTGCTGGGGAGGCTAAACACCAGAAGTAGCCAAGAATCAGAGAATGTCGTCATGCTGCGAATATTACATTAATGTAATATTCATTTCAAATTTTGTCGCTACAATGACAAAATTAAATAAATCGTTCTGTAAATTCAGCATTTAACGCAAGAAAAAACAAACGAATCAGTTATACTTTTTCAAGGTTTCCCAAAAGAACTTCATTCTTATTCGACTTTTACCGAAAAATTTCTACGTTCACAATGTCTAAGTGGTTCACTCAATTGACTGCACGATTCATGCTTCTTGTGATGACTTGCATCTTCGTCTCGCCAAGCTTTGCACAAAGCCTGGTGCAGACGCATGCACAATTGGAACACCGACATACTGATGGATCAAATACGGCACTTGAGCAGCATTTACTAGAATCAGCTTTGAGTGACGATCATCATGATGCAGATCATGATGCAGACCATGATGATGACGAAGTTGATCACGATCAAGTCCAGCTTTTGATAGATGGCGATCATCATGGGTCTATAAAACATCAGCATAAAGATGCAAACGGTAACGACTTACCACCGCACAATCACGACAATGCGCATAACTTTATTGGTCATGTCCTTGGTCACATGCCCGTACTTTTCTCCATTGGTTTTTCATTTCATTTCCCACCTCTTTCACAATTGACGCAAGTCCAATTAGAGACTCACCCGCCATTTGTGATACAAGACGCACCATTCAGACCTCCGCGCACCTTCTTGATTTAATTTAGGGTCGAAACTCGCCATTCTTAACTGTATTTGGCATCTTTCGCTTTTCACTCGTTCGCACAACGTTTTTGAACGTGGCGAATCGAAGTGCAATTTAAATCAAGGAGAACCGCATGCTGGGAATTGTTCCCTCAATGCTAGTTGATGAACGTCGATCGACTGTCATTTGTCATCGAATCGACCAACCGTCAGTGCTATCACGCAAGGCTATTAGTATTCTTATTGGTGGGATGAGTCTGTACCTCGTTTCATCAATGGATACGCAAGCACAGATCGTTACTGCATCGGCGCCGTCGCATGAAATTCATACGCAAACACACCTTATAGGCGCACCTTCATTTGTAAAAATGCTGGCACAAGCCAAAAGCCAGGCACCGAAATTACTAGAACAAGCTGCCAATACCCGTGCAGCGCAAGCTGATGCGCGTCAAGCAAGTACCTGGCTAAACCCCACATTTAATGCAACTGCCGAAAACATCGGTGCGTCTCCCTCTGGTGGACAAAGCCAACGGCAAGACACATTTGCTGTCACTCAGTTTATCGAGATAGGCGGTAAGCGTACCGCACGAATAGAAGCGGAGCTTGGCAAATCAACGCTGGCGCAAGTGCGTGAACGTCATATCTATCTTTTGTTTGCTAGTGAATTGGCGATGGCTTATGCCACCGCTGAGGCGATGCAACAACGAAAAGATGTCGCAAATGCAGAACTCATCAGAGCAAACGACGACTTACGCGCCACGCAGGCATTGGTCAAAGCAGGCCGGGAAACAGAACTGCGTGTGATGCAAGCACAAGCGAGTGTTGCAGCCAGCCGTGCCAGCGCGCAAGCAGCTACAGCCGATGCCACTGAAGCCTTAGAGCGATTAGCAGCGTTGGTTGGAGTCAAAGAAGCGTACACCCATATTACGCATCCTTTTTTGTCTACGATTACGCCCTTGGCCTCTGGTGGCAATTGGAATGCTGAAAATTCACTGAACCTCAGCAGTGCATTGACGGAACGTGCCGCAATGGAAGCACAAGTACGTCTTGAAGAAAAACGATGGATACCAGACCTTGGTGTCACGGTCGGTGTGCGTAAGTTTGGCTGGAACAATGACAATGCAAAGACTATTGGGATCACGGCCAATATTCCTTTGTTTGACCGTAATCAAAGTGGGATCAATGCGGCCAAAGAACGGGCGAACAGTGCAGCAATGCGTGTGGAAACAGCGCGACTGGAAGCGACGGCTAACCACCGCTCAGCGATAGCACAATTTGCAGCATCTGAGGCACGTCTACAAGCATCAGAACAGAGTGAAGCGGCCGCAATCGAAGCATATCGATTAGGACGCATCGGATATGACGCGGGTAAAACTACGTTGCCCGAACTACTCGCTATCCGTCGTGCTTCATCAGAAGCTAAAGCACTTGTCATCGACGCCCGTTTAGCGCGTGTGCGCGCATTGATCGCGCTATCAGTCGCCGAAGGCCGTCTCGTATTTACCGTATCAGGAGAAACACCATGATGGAACTAGATTCACACACGAAATCACAATCAAAGCCATGGTTATTGATTGGCATTTTGGTGGCAATCTCTGCAGCCGTAGGTTTCGGTGCTGCGCATTGGCTCGCTGGTAGAAGTACAACCTCTACTGCAGTTTCGACGAAGCAAGCTAGTGTGAGCGCAAGCGCCAGTGCCAATGCAAACGAAGAGCAGCCTGAAATTAAAATTCCGGCAGAATATCTCACGATTGCCAATGTAGCGGTGGAGCCTGTTTTGGGCGGTGGTTTGGAAGCAGAGATTTTAAGTTCGGGAACGGTAACGGCACCGCCAAACAGTGAAGCCATCATTGTCGCGAAGGCGTCTGGTAATGTATCTCGAATTCGTCGTCAGTTAGGCGATATGGTGCGCACTGGTGATGTACTGGCTCTGGTCGATAGTCAGGAAGCGACTGCGATGATCGCAGAAAAAAATGTCGCTAACGCCAAGCTAGCACTTGCCCGTAAATCTCACGCACGAGAAGCGAGCTTGTTTGAACAAGGTGTGACGTCTCGTCAAGAAGTGGAAGCAGTACAGTCTGCCCTGATGGTCGCAGAAGCTGATGCAAAACGTGCGACAGCGATGGTTCAGGCTGCACATGTTACCGAAGATGGTCGGTCGGTGATGGTAATTAGTCCGATTAGCGGCACGGTCACTGCACAAATGGCAAGTTTAGGCAGTTTTGCGCAACCGCACACCGAACTCTTTCGTGTTTCTGCCGTAGGTAGTGTCCAAGTGGAAGCGTCCGTACAAGCAGCAGACGTTTCCCGTATTTCCGTCGGAAATAAGGCGACCATCCTTCCGGTGAACGGCATGCCAGTCGCTGCAACAGTTCGCTCTATTACTCCGACCGTTAGTGGCAATTCGCATACAGCGACTGTGATTTTAACGCCGACAACTAACGCTGATTCCTCGAAAACACGCTTGGTTATTGGTGAAGGGGTACAAATACGTCTACACGTTCAAAATAGTTCTAGCCGAATGGTAGTGCCAGAAGATGCAGTACAGAATATTGACGGTCATGATGTGTTATTTGTGCGGACGAAAGATGGTTTTCGTATTCAGCCAGTGTTAGTCGGCAATCGTAGCAACGGCATGGCGCAAATCGTGACCGGCATTCAGATTGGCGACCCAGTCGCTACAAAAAATGCCTTCTTGATTAAGGCCGATATGATCAAGAATGCGAAGGAGGAATGATGATTGATTCCATATTGACAGGATCAGTCCGCTCGCGTTGGCTGATCTTATTTTTGACCAGCATTGTGGCTTTAGTTGGTGCGTGGCAGTTAAATCTACTACCGATCGATGTGACACCTGACATTACCAATAAACAGGTGCAAATTAACACTGTCGTGCCGACCTTAAGCCCGATAGAAATTGAAAAGCGGGTTACTTTTCCAATCGAAACGGCGTTGACTGGATTACATGGTGTCGAAAGCGTACGCTCGTTTTCGCGAAATGGATTTAGCCAAGTCACAGCGATTTTCAAAGAAAATGCGGATCTGTATTTCATGCGTCAGCAAGTTGCCGAACGACTGGCACGGGCGCGCTCTGACCTACCCGCAGGCGTCACACCACAGATGGGGCCGGTATCAACCGGACTAGGGGAAGTCTTTCACTACAGTGTCGAATACACCTTTCCAGATGGTAAAGGCGCACCAGTCAACAGCAAAAACGACGGCAAGCCAGGATGGCAAACCGATGGTAGCTTTTTGACCGAGCAAGGTGAACGACTGGCCGACGATATTGCTAAATTAGCTTATTTACGCACAGTACAAGACTGGATCATACGTCCTCAACTTAGAACCACAGCAGGCGTGGCAGATGTCGATTCCCTCGGCGGCTATGTGAAAGAATATGTTGTTGAACCTGATGCAACAAAACTAAAGTCCTATGGAATTTCCTTCGCTGAACTAAGTACAGCCTTGGAAGACGCCAACGTATCTGTGGGGGCTAACTATATACGTCGTTCCGGTGAATCCTATCTGGTTCGCGCTGATGGTCGTATTCGGACTCAAGACGAAATCGCCAGAGCAGTTGTCGCGACACGTTCGGGCGTAGCGATCACAGTTGCACAGGTGGCCAAAGTGACTGTCGGCGGCGAACTACGTACCGGTGCTGCCAGTCGAAATGGCTATGAAACCGTGGTGGGCAGTGCTTTGATGTTAGTCGGTGCCAATAGTCGCACCGTGGCGCATTCTGTCGGACAGAAACTGCAAGATATCAAAAAGACGCTGCCAGAAGGTATCACCGTGGTTCCCACATTGGATCGCTCGCAGTTGGTGGTGGCAACCATTTCAACAGTTGCCAAGAATCTCGCTGAAGGCGCTTTATTGGTCATCGCTATTCTATTTTTCTTGCTCGGTAACTGGCGCGCGGCAGTGATCGCTGCGTTGGTCATTCCCTTGTCCCTGCTCATGAGCGCAATCGGCATGAACTCATTGGGCATTTCAGGCAATCTGATGAGCCTTGGTGCACTGGATTTTGGTTTGATTATCGATGGCGCCGTCATTATCGTGGAGAATACTTTACGACGATTGGCCGAGCGTCAGCACCTGGTTGGTCGTACCTTAGATCTGAAAGAGCGCCTAGAGGAAGTCGTCGGCTCCTCGCGCGAAATGTTGCGTCCAACTATCTACGGTCAATTGGTGATCTTCCTGGTCTTTTTGCCTTGCCTGACATTTCAAGGCGTCGAAGGTAAGATGTTTTCGCCTATGGTGATTACCTTGATGTTGGCATTGGCTTCTGCATTTGTCTTGTCGATTACGTTTGTGCCAGCATTGATTGCCGTGTTAATGAAAAACAACGTATCAGAGAAAGAAGTGAAGGTGATTGTCGCTACCAAACACCGTTACGAACCTTGGTTACGTCGTGCTGTTGCCCAACCTCTACCGTTCATCGCTGCTGGAGTGGGCGTGTTGGTGTTGGCAGCCATTGCGTTCACTTTTGTTGGACGTGAATTCATGCCGACTTTGGATGAACAAAATCTCAACTTATCCTCAGTGCGTATCCCATCCACCTCCATTGATCAGTCAGTCGCTATCGACTTACCCCTTGAGCGCGCTGTGATGACCCTCCCTGAGGTTAAAACAGTTTACTCGAAAGCGGGTACCGCCAGTTTAGCCGCAGACCCTATGCCGCCCAATGCTTCGGATAACTACATCATTTTAAAGCCCAAGGAAGAATGGCCAGCAGGTGTCACAACCAAAGAACAAGTGATCGAACGTATTCGTGCTAAAACTGCTCCGTTGGTTGGCAATAATTATGATGTCACTCAACCCATTGAAATGCGTTTTAATGAATTGATTGGTGGTGTGCGTAGCGATGTGGCAGTCAAAATCTATGGCGACGATTTAGATCAGCTCGCGGAAAGCGCCAAAAGTATTGCTGCTGTTTTACGTAAAACACCGGGTGCTGCAGACGTCAGGATTGCACAAACGGAAGGCTTCCCGACGTTTGACATAGCTTTTAACCGCGCAGAAATCGCTCGATATGGTTTAACGGTCAAAGAAGTCGCTGATACGGTGTCTACAGCACTTGCAGGACGTTCAGCAGGTCAGATTTTTGAAGGTGACCGGCGCTTTGAAATCGTGGTGCGTCTTCCTGTTGAACTACGCAATAATCTGGATGTATTAGGCGCATTGCCAGTGATGCTGCCGGTGACAGGTAACGCAACACGCGACTCGGTACCCTTACGTCAATTGGTGCAATTTCGATTTACCCAAGGCTTGAACGAAGTGAGCCGGGATAATGGTAAACGCCGCATCTACGTCGAAGCAAATGTGGTCGGTCGTGATCTGGGAAGTTATGTCGATGAAGCACAGAAACGACTGAGCAAAGAAATCAAGCTGCCATCTGGATCGTGGATAGAATGGGGAGGACAATTTCAAAATCTGAAGGCAGCAACACAGCGCTTGGCCATCATCGTTCCAATTTGTTTTATATTGATTTCGGTAGCCTTGTATATGGCAATTGGCAATGCGATGCTCACTGCCACGGTATTGACTGCTGTTCCTTTGGCATTGGCAGGTGGCGTGTTTTCATTGATGTTACGTGGTATGCCTTTTTCGATTTCCGCCGCAGTGGGCTTTATTGCGGTATCGGGTGTTGCCGTACTCAATGGCTTAGTTCTCATCTCTGCGATCAATAAGCGACTGGCTGATGGATTTGATGCCGCCACTGCCGTGATCGAAGGTGCAATGGAGCGCTTCCGTCCGGTATTAATGACCGCTTTGGTAGCGTCACTAGGTTTTGTACCGATGGCTATTGGAACAGGTACCGGAGCCGAAGTACAAAAGCCACTAGCGACTGTCGTGATCGGTGGACTGATTACGTCAACGATCCTGACGCTCTTCGTACTTCCTGCAATCACAGGCTTGATACTGCGCCGTCGTCAAAAAGACATTGATTCAACTCCACAGATTCAAATGAAGGAAATTTCATAATGCAACGATCATTTAAATTCAATACAGCATTGCATCAGGAAGCAGAGACGCGTAAGCGCTTGTGGTCACAGTGGGTGCTATGGACATTCATCCTGTTTTGCATTTTTGCAGCAAGTTCGGTTTTTGCGCACGGTGTAGCAGAAGGCGATAAAGCCTTCTTTCAACAAAATAAAGGTATGCAGTTAATTCCGTATCTCTATCTAGGTGCCAAGCACATGGTGACGGGATATGACCATCTTTTATTCTTATTTGGGGTCGTATTTTTCTTGTACCGCATGCGTGACGTTGGTTTGTACGTCAGTCTCTTTGCAATCGGGCACAGCACTACTCTTTTGCTCGGTGTATGGAATGGTTGGCACATCAATCCCTATTTGATCGACACAATTATTGGTTTCTCTGTGGTCTATCGTGCATTTGATAACCTTGGTGGATTTAGTAAAGTTTTTGGCGTACAACCCAACAAAAAAGCGGCTGTTCTTATCTTTGGTTTCTTCCATGGTTTGGGCTTGGCAACGAAACTGCAAGACTTTGCCTTGTCCAAAGACGGTTTAATTCCCAATATGCTGGCCTTTAATGTCGGTGTCGAAATCGGTCAATTGCTCGCACTCGGCATGATCCTAGTGGTGATGCGCTATTGGCGCGCTACAACAAGTTTCATCAGCACTGCCTTTAAAGCCAATGTCCTTCTCATGGCATCAGGATTTCTGCTGGCTGGATATCAATTTACCGGCTACATCTTAAATAAATAAGCCACTTAACTCATTTTGGAATGTGTGCAGATCGGTAAAAAACTCTATCTACGCTTACCTCTGCCACTTTCCATAGCCTTATCATCGAATTATTAAAGGAATTATCATGACTACCGAACAAAATAGTGCTGCCGTCTCATCGGCTCCCGTAGCATCCAAGCTGCAATTATTACGCGGCGTATTGGTCGCCATCGTGATCGCTGGCATTTTGCTAGTCGTCGCCGTATTACCTGCCGAGTACGGTATTGACCCAACTGGAATCGGACAAAAGATCGGCTTGAAGAGTCTGTCTTCGAGTGCCGACGAAAAGACAGACGACACAACTAAAGACAAAACCGCAGTTCAAGCAAACATTAAACCTGCGGATACTTCCATTGCAGACGATGTGGACTCCATCGCACATACAGCAAAGACCATTGTTTCCAAACAAACGGTTGCCTACCGCACAGATACCCGTGAAATCGTTTTAGCGCCTGGCAAAGGGATAGAAATTAAAACACGCTTAGCCAAAGGGGCGACCTTGATTTACACATGGAAGACCAAGAATGGCGAAAAAATCAGTCACGATTTCCACGGTGATCCAATCAATGCAAAAGGCGATGAATTTGAAAGTTTCATTGAAGAGAAAGGCGTCAGTGAATCAACCGCTTCTTTAATCGCACCATTTACCGGCGTACACGGCTGGTATTGGAAAAATACGGGTACCACGCCAGTGACGGTACTCCTGCAAGCGAGCGGCTTCTATACGGAAATGTTTTATCCGAATGGTGACCCAGCAAGCAAATAAGTTTGATGCATCAGCAATGCTATCTAGTGCGGCATTCCTCAAGCGCAGCCCACCATAAACAGGATAATTATGCATAAAGGCGTTATCTACGCATTACTGGCCGCCATTCTATTTGGTACCAGTACTCCGTTCGCCAAAACCTTTATTGGACATATAGCGCCAGTCATATTGGCTGGCCTATTGTACTTAGGGAGTGGCATTGGCTTACTGATTTGGTATGCGATCCGCAAAGTCTTGTCTGGCAATGTGTCGAGAGAGGTCATTGGTTTAACCCGTGCAGACTTACCATGGCTAGGTGCAGCCATCATATCAGGGGGAATTGCTGGACCGGTATTGCTCATGACTGGCCTCGCGTTGACACCGGCATCGTCAGCGTCACTATTGTTGAATATGGAAGGCGTGCTCACCGCCATGTTGGCGTGGTTTGTCTTCAAAGAAAATTTTGATCGTCGTATCTTTATTGGCATGCTCTTCATTGTGGCAGCAGGCATCTTGCTATCGTGGGAGCAAGTGCCTGTGTTTGGCGTGCCATGGGGCGCTATCGCTATTCTGGCAGCGTGCTTTTGCTGGGCAATGGATAACAATTTTACCCGTCAGATTTCGGCGGGTGATGCCGTTGAAATCGCAGGCATTAAGGGATTAGTCTCGGGCACAGTCAATCTCAGTATCGGCATCGGTTTAGGTTTTTCACTACCTGACATCGGCACTGTCTTGACTACGGGTGCACTAGGTTTCTCAGGCTATGGGTTAAGTCTTGTGCTCTTTGTTTTAGCCTTACGACATTTGGGAACGGCACGTACTGGCGCTTATTTTTCCGCAGCACCGTTTGTCGGCGCGGCACTGTCATTAATGCTTTTAGGTGAATCACCTAGTATGACATTTTGGCTGGCCGCATTCTTGATGGGACTGGGGATTTATTTGCATCTTACGGAACACCATAGTCACTGGCATGAGCATGAAGTGATGGAGCATGCACATAGCCACACGCATGACAGCCACCATCAGCATGTTCATGAAGAACCGTGGGATGGTCAAGAACCTCATACCCATACCCATCGACACGAACCCATTAAACACAAACACCCGCATTACCCTGATATACACCATCGGCACACCCATTAAAGTGAAGTGAATCAGGATCAGCGTTAAATGAATTGTTATTAAAAAAGGGCTAATGCAGCGACGCCCAAAAAGTCGCTACAAACAAGGAGAACTTCATGAAGAAACGTACATTTTTAGTAGCGATCACTGCCATGGCATTAGCAGGAACAGCCCTAGCACACGGTGTAAAAGCTAAATTTGGTGGTGTGATGGGCGAAGCTAATGACTTACAGTTTGAACTCGTCAATAAAAATGGTAGTGGTACGATTTATGTGTACACCGATCATGGAAAAGATGTCACAACTGATGGTGCCAGTGGAACGTTAACAGTCACTAACGGTAAAGTTAAAACCGAAGTTGCTTTAACCGCCAGCGGCAAAAATATCCTCGAAACAAAAGGCGATGCCAAGTTGGTCGCTGGATCTAAGGCAATTGCGACAATTACTTTTGCAGATAAAAAAACGGTACTCGTCAATTTTATTTCAAAATAATCGAAGCAAAAAACGCTTATTAACACCGTGAAAGCCATAGCTGGGTAACACCTCGGCTATGGTGAATACGCTTCGGACATCCTCATGGATTTCAGCCATCGATCATCAGGCTTGAAAGTCGAAGAGGTTCTTGCCAGTTTTTGTTTTTTTAGGATTTTCCTGCGATGTATACTTGACGCTATTTTCAAGAGAAGTCTTAAAAACCTGTGCGAATTTCCAAACAGATTTCACTCTTTAATTACGAAGTTCACCCCTGAATCCAATTCGATTTAACAAACATTTCACATCTCTAAATAATTCAATATTTTTGATATCTGCCCACAAATGACAAAACACTTCATGGTAAATTGTAATAAATCAAGTTACCATTTCCCGTCAACATCCGAGACTATTCATGGCCAGCCTCCACGAATCCGCCTATCCTCGCCTAAAACCAGAGCCAACCCAAAAAGAATTAAGTGACATATACACACCGAGCGCAGACGAGTATGCGTTCGCGTTGGATAATGTGCGGCGCCCCATCGCTAGGCTCGCGTTGGTGATTCAAATGAAGCTATTCCAGCGACTTGGTTATTTCTTGCCATTGGCCGATGTTCCGGAACAAATTCGTGAACATATTGCCCGCGCCTGCAGTTTTGCGCGAATACCTGAAGCAATTGAATTCACTCAATATGATGTATCTGGAACCAGACAATTACACAGGAAAATTTTACGCGATTATTTCAATGTCAAAGCGTTAGGGCCAGAAGGACGAGAATGGCTCAGCGGCGTAGCGGAAACCACGGCACATACTAAGAATACTGTCATTGACATCATAAACGTATTACTCGAAGAATTGGTACATCATCGCTATGAAATTCCAGCATTCGGCACGTTGCACGACATTGCTGAGCGTGGCCGGGAAAAAATCAATCGCCATTTTTATGAAACGATCTCGTCTGCATTGACGACCACAGCGAAGTCCATGATAGACGATATGCTCAAAACGTCCAGTGGCACAACACAAAGTGGCTGGCATGCGTTAAAGCGTGAACCGAAAAAACCAACTAATAAAGAAGTACGTCAATATCTGCAACATGTGCAAAGACTAAAGCATCTGGCTGATCAATTGCCTGAAATCGATGTACCTATTCCTAAACTTAAATTCTTCCGAACCATGGCACGCGCCTTAGATGCATCTGAGGTGGCAGAATTAAAACCCATGAAAAAATATGCGTTAGCGGTGATTTTTATTCGAGCGCAATACAGTAAAACCTTGGATGATGCCGCTGATATTTTTATTCGCTTAATGCAAAATTTAGAGAACAATGCGCGGCAGCAGCTTATCGCCTATCAAATTGAACATTCTAAACGGGTCGATATGTTGGTCAGTCAATTACGTGATCTATTACAAGCCTATAAGTTAGATGGGACAGATACGCAGCGTGTCGATGCCATCAAAGGCTCTCTTGTCACAGACATCCAATCTTTACTAAATGAATGCGATGAACACATGGCCTATGCCAATCGTAATTTCCTACCATTTTTGATTAAACCGTTTCAACCCATGCGCGCTTTGATATTCAATTGTCTTGAAATAATGAATCCAAAGACCACCAGCTTAGATGTAACGTTGGAGCGTTTGCTAAATGTCTTGAAAATAAACAGAACAAGTCGTACCGACTTGGTTGAATTGAGTCGGTTTGGTATCGACGCAGACAATGATTTTGAATGGATGACACAGCAATGGCGTAAGCTTGTTTGTGGCAAAGCAAACGGCAAGGCAAAGATTGATTGGGTATCTCGTAAATATCTCGAACTGTCCGTGCTATTTCAAGTGAAGGACGAACTGAAATCAGGCGATTTGTGCATTGCAGAAGGCGAGCGTTACGATGACTATCGGGAGCAGCTGGTCGATGAAACTACATTTCAAAAGGAATTAGAAGAATATGGTGAAGTCACTGGCATTCCTACAGATGCCAGGGTGTTTACGCTACAAATACGCGATGAGCTTAGTAGCTTGGCGACACAGATAGACGCGGATTTTCCGGAAAATACCCATGCCGATATCATTGACGGCCGATTGATACTGAAGCGAAATATGACGATTGAACCCACTGAAGAAGTAAGAATTGTCGACGTCTTAATCACAGAACGAATGCCACCTGTGAGCGTGGTCGATGTCTTGGTTGATACTGAGTCCTGGCTCAATCTCCACCATTATTTCAAACCGGTTTCAGGTAATGAAAGCCGCATTGAAGATCCGCGTATGCGTCTGGTGACGACGCTATTTTGCTATGGCTTTAATCTAGGCCCGTCGCAAACTTCACGCTCCGTCAAAGAATTTAACCGTAGACAGGTGTCTTGGTTAAATTTGAAGTATGTAACAGAGGAAGCACTTGATAAGGCCACCACCCGAGTAATTAATGCGTATAACAAGTTTGAACTACCAAGTTATTGGGGTAGTGGTAAACATGCTTCGGCAGATGGCACCAAGTGGAACGTATATGAACAAAATCTACTGTCGGAATATCATATCCGCTATGGCGGGTATGGCGGAATTGGGTATTACCATGTATCCGATAAGTACATCGCTCTTTACAGCAATTTTATTCCCTGCGGGGTCCATGAAGGAAACTACATTCTGGATGGTTTAATGGCGAATGAATCCGACATTAAACCAGACACCATGCACGGCGATACGCATGCGCAGAGCTTTACCGCCTTTGGTCTTGGACGTCTTGTAGGTATTAAATTGATGCCTCGGATACGCAATGTGAAGGATCTTGTTTTTTACCGTCCGGAAGCAGGCGGTAAATATAAAAATATTGATTCGCTATTTGGTGACTCGATTGACTGGAAAATAATTGAAACGCATGCCCATGACATGATGCGCGTCGCAGTGTCGGTCAAGTTAGGTAAAATCACCGCCTCAACAATATTGAGACGATTGGGAACCTATAGCCAAAAGAATAAGCTGTATTTTGCCTTTCGTGAACTAGGGAGGGCAATTCGAACCATATTTTTGCTGAAATACATCGCTGATCCAGAGCTACGAAAGGTCATTCACGCAGCAACCAATAAAAGTGAGGAGTACAACGGACTGGCTAAATGGGCATTTTTTGGCGGTGGCGGGATCATTGCTGAAAATATTCTTCATGAACAGCGCAAGCTGGTGAAGTATAACCACTTGGTAGTCAATCTAATTATTTTACACAATGTACATAACATGACCATCGTATTGAAAAAAATGCGTGAGGAGGGGGTACTGGTTACCCCAGAAGTCTTGGCAGGTTTGTCACCTTATCGCACAGGGCACATTAACAGGTTTGGTGAATACACGCTAGATTTTGAGCGAGAAGTTCTGCCTATGGATTACCTGACAAAAATCATTTTGGATCGTGTGGAAGAAGAAACAAAGAAAAATACGTCTACTTACAAATCAATAAGTTAAGTCATTTTCTGCTGTTTTTTTGCCGAATCCCTGCCGACCCTCATAAAGCTGCTGACGACCAACACCCTTAATGCGCGGTGCAAACATAGACTTCAATAAGTAAGTTGAGCCGAAGAGAATTTCAGAAAAGCCATGGGTATCTGTTGAATGAATATCACTCTTGATCACATCGTTATGCATCAATCCATCGATCACATAAGCTGCTTCTCGCTCGGCAGAAGTGATGACGGTCGAATGCCACAACAAATGGCGCATGTCGATAAAACTAATTACACTGACACCCTTGTCCTTCCCTAAATATTTGTATGAGTAATTGGCGTTTAAGGAGTCCACGGCCACTTCGAACTTCTGTCCATCACTCGACGTATGTAATACGTCTGGCTTTTGGCGATAGAGATTGGGCAGTTCCATTCGATCTACAAACTGTAAAATACGATCATTAGCACTATGAATATTCGCTAAAGAAAAATACCAATTAACTGCAGTATCAAGTTCGTTCTCGTTAATCTGTTTAGATATCTGAGCAAGCTTTCTATGACCAATGTCGCAGCCATAACCGATGATACCGGCGAAGAAGACTTT
>Ga0075160_10001494_pt1 | contig 14201 bp, 16 predicted proteins | sample JI91814C2DNA_FD_70969 | JGI IMG/M metagenome (GOLD analysis project Ga0075160, IMG submission 70969) | Wastewater effluent complex algal communities from Wisconsin, to seasonally profile nutrient transformation and Carbon sequestration -... | ecosystem: Engineered > WWTP > Effluent > Algae... | reverse complement strand
ATCCATGGCTCCGCCCAGACCTTCAGCACCGGCTTTTACGGATTGCCAGAAGGTAGGGGATGCGTCCATTGGTTGTGATTTTGAGTATTGCTTTTCTTGATCTTTATGAAGTTGTTCAGCGTAAGAATTCGCAGCATCAACAGAATCGAACTTACCTAGAAACTTTCCTGTTTTGCGGTATTGGTCAATAGCTTCATTTTCAGAAAGAATACGCCCATCGTCAGACACAGTAGGAACCAACACTTCCTTTCCATCTTCTTCAAAAGACATAGAACGCACAGTACTTATTGAACCATCTGCGTTGTTAACAGAAGGGCGTGTGGTTAAGTCAATGTTCCCTAACCCTAGATTTTTAGATTGAGCAAAATGTTGAGCAGCAAAGGATTCAACCTGTTCAGGGGTTGCTCCCTCAGGTCCTTCGAATTTGTAGATCTTTTCGTCAGGACCTTGAACTTTGTAAATGGGCATTGTGGATTATTCCGTACCGATGAATTTGAAACCGGTGTTAGATGGTTGAACGTTTTGTAGACCAGCGCCTGGGGTTTTCGTAGAGACAACCGCCTGGGCTTCACGCATAGAATCTGCTTTCATCTTTGCAAGCTTTTCTTCCGTAATAGTCATACCAGCAGATTGCTCGATTTTCTTTTGAAGTATTTCTGCGGCTGTTGCTGCAAGAGGATCATTCTTTTCTGCTGCTTGTGCTTTCTTGTAAGCCACTTCAGCTTCAATCTCTTGCTTCTTAAGAGGGAACAACTCAGCGTTCATCTTTTGGTTATCACGCGAGATCTCTGTCTGCAATCTGTAAGAGTCAGCTCTGTCGAGAGCCATTTGGTTCTCAAGGGCTTGTTGTTGTGCTTGCTGTGCCATTTTTTGTTGAGCAATCATTTGTTCCGAAGCGTAAGCAGCACCGGCACCGATGTTACCGTTGTTGGCTACAGTACCAGCTCCAAAGGCCCATAGGGGAGACTGAAGGAAGTCCCAGAAGTTGTCTTGTTTGCTTTCAGAAGCAGGGGTGGTTGTAGATTCTCCTGTGAATGTGTCGAGACCCTCAGGTGCAAACGCAGACTCGGCACCTGTCGAAGGTTCTGCTTCAGAGATTGCTTCGTTGCGGTATTTATCCATCATGTCAGCAATGGCAAGTACGTTCTTGCTCATCTCAGGATCAAGTTCATCAGCGTTCATATTTTCAGCAAAGAACTTGGCAAACTCTGGAGTTGACGCACGACCTACCTTACCACCGCTTGCTTCGTTTGCAGCAGCTTGTTGTAAAAGGTACATGGCATCGTTTTGGTTCTTGTCACCTAGATTAACGTCAACATCGTCTCCGGCTTCAGAAGGAGATGTCAACCAATTGCCAAGAAGCTGTAGGTCTGTAGATGGAGCACGTAGAGCTTCCACAGGGATAGTTCCCAGTGCAGCACCAAAAGATCCTAGACCGAGTGCACCGTTTTTACCGTAACCTAAAAGTTTGTCTAGGGGTGAATCTGTGTTTGACGGTCTGTACGCAGCGTCTCTGTTAGAAGTAACAATACCTGACAGATAATCTGAAATTGGTTTTAACAGATCTTTATCTGTGTCTACTCGTCCGCCTTTAGCGTACTTTTTTACTTGTCCACCTTGCTTGTAGGTAACTCCGGTGTTGTACCCACCAAGACCTAGCATTCCCATACGTGGTGAAGAACTCATGAGTGAAGAGGCTATACCGCCAGTACCTGTAGCTGCGCCTGCTAGTGACCCTAAACCACCCATACCAGAGAACAGTGACGACATTCCTCCTGTGAAAGGAGCTGCAATCATAGAGCCTAAACCAATAGCTGTCCCCAAACCTGAGCTTGGTGATTTGCTTGTAGTTGTTTGGGTGCCTTCGTAAGTAGAGCCAGTTGTAATACCGGCCATCGGGTACAAAAGATTCCCAAGGAAATTAAGTTGATCGTACGGGTGTTGTTGTTCTTGTGCGTATTGCTGGTAATCCCAGTTAAGACCCGCTTGGTTTTGTGCTTGTTGTGTAGCACCTGTTTGTTCAAGCGCGGCAAGACCCGTTAGGTTTTGGGATTGGTTGGCACCGGCCAGTTGGCTCATAAGAGTACCGGCGTTAAGCTTGTTACCTTGTTGGTTAAGAGCGAGGTTAGAGGCATCTGTGTAAGCAGATTGCAGCCCTGTTGTTTGAATATCGGATAGACGTGTGTTCACATCGTTGTAAGCGTTTGCTTCCACGATACCGTGACGGTCACCACCGAAGGCTCCAGCGTTAGCCGCTGCATCTCCGATACCGTTCATTTGAATATCGAAGTCACGTAGTGCTCCACGCTTTTGCATGTCCACAACATTCTGCATGTAAGGAGACATGTACTGAGAAATATCCCCTGAAGTTATATCTTGTGAACCGGCAGTAATTAGATTTTGAGCATTTTGCTGAAGACCTGCTTGTTGGCCTTGCATAGCAGAAACACCCTGGAACGCTTGGATTTGCTCAGGGGTAAGACCGGCAACCATGTTACCAGAGTACGGTGTGTAGTTTTCAAGAGATAGAGTGTTGGCGCGACTGGCTATATCCGGAAAGATGTCTTTCAGATAGTCCGGAAGTACCGGTGTAGATGAACCACTCGATTGAGATGTTGAAGTTTGTTTACCGCCGCCGAGCAGACCGCCCATAATTTAGATTCCAAAGGATAACAGGAAACCGCATTTCTTAAATCCTTGAGACTTAAACAGGCGTTCCTTGGCTTCGGTCCTATCGTTCGACATGAACGTCATAATGACCGGTAATTTATTTAATTTAGCGAAGTCTTTTATTGCACCCGCAAGGGCCTTAAAGACTTTACCACCGTTACGCGCTTCAGGATCAACGTAGAAAATGAAGTCGGACACAACAGGTTTTTCACTCCACCAGGTGCTGGTGATTTGAGTACCTACAAAGCCCTTTATTTTACCATCTTCCTTAAAGACGAACAAAGGAGAGGTGGACCATTTATCGTAGAAAAATTCAGTAGTTTTAACAAGATCCACGGCTGGAAGGTTGTCAAAACCGTGTTCTTTAGGAATCCTAAGGGCCATCTGAATGACCACAGGGACATCTTCCTTAGAGGCAGAATATATCAATTTTAAGGGGCTTTTTTACTTACGGCCTTACTCACCAACTCAGAAAGGGGTGGAGATTGTTTCTCACCACCTTGTTTCATCATACCGCGCACTTGGGTGACAATTTGGTTTAAAACACGAGAACCGGCATCAGAAGATCCGTTACCCATGAAAGACACAACATCGGCTGGAAACACGAATTCACCCTCAGAAAGGGCTGCTGGTTCACCTTCGACAGACGCAGGTACGAAGTCTGCAAGACCTCCTCCGGTACCTTGGACAGGTCCAGGTTGTTCAGAAGGGTCGTTCATAATGTCGCCTAGAAGGGAATTAATCGGATTCATAGTTAAAGGTCTTTGTTTTAAAACCGTTTATCTCAACAAGAAATTGACGGAGGGATTTGTCGGCTTTTTGGGTGTTGCATTGCTGACAAGCAGCGAGTTCATTGAAACGTTTTCGAAGACCACCTTTAGAGAGGGGGATTATGTGGTCTATTGTAGCAGTAGCAGGATATCCTAAACCTAAAGTCATGAAATCAGTACAGTAACCACAGCGGCCACCTTGCTCTTCAAAATAGTCTCTAAGTTTACGTTTTCGTTCCAAAAGTCACCTCAAAAGTATACCACAGGGGTTAAAAGTAGAAAAGGTTAATTTACGGTGTTAGTAGTCAGTTTCGATGTAGTCGCTCATAAGATCCAACCCTACAGCCAAACCAGTTGCGTTGTTTGTTCTGTACGCCCACATATAAGAGAGCAGAGTTGTGGTCGCAGGAAGGACAACACCGCCAGAACCGCTGATGGTTCCTGTAGCTACGTCGCCTGTGTTCAATCTTGTCACTCGGTAACTTATCACCCCGTTTTGGTTTGGAGGGGAGAACAGCACTAGCTCATAGGCGTTTGCGCTTCCGTGAGTTATGGGGAAGTTCGCGCCCAAGTCAATCGGGGTTTGAGCAGAAGAGCCCCCATAATAAATCTTTAAGTTTGTATCAGCGGCACCGTGACCTACCCCACAGCAGTTAGTCAGCGTTGAAGGCTCTACGTTTGTGGGTGCGGCTACAGAAGAAGATATGCCGACAAACATTCTAGCACCAGCAACACTGGCCGCGTCAGAAATACCAAATCTCGTTACTTTATGAAACCCGCCGAGCGTCCCATCACCAACAGTTATCTGAGCTGCCGCCTGTCTAAGACTTGTTAAAGAACCTGCACCCGCAGCCGAAACATATCCAATACGTCTCATACGTGTGAACAGATTTGTCGTTGCTACGTTTCTTGCTGTAGCCGTTCCAACAGCTGTTAATGCTCCAAAACCCAAAACACCCGGAACAGTAGTTGCGTTTCCTTGTGGTCTCCAGTATCCAATAGAGTTACCTGCAAGGAAAGGTTGAATGGGTGTGTCTACTCCAGCAGGACCAATCCACTTAGGCATGATGCGTCCACCTACTGATTTGGCGTACATAGTAATAGCGCCTGTAGGCGGTGATGGGTCTGTTGTTGCATTGAAATCAAGTCCACCTACTGCGCCAGAAAAAGCACCGTAAGCAAGGGAGTTCCACGCTGTGGCTCCGTCACCAATTTTATATTGGGATGTAGTCAGGTCCAAACCCAACTCACCTTGAGCAAGAACGGGATTTGTTGAAGCCCAGTTTGCTGAAGTGTCACGTCTGAATTGTATAAGATCGGCCATTACGCCCCTCCACCATCAATTACTGTAGCTCCGCCGTAAACACTAGCTGCGGACCCACCATCAACGTTAGACGACCCAGCTACGACTAAATCGCCACTTCCTAAAATCGTCGCACCGTTAATTGTTTTTATGTTTGTACCGGCAACCAGAGTAGCTTGGTAAGAACCAGCGGCTTGCTTTGTAGCGAGAACTGAAACCAGATCTAATTGATCGGTTAATGTTCCACCGATACTGCCCCAAACTGCTGCTCCACCTGATGTAGGTGCAATGGCGTTAATAGCGTCTTCGATATCTGTTACGATTTCGGGGATTGTCCCGCGTTTTAAAAGTGTGACCATCTATTGAAACAATACGTAATTAAATGTCCTGTCTGTTGCAGGATCGCTAGAATGTGAAATTGTGAAAGACTCGTCTGAAGTTATCCAGTAGAATGCACCGCTGGCCCAGTCGAAACCTGCGTTAGTAGTCGTAGGTTGAAGAAACACAACGCTTTTGGCTGTACATAGTCTGTCGTACACGATTGTGCTTGTGGCACTTGGTGTCAAAGTAACTTCACCTTTTCGTGGTGTGTTGAAATCTACAGTACTTGCTAGGTCTGAAAGAAACAAAGACAAGGCACGTGTAAACTCATTCAAAAAAGCTCTAATGGGTGCTAGTACATTTCTTTCTAACGGAACATCTGCACGAGATTCAAGGCGAGTTGGATCAGGTAATCTAAGGGGTGTTAAAGGCATCGTTAGCGCTCCCCATCCGGTTTAATAGATATACGTGTGATCCCAAGGCGGAAGTCAGAACCTTGAACACTTGTAGAATACTCGATAGCTGCCTGACGACCTCTAGCTCTCATGCTGATCTTTTGGGTAGCGCTTGTAACAGCGTACGGACCTTTCTCTTGTGTTTCAATAGAGTTTGGGTACTTTTTTGTTGTCATCGTAATATTGGTTGTTTTTTCAAAGAAGCCATCGGGGATGATTCTATCGATGAATACGAGGTTTTGTCCGTCACCAATGTCAAAATCGGCAGTACGAAGGAAGGCTCTTAAATTAGATCCATCATCGTCTTTACCTACTTCGTGTGCGTAGAGGTAACCATCAGCGTCTGTGGCGTAAGGTCTATCGAAGATATCGATGTCGTTCCAAGTTGTACGCTCAATAGATCCGTCATACCAAACCTTGTCTAGGTAGTTAAACACTACGTAGCGGCTGTTTTCAATCTCACCACCGGCTGGGTAGAACCACCACACTTCGTCAAACTCAGTGTTAATGCCAGCGTGTACTTTTTCCTTTTGGTCAAAGTTTAGAGATCCAGGTGTGTTAGGTGAAAAGATGTACTCTTGGAGGGAGCAAGGAAGAGTTTGTGCGACCCCATCGTACAGATAAAAGCCTGTAGGAGCCATCCAAATAACAACACCGTTGACATCCACAGCGGCATGTTGAGAAACAATCCCGGGGATTTTACCAAGGTTGTCGAACGAGAACACGAAGTCACCACCAATACGTCTCATAGAGTGTAGAGCTTCATCGGTGAACACAACGATTTCACGGCGGGTCTTAAGGGCTGTAATGATAAAAGAACCTGATTCCAATCTGAAGGAGCCAGCTTGGTTGGTTACAGCAGCGTTCCACACTCCGTAGTTTTCGCTATCACTCCATCTAACTAGAAGGGGATCGAAAAGACCGGATACGTTGTGGGTTCCGAAGGCAACAACGTGTCTAGCTGGTTGAGCGACGAGCATGAAGTTAACAACGGAAGGAGCAGCAGAAGAGATAACACGTGCGCGAGTGTCTGTACCATCATCGGCAACCCAAGTGTAAATTTTACCACCTCTAGGGTTTGCCAGAAGGTCTTCACCCCAGTTGTCAAGAGACCATTGACGTAGTTCGATACCAACGCCTGATCCTCCTCTAGGTCTACCCCAACCAGCAGATAAAGAGGTTCCAACGGAAACTCCAGGGGTTCCCCAGGTACCGGCACCCCAACCAGCGGCGAATGTGTTGTCAGCCTCACCCGAGTCGAGAAGGAATTGAAATACAGCTGGACCACCTACAGCAGATACCGAAGTGGTTGCTGAAGTTGACGCTTGTACAATGAAATAATTGGTACCGGCAGATACAATTTGGTATTCGTCTAAAAGATTGATACCAGCAACTGAAGCTGTCGTTTCAAACAAAACCCAGTCACCGGCGTTGCGGTTGTGCCCGTTGACGCTTACGGTAATAAAAGATGAACCCGATGCTACACTAAAAACGTTTGAGGCAGACGCAGAGCTGTCAATAGGGGTGATGTCGATAATCTGACCGCCGTTGTAAAGTTCAAGCTTTTCGTTTGTTCCTACACCGATGTATTTCTCTTCATCGAGGTCAACCCAGGTAAGCATGTCACGAGGAACACCTATGAAATGATCAGGCGTGTCTTTTGTCCACCCACCGATTTTCTCGGGGCGTTTATAGCGAAACCTGATGTGGTCTCCGTCAACATATTGCCCTTCAGCATCGTAGTCAGTAGTGTTACGATTTATACCAGGAACTGTGTTGACTTTCTGAATTTGTGTGTCAGAGGTTGTCATTGACTACTAGATTTTAATCATCCAAACCGTAGTTTTGTACGGTGGAAGAGAGACTGTGTGAGTGTGAGTTCCAGATGCTGTAATAGTGTGGGAGTGACCTGTATCAGAACCTGCGGAAGCGGTAGCTCCGGTAATAGTGTGGGTGTGTGAACCCTCAGAAGAAGGTGTTGTGTACGTATCTGGAGACGAGCTTAACCCAACCGCAAGACCTGCGACACGAAGTGCTGATACGGAGCCATCGTTAACACTTGCGCTTTTTGCTTGAACAGTGTGGGTGTGGGTTCCACCTGCTGACATACTCAGTGTTCCTACAGCGTGGGTGTGGGCCGGAAGGTCTGCGGTCAGCAAGGCGTACGTACCAGTAGACCCACCGTGTGAGTGGTCACCGCCAGCGCCTGTCGTTGCGGCGTAAGCTCCACCAGATGCAGTTAGAGATCCTGTGATGTTTGTTTTTGGAATACCGGAATCATCTTGTCTTGCACCGATCATAACAACATCTCTGCGGTCTGGAATGTTAAACGTGGTTGTACCGTTACCTGATCCATGAATAGTTCCAATAGCACCAAAGAGGGCTGCATAAGTCGTTCTTGAAACAGCGGCACCGTTGGCAAACAACCAACCGGCTGGAATGTCTGCAATTGCTCCTGCCCATGCTTGTTCCATCCCCGGTTGAAAAATACGGGTGCTATCTGTTGTTGAGGCTACGTTAGCAACCTTCGTTACGTTCGTCCCATCGCAGATAACGATCATACGGTCACCTGGTTCGATGGTTGTTCCTGTACCAGATCCAGTCGTAACTGTTACTGTAAAGGCTCCTGTATGATCGGCCAAGAGAACGTACATCTTGGATCTGGCAGGAACGATAACGCTGAGGTTTCCTGAAACAACACCTGTTGTTTGGATGATCATGTTACGTGCTTCGTCGTCAGCACCGTTAGCTGTCGTTAGGGTGTGGTCAGAAGAACCTGTGATGTTTTCTGTGTGAAGACCTGCGATAGAATCTTCAATAAGTTGAAAGTTGGTGTCACATAGGTCACCCCAGGTGTATTCGTTTTCACCGTTGGCTTGATCAATCAGTCTTAGAAGGTTTGTATATGTTGAAGGCATTAAGGGGTAACTCTAATTATACGTTACCTGTAAGGGTATTTGTATCGGGGTTCTTAGGAGATTTCGCGCTATCACGACGAGATCTACGGGCTTCGTTATTGAGACCCTCAAGCGCTCTTGCGTATTTAGGTTCCCATACCGTATCACGTGTACCGTAGTCTTTCATGAATTCTGACATATGTGACATGGTTGCATAAAGGAGAGCATCAGGTGCGCGTGACGTGAAGTAGTTTGCAGATACGCTTGAGGTAAGATGCGGAACATCCTGAACGCAGTTAACCGTGAATACGTAGTTTTGGTCGGGTGTGGGTGCTAAGATCCACGCGGCAGAGTCCCAGTTACCGAAGTATTTAGGTTTATCTTTTGTTGTTACGTTAGGCCAGTAGTCCTTGATGAAGCTTGCAGTTTTCATTGCAGGAAAGTTCACCGAACCTGAAACTTCAAAATAAAGGTCTTGGACCACACGGTAGCCCTCAGGTTTAAAAAGGAACTGATTACCACTTGTGGCTGTTACAAAGACAACCTCTTGGATACCATCGGTGTCCAGTTCTTTCATCAAACGTTCTTCAGCAACGTAGATCGCTGTAGGAATGTAATTGAAGAACTCTTCTCCATCATCCTCAGCAAGGGCTACAACGGCTGATACTAATGTGTCGTAATTTGTAATCATTGTTATACTGCTCTTAAATTGTCTACGTAAACAACCGCGTTTCCACCGTTCAGACCAAGCTGAATGATGTCTAAAGAAACAGCGATGTTCGATCTAGGGGTCACAGTGGTTAAATCTAAACTTAAGGTAAATGCGCCAGTAGCACCTGAAGTAGTAGCTGTGTCTGTTCCTGTAAAACCAACTTGATCAAAAACACCAAAAGCCAACAAACAATCAGAGGGTAACGAACTGATGTAAACATCGATGTACAAATTGCTGTAATCTTGTAAGTCATAAAGAACATTTGGACCGGAGATATAACCGTCACCAGAGAACGTGCCGCCTGATGCTTGTATTCTCCATGCGTAAGTTCCTTGTGTTTCGTGTGTTGTTCGTCTATCCACGGACACGCGATCATGGTCCCAAGTTCCACCATTCAAAGCTGTATACGGGTTAGCTTCAAAACCATCTAAAAGAGTGGCTGTGGGGGCTGCGCCGCTATTTTGTACATACTGAAAGAACACGGTTAAACCTCTCTAAATACAGCGGTCCAAGCAAACTTCATCGCTGAAGAGTTAGTTGTGATTTGTATTCTAATCGGGTTGTTGGCTGTGCAAACAGCGTTTACGTTTTGGTTTACAAGGGCTGTTCCTGCGGACACAGAAGTAGCCAATGTCGCGTTTGAGCAAACAATGTTGTAATAACAAGTTCCTGAGCTGGTACGTGTTGCCACAGAAGCCAGCGTATAGTTGATTGGTGGGCAAAGGAAGATCGTGTAGGATCTTACGCTTACTGTATCAATCAAACCTGAGTAAGGGATGTATTTAACAAAGGCTGACGAAGATGTCTTTGTGAGGAATCTTGCTTCGGCACAGGCTGAGGCTATGAAACCTGATGACGAGACCTTAGTGAGGTACAAAGCATCGGCTGAGGCAGATGTTAGATAAACTGAAAGTTCTGTAGTCTTGGCAAACGCCGAAGATGATACCTTCGTCAGATAAGTGGCATCAGCAGAAGCTGACGTTAGATAGACTGAAAGTTCTGTTGTTTTAGCAAAGGCACTAGATGATGTCTTTGTCAGATATAACGTGTCAGCTGTCGTTTGGGTTAGGTAGCCAGCGGCGTTAACAATAGATTGAATTTGAGCAGACGCTGAAGCCGATGTGATGTAACCAGCTGCGTTTGTAATAGCGACGATAACAGCCGAAGCTGAGGCAGAGGTGATGTACCCGGCAGCATTGGTAATGGCTGCGATAACAGCTGAGGCGGAAGCCGATGTAATGTACCCTGCGGCGCTTGTAATTTGTACGATAAGCGCAGAAGCAGCTGCTGATGTCACGAACTCTGAAAGGTCTGATGTTTTAGCAAAGGCGCTTGAGGACACCTTTGTTAGAAAAGCATCGTACGCAGACGCTGAAGTGATATAAGCTGAAAGTTCATCAGGTTTGACAAACGCTGAAGACGATACCTTTGTTAGGTACAGGGTGTTCGCTGTAGTTTCTGTGATGTAACCTTGAGCAGCTACAACGCTAACAATTTGGGCTTGGGCACTGGCGTTGGTAATGAAACCTTGAGCAGAGCAGAAATCTTGAGCTGCTACACGACCGATAACAGATGCTTCGGCTGACGTGACAAATTCCGCTACGGAAGCTGACGTGACAAACCCCAGAGTCTCCCCCATGGTCTCAAGAGTGATTTGCACAATAGTGTTATTTTGGTTGATAAGGATGGTATCAGTCGTGCTTGCTTCAGAAGCTGTTGTAAAGCTTTGACCATCGTTTTTCTTAAAAGTCATAAATTAATCCGGGATCATAACAGGCTGGAAGTCAGCGCTTGTGTCGAAGATAATGAAAGATCCATCTTCGGTAAAAATGAAAGGTGGGCTTGGGTCGCGCACGTCTGGGTGAGCGTTTTTCAAACCGATAGCTTCGCGGGTGTCTGCCGGGAAGTTTTGAGGGTGGTCTACGCGGTTCCACATACCGTCAGATTCTGATCTGTGAATAAACAGGTTTGTACCTGGTTCGAAGATCATCTCACGGTAGGGGTACCTGAAGCCAGATCTGTCGGAAATAGCTAAGGCGTGTTTACCTGTAGCCCATTTCTTTCCGGATGATCTTTTTCTGTTTGGTCTTCTTGATCTCACTACGATCCTAGTTGCGTTCTTGAATACGGATGAACGGCGTAATCCACTCTTTCTCTGTCTTCAGACATAGCGAGGTCCAGAGATTCTAAATATTCGCTTTTGTAGTACATTACGCTATCACGATCTAATTGACGGATCTCGGCCATCTTCCAACGTAGCCCGTAAACAATTGAGGGTAGATAACGAGAAGTAAAGTCTACAAGCTGGTAGCTAGAAGTAACATCAGCAACCTTAGTACAGCTCCACGCTACAAATTTAAACGTTGCGTTGTTTGGTACTTGCCAGAAATTTATAAGAAGCTGGTCTCTTTGGGCATCCACCATGAATTGTGTGGGGCGACCAGGGCTGTCCTTCACAGGAATATCTAACCAGTCCTGAAGAGAGATCCTTTCAATCGGTGTGTCGATGGTTTGGGTAGATGTAGACGTACGAATAACAGCGTCCAGAATGTTGATCACCGAGGTTCCCATGGGGTACCCAAGTGAGCTTCCGGAAGTCAGGGGTACGACAATTTGCTCCATAGAAGCCAACGGAACCATCCCTCTGTTTTGCATGTCGATAAACAAAAGGTTTAGGGCGCGTCTAGCGAGTTTTGCTTCGTATTGAGATACGTGCTCCCCACCGAGACCCTCAAGGGCTTGCTCGATGATTTCGTCTATAGGTAGATCAAATAGCTTTGTAGTTCCGACTGTTTCAGCCATGGTTAAACCTTAAATAATCCCATACCTAAAATTGTACAGTCAGACGCTGTTGCGATACCGGCGTCTTTAACTTGGAGACGCAAACGGATACGAATAGATGTTAGTGTTCCAACTGAAATGGGGAGATCTGGACAGGTGATTAACATCTGGCCTGTGTTGACATAGTTTTCTGCGATGAGTGCAGCACTTTCGTAAAAACCGTTCACGTTTCTTAACGTCTGGTCAAAAAGAGGAGCTACCTCAACAATTACTTGGAAGTAGTCGATATTGGCGCAGTTGCTCATGTTGACCAAAACTTGTGGTCTCAGTGTATCGCCATTGGAATATCCTGTCGTTACGTATTGACCGATCTCCCATGCGTTACCACCGTCTGTTGAAGTACCAGAGAAAACAATTCTTTGTTTGTCACCTGCTGTCTTAGAAGGTGTTACCGGACCGAATACACCGTAAGTCCATCCTGTAGCAATGTTAGAGCCGCCACTTCCCCCTGTTCCGGCCATGACACCGTTTGTACAGATGTTGGATGCGGCGGAGAAATCTGGTAGGGTAGCGTCACCGTAGACACCTGCAAGACGCGTCTTAATAGCGTTCCCTACGAGGTAAGCGCCGTAAGGAGCCAGGTGGAGACCATCAAGTGTCGATCCTGTAATAGGTTCGTTGTTACCATCGTTCATAGGTGTGTACCCATCAACAGCGATAACTTTACCACCACGGGTTCCGTTCTGAGCCATGATGTAAGTGTTTACATCTAGGATAAATTGCTTTTTAGCTGCTGGGCTAGATGAATGCGTTCTAGGTGTAATTGTCAAGATAACAACAGTTTTACCTAAAGTTGTTGCGATGTAATCTAAAATAGCACCGATGTTACCTGTAGTCGAAGGAACGTTCAGACCGTCAACATCGTTTGTACCGCCCATGAAAAAACAAACGTCGAAAGTAAGTGGGGCTAGATCGGTAACACGAGCAAGCATTTGACTTGTGCTGTTACCGGAAACGCCTTTGTTGTTCACCGCTGGCATTTTCATACGCGCATTTGTCAGAGCATTGTATTGGCAGAAATACCCTGAGTTACTGTACGAAATAGTGTCAGTGAAATTGATGACGTTGATGGCTGTGATAGAATCACCGAACAACGCTGCGGTTTTCGCAGAGGAGTCCACAGGTGCGCTACCACCGGAACCTACACCTGTGATTGGTGAGATAATTCCTGAGGTAACATTAGAGATGACACTTGAAAGAGTGGAACGCAAATTTGGTACTCTGGTTTACAAAATACCGATAACTGTGGCTGTTCCCGAAGAACCTACTTTTTCAACCTTAACGATGTCGCATGGTCCGTTGATAACAAACGCAAATGAGTTCGTGGCTGTTGTGTACGCTGAAGAACCAGCCGAAACGGTTTCTTCCAGGTGTGTAATAAAAGGCAGTTTGGTTTCGGGATCTGTCGTGATCAGGTATACGTTAATCTCAGCGCCGGATGTCAGGGTGCCATAAAGGTTTCTTTGGAGACCACCGGCATCAAAGCGGTAATCACAAGGGTAAGCTCCTGAGGCGGAGGCTGTAGTAGCAGCCGTGAAAAAGATATGTTTGGTTCTTGTTTGCATTGTATTTAGGGGATTTTACGGCGCGGTGCGCTTGTGAATTACTCGTCCATAATTTTAACAGCTAAGGCATGTTATGTAAAAGGAAATTATTTTGTTGCTTAATACCAACTTAAATGCTATTCTATTAGGGTCTACGGACACGTAAATAGAGTACTACAAAATGACTACCAACGAAGATAGATGGAATAATTTTACACATGAAGAAAAATTAGCGTATTTTGGAGGATTAATAGACGGTGAGGGGTGTATCACTTTGTCTTCTCACGGAAATGGCTTAAGGCCAATAATTCAACTACAAATGACTTGTAAAGAAACTGTCCAACGATTTGCTGAATTTTTTGGTCTGAAAACACGTGAACTTAAGTCACCATCGAGATTAGCAAAAACACATTGGAAACCAATCTTTCACGCTAGAGCCGAATGCAAAAAAGCGTATCCAATAATTAAAGCTTTACGTCCCTACCTTTTCACCAAATACAAGGACTGTGAAAAGCCTATGGCTTATTACGACGACAGAATGTGTGAAAGATGCGGCGAAAAAATACCCTCAGAACGCAACAAGGCAAGTGCATACTGTTCTGATGTTTGTCAAAAGAGAGAGAAAAACAAGAGGGCGTACAAACGGCAGAAAGGGGCCAACTAAGGCCCCGATCTTTGAGTTTAATAC
>Ga0075160_10001488_pt1 | contig 14229 bp, 10 predicted proteins | sample JI91814C2DNA_FD_70969 | JGI IMG/M metagenome (GOLD analysis project Ga0075160, IMG submission 70969) | Wastewater effluent complex algal communities from Wisconsin, to seasonally profile nutrient transformation and Carbon sequestration -... | ecosystem: Engineered > WWTP > Effluent > Algae... | reverse complement strand
TGCGCACGCTGTGGACGGTGTCGCTGCCGGTGTGCTGGCGGCAGATCCTGGCGGCGGTGATGCTGGCGTTCACGCGCGCGCTCGGCGACTTCGGGGTGACGCTGATGGTGGCGGGGGACATCCCGGGCTACACGCAGACGGCGGCGCTGGCGATCTACGACGCGGTGCAGGCGGGGCGGGAGCGCGACGCGCTGTCCTTGATCCTGATCCTGTCGGCGATCTCGCTGGCCATCCTGTACACGGTGAACCGCCTGGCGGCGGGGCGCGCCGCGCCGGGCGGCAGCGCTGGTGAGTGAGCGATGACTCCGGCTGACCAGCTTGCCCCGGGCAACCCGGCTGACGGCGCCGCCCGAGGCCGAGCGCCGGTCGCGGCGGGTGAGCGATGAGCGAGCCGCCCGCGGTCGGTCGTGTCAGCTCGGGGCTGCAGGTCGCGGCGACGGTGCGCCGGCGGGCCTCCGCGGTCCTGCGGATCCGCATCGCCGCGCCGCCCGGGGTCACGGTGCTGCTGGGCCCCTCGGGCGCCGGCAAGAGCACGACGCTGGATGTCATCGCCGGGCACCTTCTGCCCGAGCACGGCCAGGTGACGCTCGGCGAGCAGACGCTGCTCCGCCGCGAGCCGGGGCAGCCGGCGGCGCTCAACCTGCCGCCGCAGCGGCGCCGCATCGGCTACGTCCTGCAGAGCCAGGCGCTGTTCCCCCACCTGACGGTGCAGCAGAACCTCGCCTTCGGGCTGTTCGCCCGGCCCCCCGGCGAGCGCCTGCAGCGGGTCCACGAGCTGGCCGCGCGGCTGGAGCTCGGCGCGCTGCTCCACCGCCGACCGGGCGAGCTCTCGGGCGGCCAGCGGCAGCGGGTGGCGCTCGGGCGGGCGCTGGCGCCGGCGCCGCGTGCGCTGCTGCTCGACGAGCCGCTGTCGGCCGTCGATCTGGCGCAGCGCCGCGACCTGCTGGCCCGCCTGCGCGAGCTCCTCTCCGCGCTCGACATCCCGGTGATCTACGTCACCCACAGCGAGGAGGAGCTGCGCTTCTGGGCCTGCCCGGCGATCGAGCTGCGCTCGGTCCCCACCGCCCCGGGGAGCGAGCCGGTGATCGAGACGGTGAGCGTAGCTTGAGGAGCGCACCCGCCGGAAGCGCGGCGGGCGCCGGGACGGCTACTTCTTGGGCGGCGCGGTCGGGGGCGGCGCGGCGGGCGGCGGCGACTCGGGCACGACGAGCAGCCGGACCATCGGGGTCACCGGCAGCCGGCCCGACTGCAGGGCGGTGGTCGGCTCGGCGTCGCGCTGGTAGACCTGGGGCGACTCGTTCTTGCTCGCCCACAGCCGGGCGGCGCCGCCATCGGCCCGCGGCACCGAGATGCCGACCCACAGCGGGCCGCTCTGCGCCGCGATCCCGGGCAGCGGCTCGGACACCCACTTGCCGTCCCGGCCGCCCGAGGTGAAGGTGGCGTCGTAGGTGCGCTCAAGCGCCCCGAGCCGCGTCCCGGGTCGGCCGGTCGCCTCATCGTGGCGGTAAAAGACCAGCCGCAGCTCGCCGGGCTGGGCGACCAGCAGGCGCAGTCGCCGCGGCGAGTAGGCGGGCAGGTTGGGCTCGAACTTGATCAGCCACTCGAAGTCGGCGACCGCCAGGATCGGCCGCTCGGTCGGCTGACCGTCGTCGTAGGCCAGCTCGAGCTCGGTCTCCAGCGCCGTCGCCCGGGTCGACTTCGGGCCGCCGCTGCAGGCGACCCCCGCGGTCAAAAGGACGACCCCCAGGATCCGCAGCAGGGGGGGGCTTACAGTGCGCATAGGAACTCTCCTTCTCGCCGATAGCCGGCGCCGCAGGCGGTGCAGCGGAGCTCGGTCGGCTCGTCGGGCAGGCGCTCGCCGCAGCGGCACATCCAGCCGGCGTGCCGGGCCGGCACCCCGAGCCACAGCTGGAAGTCGCCCACCGACCGGGTGACCACCGCGCCGGCGCCGATGAAGGCGTAGCGCCCGATGTCGTGGCCGCACACGATGGTCGAGTTGGCCCCCAGGGTCGCGCCGCCGCCGACGTGGGTCTTTTTGTACTCGCTCTTGCGCGAGACGGCGGCGCGCGGGTTTACGACGTTGGTGAACACGGCACTGGGTCCGACGAAGACCTGGTCGGCAAGCACGACTCCATCGTAGATCGAAACGTTGTTCTGGACACGCACCCCGTCGCCGAGGACGGCGGTGGGCGCGACGTAGACGTTCTGCCCGAGCACGCAGCCGCGGCCGATGCGGGCGCCGGCGGCGACGTGGCAGAAGTGCCAGATGCGGGTGTCGTCGCCGACCTCGGCGCCGTCGTCTACATACGCGGACTCGTGTTTAAAAAAGCGCATGCGCGGGTCTTATCATAAAGGCTGGGCGGGGGCGCCGCGTGCCGGGAACAGGCGGGTCACCACGGCGGCGGCGGCGGCGCGCTGGTCGCCGAGGCTGCGCGCCAGGCTCAGCTGGCCGCGGGCGCGGACGAAGTTGTGCTCGGCGCGGTCCTTGAAGCGGGCGGGGTCCCAGCCGAAGTAGCTCTGGTTCACCACGTCGGCGGCGAACCGCGCGGCGAGCTGCAGCGCCACTCGCAGGGTGCCGGTCGGAAAGAGCTGCGCCTCCGCCGGGGTAACGAACGCCGCGCCGTCGACCGCGTAGCCGGTGAGCGCCGCCGTGAAGCGCTCCAGATCGAAGCGGCCGTCGGGGTTGTTCTCGTCGTATGGGTTGCACCACGAGCGCAGCGCGTCGCCGAGCTCCAGCCCGAGCTGGAGGTGGCAGAGGGTGTCGAGGTCGACCAGGCAGTGACCGACGGGACCCGCCGCGCCCGCCGCGTCGCCGGGCAGGAACAGCAGGTTGGAGATCTTCAGATCGCCGTGGCACAGCCGCAGCGGGCCGGGGAAGTCGAGCGGCAGCTCGCCGCAGCGCGCCAGGATCTCGCTCGCCAGCGGCAGGAAGTCGGCCGGCAGGCTGGCGACCGTCGGGGCCCTGGCAACCGCGGCGCGCAGGGTGGCGAGGTGGCGGCCGAGGTCGTGGGCCCCGGGCCGGGTAAAGCGGAAGCGGTGCGCCAGGTCGAGCAGGCTGCGGTGGAAGCGGGCGACCAGCCGGCCCGCCGCGTAGGCCAGCGGCGGGTCGACCCGGGCGAACGTCTGGCCGGGCATGAGCGTCATCAGCCGCCACACCCCGCCCGGACCGAGGTCGACGGCCGGCGCGCCGTCGCGGGTCGGATAAAGGAGCGGCGTCGGCATGCCGCGCGCCTGCAGGTGGCGGGTGATCGCGGCGATGTCCTCATGGACCGCGAACCCGAACAGCGGATTGACCCGCTGCAGCACCGCGCGCACCGGCGGCACCAGCCCGAGCGCCGCGGTGTCGACGAGGAAGGTCTGGTTGATGAGCCCCGCGCCGAGCGGGCTTAGGAGCTCGGCCGGCACCTGCTCGTCGGTCAGCTCGCCCAGGAGCGGCGCGCCGCTGAGCATGGCCGCCCCCGACGGAGTCTCCGCGGGCGCGAGCGGCAGGTTGCGATCGTAGTAGCGCAGCGCGGCCAGGGCGGCGGGGCGCAGCTCGGGGGGCATGGTCATGCGGTTCCTCGGCGAAAACGCGGCGGTCTCTTGGGGCTCGGCCGCCATCATACATGAGCCCCCGGCCGAGGTCGCTGGGTCGGCAAGACGGGCAATTTCTTGCGCCGACCCGGCGGCTCCTCGAAAATGGCCGGCGTGACGCACTCCGGGTCCAACCATGGCGGCCTGTGGCCCGAGCCCACCGCCGAGCCGAGTTCCAAGATCATCGTGCAGAAGTACGGCGGCAGCTCGGTCGCCGATCCGCAGCGCCTGAAGATCGTCGCCGAGCGGGTCGCCAGCACGGTGCGCGCCGGCTACCGGGTCGTCGTCGTGGTGTCCGCCATGGGCAAGACCACCGACGAGCTGTACGCCCTGGCGCGCACCATCGCCAGCGCGCCGCCGCGGCGCGAGCTCGACATGCTGCTGTCGAGCGGCGAGCGGATCTCGATGGCCCTTCTGGCGATGGCGCTGCACGAGCTGGGCCTGGACGCGATCAGCTTCACCGGGTCGCAGTCCGGCATCCTCACCAACGACCGCCACTCGGGGGCGCGCATCATCGAGGTGCGGCCGGTGCGCATCCAGGACGAGCTCGCCCGCGACCGGGTGGTCATCGTCGCCGGCTTCCAGGGCATGAGCTACAAGCGCGAGGTGACGACGCTCGGGCGCGGCGGCTCGGACACCACCGCGGTGGCGCTGGCGGCGGCGCTCGGGGCCGACAGCTGCGAGATCTACTCGGACGTCGACGGCGTGTACTCGGCCGATCCGCGCCTGGTCCCCGACGCCCACCACCTGCCGACGCTGTCGTACCTCGAGATGCAGGAGCTCGCCGACCACGGGGCCAAGGTGCTAAACGCCCAGGCCGTGCAGTGGGCGCAGCAGGCGGGGATCGTCATTTACGCCCGCCAGACCGCCGGCTCGGCGCGGGAGACGCGCATCGGTGCGGGGCTGCCCGAGGTCTCGCCGGCGGCCCAGCTCGGGCGCGGGGCGCTCGGCCGCGCGGTGGCGGCGACCGCCTGCGTCATCGAGCTGGAGACGGCGCGCGGCGGCGCCGAGGCGCTGCAGGTCCTGAGCGAGCACGCGGTGCCGCTGCGCTACGTCGAGCTGCACGACCAGCCGGACGGCGGGGCGGCGCTGCTGGCGTCGCTGCTGACCGACGACGTGCCGGACTGGACGCGCACCCTGACGGCACTGACCGCGGCGACCCGGGGGGCGCTCACGGTGAGCGCCGCCGACGGGATGGTCACCGCGGTCGGGCCCGGCCTGGGCAGCGATCCGGCGCTCCTGGTCAGCCTGCGCGGCGAGCTGCAGCGCGCCGGCCTGCACCCGCGCCGCCTGACCACCAGCCCCCTGCGCGTCACATTCTGGGTGCCGACCAGCGAAGTCGCGGCCGCGACGAGCCTCCTGCATAAACTGCTGTGCCAGCCGGGCCCATCGCACCGTCCGGTCTGAGCCGGCTGCGCGCCGCCCTGCAGCTGCGGCCGGCGGCGGCCGGGCGGGCGTGGCCGCTGCTGGTCGCGCTGCCGGCGCTGCCCCACCTGGCTGGGCTGTACCTCTTGCGCGACCTGCGGGCGCACCTGTATGCGCAGCTGGGGCTGTGGCTGCTCGCGGGCCTGGGCTGGCTGCTGGCGCTGTGGGTGCTGCGCCAGGCGACGCCGCTGGTCCCGGGGACGCGGGCCGAGCGGGGGGCGCTGCTCTGGGTGTGGGCGGTGGCGCTGCTCATGCGGGGGCCGGCGCTGGCGCTGCCGGCCGGGCACTCGGACGACGTCTACCGCTACCTGTGGGACGGCGCGGTCCAGCAGGCCGGGCACAGCCCGTACGCCGGTCCTCCCGACGACCCCGAGTACGCCGCGGTGCGCGCCGCCCGGCCCGCGCTGCCCGAGCGCATCAACCACCGCGAGCTGCCGACGGTCTATCCGCCGGTGGCGCAGCTCCTGTTCCGCCTGCCCGAGGTGCTGTCCGGCGGACCGTGGGAGCTCGCCGCGGCGGTGCGGCGGTGGAAGCTGGTGGTGGTGGCGGCGGATCTGCTGGTGCTGGTGCTGCTCGGCGGGCTGTGCCGCGGCGCCGGCCGCGACCGGCGGTGGACGATGGTGTGGGGGGCCGCGCCGCTGCCCGCGGTGGAGCTGGCCGGCAACGGGCACCTGGAGAGCCTGGGCGTGCTGCCGCTGATCCTGGCGCTGCGCCTGTGGCAGCGCGCCGGCTGGGAGCTGCCGCTCGCCCAGGGAGGCCCCGGGCGGCTGCGCGGCCTCAGCCGGGCGGCGACGATCGGGGCGCTCGGCGGGCTGGCGGTGCTGGTCAAGCCGGTCGCCGGGGTCCTGCTGGCGGCGGCGCTGCGGCTGTCGCGGCGGACCCTGCTGACCCTGGCGCTGGGGGCGCTGCTGGCGATGACGCTGGCGGTGCTGCCCTACGGCCGCCGCGGGGCGCTGCCGCCGAGCCTGGGGGAGTACGGCCGGCGCTGGCGCAGCAACGACGGCGCTTACGCCGTGCTGCGGGTCGTCACCGAAGGGGCGGTGCGCCTTCTCTACCGGCCGCCCTACCACGAGCCGTGGCGCCTGCCGACGCTGGCGCGGGCGGTGACCGGGCGGGCGCGCGACACCGTCTGGCCCGACGAGCTGGCCGGCGCCCTGGCGCGCGGCGAGGTGCTGCTGGCTCTCGGCTGGCTCACCTGGCGGGGACTGCGCCGGCGGCTCGCGCCGCCGCGGCTGGCGCTGGCGCTGCTGCTCGGTTATCAGCTGCTCACCCCGGTCCTGCACCCGTGGTACGAGCTGTGGCCGCTGGCGCTGAGCGTCCTGTGGCTGCGCCTCTTGCCGGCGATCGCCCTCATGGCGGCGCTGGCCCCGCTGGCTTACCTGCCGCTGCCCGATTACCTCGCCGGCCTCGGCTTCCACGAGGCGGTGTGGCCGCGCCTGTTGCAGCACGGGGCCGGCTGGCTCGCGCTGCTGGTGGCTCTTGATCACTCCGCTTGTCGGCGCTGCCCGGCGCGGGACCTGCAGGCCAAGGCCTCTCCGTCGCGGACGAGCCCCCAGACGCCGCCGCCGCGGGCGAGTTAAGCGGACGCCACAGAAATGAGTCAATTGACGCGCCCCCTCGACGCGATACACTACCGCCCACAAACGCCGTGACGCGACGAGTTGGCATCTTAATAGCGACGAGCGCCGCGCTCTGTCTGGGCGCGGCCCGGGTCGGCGCTGCGCCGGTGCATGCCATCGTCCACTTCCGTCAGGGCCTGGGCGCCCTGGCCGACACCAGCCGCCCGGCCAAGCTTGGCTACGTGCGGGTGCAGAACGGCGTGCTGCCGATCGCGCCGCCGCTGCAGGACCCGCGCGCCGATGCGGTGCTCATCCTGGAGCCGCCCGCCGGGCTCGAAGCGAGCGCCGCGCCGCCCCCGGCCCCGGCCAGCGCCCCCCTGGAGCTCAAGCTCTACGGCCTGCGGCTGCAGCCGGCGGTGGTCCTGGCCTCGCCCGGGGACACGGTGATCGTGCGCAACGAAGATCGCCTGCCGGTGACCCTGCGCTGCGCCGGCGACAAGACGCTGCTCCCGAGCACCCCGCTGCAGCCCGGCGCCAAGCTGGCGCTCACCCTGCCGAGCGTCGGCGAGTTCATCATCGACAGCCCCGAATATCCGCACCTGCGGGGCCTGCTGCTGGTGCCGCGCGGCCTGGCCAGCCGGCTCACCGTCAGCGAGTTCGGCACCGTCGGGGTGGCTCACCTGGAAGCGGCGCCCGGGGTCTACCAGGCGAAGCTGCTGTTCGCCGGGCGGATCGCCGCCAGCGCCCCGGTGATGGTCACCGCGAGCGGCGCCGAGTTCGTGCTGCAGGTGCCGCCGGTGGGGACGGCCGTCCCGGGCCCGGCGGCGGCGAGCGGGCCGCGATGACCACGCTGTCCAAGCTGTGGCTGTTCCTGGTGACGCTGTGCGGCGGGCTGCTGGTGCTGGCGCTGCTCGTCCTTTTGCCCGAGCTGCAGCGCGTGCGGCGCGAGGACCAGGCGGCCGGGATGCAGCTCGCGCAGCGGACCGCCAGCCTGCTGCTCGCCGAGCAGGCGCAGCGCCTGGTCGCCGCCGCCACCCAGCTCGCCAGCGACGCCGTCCTCTCGACCAGCCTGGAGGAGATGGGCCGCGGCCAGGCCGAGCTGGCGGTCCTGCACAGCACGGCCCAGCTTGCGCTGCAGCGGCTCAGCCGCGACAAGGCGCTCGGGGCGGCGTTCCTGCTCGCCACCGATGCGCGCGGCCGGGTGCTGGCGCGGGTCGGCCAGGACGAGGCGGTGTACCGCGACGCCCTGGACGGCTGGCCGCTGGTGAGCGACGCGCTGCGCGGCTACCGCCTGGATGACCTGTGGCTGTGGCAGGGGACGCTGTACCGGGTCGCCGCGGCGCCGGTGGTCGCGCCGGCGCGCGATCGCTACGTCGGCGCGGTGCTGGTGGCCCAGGTGGTGGGCAACGAGCTGGCGCAGGCGCTGGCCCGGCTCTCGGGGCTGGAGGCGGTGTTTCTGTGCGCCGGCCAGGTGGTCGGGGCCTCGCTGCCGCGCGAGCGCATCGCGGTGCCGGAGCTGCTGACCTTGCGCGCGGCCGGGGCGCCGGATCGCTTGACGACCTGGCCGGGGCGCGGCGAGCCGGTGGCCTTCGTCGAGCTGCCGGGCACCGCGGCCAACCAGGGCGCGGCGCTCGTCCTCATCGGGCGCAGCATGGCCGGGACCTCGCCGCTGGAGCTCGCCCGGACGGCGGCGGCGCGCGGCCTCCCGACGCCGCTGCTCATCACCCTCATCGCCGGCATGGCGGTCGTCTTCGCGCTCGGCCTGCTGCTGCTGCGAGTGGAGGTGGAGGCGCCGGTGGCCCGGCTCCTGGAAGCCGTGCGGCGGCTCGAGACGTCGCCCCAAAGCGGCGCCCTGCCGGCGTCGGCCTCTACACCGGTGCGGGCGGCGCCGCTGGTGGAGGCGCGGTTTCGCGGCCCCCTGCAGCAGCTTGCCCGCGCGGTCAACGAAGCGCTGCGCACCGCCACGACGCCGTCGGCGGGGACCAAGCCAGCCGAGCCCGCGCGCGGCGCCGCTTCCTTCCCCAGCCCGCAGCCGACCCTGCCGACGGCCAGTCCGGTGCCAGCGAGCGCCGCCGCGCCGGTCTTACCCGGGCCACCAGACAGCACCGGTCCGGTGCCCGTTCCGTCAGGCGCTGTCGGCCCGTCGAGCGGGCCCGAGGTGGCGATCCCGACCCCGCTGCCGACCCACATCCACACCGCGGAGACGCGCGTCGCCGTCGGCTCCATGGCCGACGACGATCTGCAGACCTCCTACTACCGCGTCTACCAGGAGTTCGTGCTCGCCCGTGAGCGCTGCCAGGAGTCCGTGGAGGGGCTGAACTTCGAGCTGTTCCGCCAGCGCCTGCAGCAGAGCCGTGATCAGATCATGAGCCAGCACAGCTGCCAGACCGTGCAGTTCCACGTCCACATCAAGGATGGTCGCGCCACCCTCCGCGCGACCCCGATCTGGACGTAGCCGCCGGGCGGCGCCGCTGCCGCTGCCGATAGACCGGGGGTCAGCAGAGGGCCGAGCGCGGGGCCTGCGCGGGGCTCAGGCGCGCGAGCTGGCGCTGAGCTTGAGGCGCTTCTGGGAGTCCAGCTTGCCGTCGAGGCCGAGCTCGTTGAGGGCGCGCTCGACTTCGCTCGCGCGCTCGCCGATCGGCACGCCGGCCTCGCTCAGGCCTTCGATGATGCGGACCTTGATCCGGCGCGACTCTTCGCTCTTGTTCAAAAGGCGCGAGACGAGCGGGGCGAGGATGAGCTCACGCTGCCCCTGGTGGAGCAGCGCCTCGACCGCCTTGAAGCGCACCCCTTCATCGACATCGTCGACGTAGGGGACGATGAGGGCGGCGATCACCGGATCGCGGTGCTCGCCCATGAAGTGCACGAGCTGGATCTTCTTGCTCGGGTCGCGCACATAGCTGTTGTCGTTCTGCTCGCACAGCGTCTGCAGCGTCTGGTGAAACGCCGGGCCGGTGGCGATGTGCTCGAGGATCTTGAGCGACCACGACAGCGTCTCGCTGTCGCGCAGGTACGTTCGCAGCTCGGGCAGGATCTTGGCCCCCATCTCGACCAGGGTCTGGTAGACCCACTCTTTTTCCTGCTCGTCTTCGATCGACTTGTCGTAAACGAAGCTGAACCGGCGCAGGAGCCCGCCGATCGCCGCCGGGCTGCCGTCGTCGCGCAGCAGCTCCAGGGCGCGGAATCGGTCGCCCGACTGGGCGTGCTTGTCGGCGGCGCGAGAGATGGTCTTCTTCAGGTTGTTGCGCGCGCGCGCCTCTTTCGAAAATAAGTCAGCTAGGCTCAAAGTTCACCCTCTTGTCTAACCCTACCAAGCCTACGTAAGACCGCAGCGCGGCCAGCGCCAGCCTTTCGCCAATAATCTACAAGAAAGAATGAGCGGACCGACGAGTCAATCGCCGCCGGCGGTCGCGGAGGCGGCTAGGGCGGGCACTTGTCCAGGCCGGCGAGGGCCTCGGGGTTGCCGCTGGAGGAGTTCAGCACGCGCAGGAAGAACGGCCGCGCCTCCTTGCAGTTTTTCAGCTTGAGGTAGGCCTTGCCGAGGAGGAGGAAGGTGTCGCGCCCGGTGCCCTTCTCCTTGAGCGCCAGCTTGCCGAGCTTGACCGCCTCGTTATAGCGGCCGCGGGCGAACTCGGCCTCGCCCATGCAGGCCAGCGCCAGGCCGCGGGTCTGCGAGTTGCCCGTCGCGGCGTAGCACTGCTGGTAGCCGAGGTCGCTGCGCCCGGTGTCGATCTGCTGCTTGCCGTCCTGGAGCTTGGCGAAGGCCGCCCCGCGCTCGATCGGCGGCGCCGGGGGTCGGCCGTTGATCCAGTTGCGGCGGTCGCGCGGCGGCGGGTTCGACGGCGGCTCGACCGAGCGCCCGCTGCTCGCCATGTCGGGCCGGGCCGGAGCGACCGCCACCTGGGTGCCGGCGTCCGGCGGCACGGCGGGCGGCGTGACCCGCGGTCCGGTGGCCACCGCGAGGTCGGCCGGCCGCTGCGGCAGCGGGTTCAGCGGGAAGAAGATCATGTAAAGGATGACGCCCACCCCGAGCAGACCGCCGCTGAGCAGGATGCCGCCGACGAGCAGGAAGCGCCGGTAGCGGTCCTGCTCGTCCTTGCCCGGCTCGGGCCGCTCGGGGAGGCGGACCGGCGGCGGGGCGGGCAGCCGGGGCGGCACCTTGGGGACGGTGACGATGCCGGCGTGGATGTCGGCGAGGTGGCTGTTGAGCTCGGCGGCCAGCTCGCCCATGCTCTGCGGGCGGCCCTCGGGGTTGCGCGCCAGGGTGCGCATGACCAGCTGCGCCACCGCCGGCGGGACATCCGGGCGCAGGAGCGCCACATCCACCGGGTCCTCGGTGGCCTTGCGGATGAGGATGTCCATCATGTTCTCGCCGTGGATCGGCGCCCGCCCGGTGAGCATCTCGTACAGGATCGCGCCCAGCGAGTAGATGTCGCTGCGCGCATCGCTGCCCTTGCCCGAGGCCTGCTCCGGGGCCATGTACTCCGGGGTGCCCATGGCCATGCCGGGCGTGGTCAGCTTGCGGATCTTCTCCTCTTCCAGCGACTTGGCGATGCCGAAGTCGAGCACCTTGACGAAGTTCGGGTTGCCGTCGCGGTTGATGAGGAAGATGTTCTCCGGCTTCAGATCGCGGTGGACGATGTTGATCTGGTGCGCCGCCCCCAGCGCCTGCGCCACCTGGGTGGCGACGATCAGCACGTCCTCGACCGGCAGCCGCTGCTCTTTCTTGAGCCGCTCGGCGAGGTCGATGCCCTCCAGCATCTCCATGACGAAGTAGAAGCTGCCGTCGATGGTGGTGCCGCTGTCGGTGATCTCGATGATGTTGGGGTGGCCGATGCGCGAGGCGGCGCGCGCCTCCATGCGGAAGCGGGCGACGACCTCGGGGGTGCGCGAGTAGACCGGGTGGAGGATCTTGATCGCCACCCGCCGGCCGATCTCGGTGTGCTCGGCCTCGAAGACGCGGCCCATGCCGCCTTCGCCGATCTTGCGCAGGATCTTCCAGCGCTCGATGATGCTGCCGAGCATCTTGGCGGTGTCGTAGGCCGACAGCTGCTCGATCACCTGACCGGGGATCTCGCTCTCGCGCAGCTGGCCGTTGTCGACGGCAGGCAGCCCGTCGCTGCTCTTGCGCTCGATGGCCGCCATGATGTCGGCCTTGCGCTGCTGGCGCTGCTCGGCGGCCTCGCGCTCGGCGAGCTCCTGGCGCTGGTTCTCCTGGAGCTTTTCGTGGACCGTCTCGAGGAGCTCGTCGCGCTGGCGGCGCTCGCGCTCGATGTCCTCGTCGAACAGGTCCTTCATGAACGTGCGCACGCGCTCGGCGTCGGTCGCTACGTAGTCGCGATTGCTGGCGAGGAACGCCGTCAGCTCGGCGCGGAACTGCTCGCCGGTAAGGTATCGCTCGTCGGGGTTTCTGGCGAGCGCGCGCAGCACGATCTGATCGAGCGCCGCCGGCACCCGCGGGGCGCGCACCGACGGCGGATCAATCACCGGGTTGCGCACCCGCTCGATAAGCTCGGTGCCGTCGCTTTGGTTCTGCGGGAACAGCTGGCGGCCGGTGAGCAGCTCCCACAGGATGATGCCGGCGGCGTAGATGTCGGTGCGCCCGTCGATGAGCTCACCGCGCGCCTGCTCCGGCGACATGTACGACACCTTGCCGTAGATGATCCCGGCCGCCGTCTTCTCCAGCTTCAGCGTCGAGCTGGCCAGACCGAAGTCGGTCAGCTTGACCTCGCCCGAGAAGCCGACAAGGACGTTGGGCGGCGACACATCGCGGTGCACGAGCTTGATGCCGCCGAAGTTGTGCGCGTAGTGCAGGCCGCGCGACAGCTCGCGGGCGATGTACACGGCGACGTCGATGGGGAAGGCGATGCCCTTCTTGGCGCAGCGGTTCCACACCGCCCGCAGGTCCTTGCCCTCGATGTAGTCCATCGCCAGGTACAGCTCGTCCTGGACGAGCCCGGCGTCGAACACCGGCACCAGGTTCCCGTGCGAGAGCTTGACGACGACCTTGGCCTCGTCGCGAAAGCGCGCTACATACTCGGGATCCGCGAGGTGGGGGAGCACCGTCTTGATGACGCAAAGCTTCTCCAGACCCCGGTCGCCGACGCAGCACAGGTATAGGGCCCCCATCCCCCCCTGCGCGAGCGGCGCTAGCAGCGTGTACCGACCAAAGGGTCGCGGATACTTATCGGCCACAGTCGTTGCTCTATCCTAGCATAGGTGTTGTGCGGTCTCGTTTCTGCAGAGTCCGCTAGCTGTCATCGTCGAGTTCGGGTGGTTCGGGGACTTCGGGCTCGACTGCGGGGCGCGGCCAGGATCCGGGCGGCCGGTCGTAGTTCGGACGGACGCGGCGGCGAAAAACTCACGGTCGGCCGCGGCGGCGACGGAGCGGCGGACTTGTCGGTGCTGGCACGCGAGCTGCTTTTGTCCCGGGCATGACCGCGCCGCGCCATGTTCCTCCGATCATTGCCGAGCTGTTCAGCCGCCTCGATCAGCTCATCGGGCTGGTCGCCGACGACGCCACGCTGCGCGGCGGGCTGCTGCGCGAGCGGGCCCGCCTGCACCGCCACATCGAGGAGCGCGAGCTGCTGCCCGTCGCGCACCGTCTGGCCGACGATCCGCGACGCTGGCCGCCGCGCGCACCTCAGCCCGACCGGGCCCGGTCGGTGCGGCGTCTGGGCGGCCCCTGCCGGCGGCTGCGGCTTTGCTGCTACCTGGCCCTGGCGGCGGGGTTTGTCGATGCGCGGCGGTTCGACTCGCTCATGCTGCTCGGGTCGCGCGCGATGCGGCCCCGGCGGGTGGCTGACCGGGCGGCTCAGCCGGCTCCCAGCTCTCCGCCCTCCGGCTCCGACTCCGGCTGCGCGTCCTCGCCGCCGGGTCCGAGGTCAGGCGACTTGTCCGCCGGGCTGGCTGCGGGGCCGGGGCTGCTCCCATCGCGCAGGCAGCGCACCATCTCTTCGACGAGATCGGTCTGGGCCTGGCGGATCGCCGGCAGCCGGCGCGGCCTGAAGCCCTCGATAAAGATGGTGAAGATGAGCACCCCCGGCTGCGCCCCGACATAGCCCGAGAGCACCGATACCCCGTTGAGGGTCCCGGTCTTGCCGCGCACGAGCCCGCTGAGCGCGCCGCGGAAGCGCGAGTGGATGGTGCCATCGACTCCCCCCACGGCCAGCGTCTGCATGAACACCGGCCCGAGGTCCAGACTGTGATAGAGCTTGTAAAGGAGCTGCCCCAGATCCTCCGGGCGGATGCGGTTCTCGTAGGTCAGCCCCGAGCCGTTGACCAGGTGGACGCGCGCCGGCGACAGGCCGAGCGGCTGCAGCCACTCATCGACGGCGCGGGCGCCCTTCTCCAGCGTCCCCGGCAGGCCGAAGCGCTCGGCCCCCAGCGTCTTCCACACGGCGTCGGCGACATAGTTGTTGCTGTCCTTGTTGACCACCCGACAGATGTCGGCGAGCGGCTCGGACAGGTGGGTGGCGACGACGCGCAGCGGGCCGGCGGGCGGCGGCGCGATCCGGACGCTGCCGCCCACCGTGATGCCGACATCGGCCAGCGCCTGGCGGAGGATCGCCGCCGCCCAGGTGGTGGCGAAGCCGAAGTGCTGCCGCACCGCCACCCGGCCGCGCTGGGCGCCGATGCGACCGCGCACGGTCACCGCCAGCCGATCCCCGCG
>Ga0075160_10001487_pt1 | contig 14232 bp, 10 predicted proteins | sample JI91814C2DNA_FD_70969 | JGI IMG/M metagenome (GOLD analysis project Ga0075160, IMG submission 70969) | Wastewater effluent complex algal communities from Wisconsin, to seasonally profile nutrient transformation and Carbon sequestration -... | ecosystem: Engineered > WWTP > Effluent > Algae... | reverse complement strand
ATTGGGAGCTTTGTTCACGATCGAAAGCGTTGATGGTTTGGGTGCAATTAGCGAGTTGTCTGCGGCGGCGCCAGGCCCGGCACTGCTCACACCAACCGACGCAGCAACCACTAGCAGGGTCGCCCCAATAACCTGCCCTCGACTCGCGCGGCCTGCCACATCGCGGAACCTAGCCAGCTAGAACTGGCCTAGTCCACGCGACGACTTGGCCACTACGCGCTGTAATCCAGGAAGTGGCGGAGGTTTCGAATCCTCGACCGGAAGAGCTCCGGACCGGTCAGGTCGTCAGGGTTCCGTACCCACGTACCCCATGTGGAGTCAGCGACAGTACCAACGCCCAGATGTAACCGATGATGGTCCAACCGAGCAATGCGTTGATGAGTGCGATCGTTCCTGAGTTCGCCTTTCCGCGTGTGGCGGCAATCGCCCACGGAAGCATGTAGAGCCCAGTGAGAACCGCCACAATCCAGGCGATGACGGTCTGAGTTGGCTTGCTCTGTTGGTCAGTGAGTGCCACTGTCTGCGAGACGTTCGACGTATCGGTCATGTGAATTCCTTCTTCGAGAGTTTCTCGGGCTTGTATCCATGCCGTCTTACCAATAATTGGACCGGGCCAAACCAAGTCGCGCTGTGAAACACGTCGCACAGGTTCGGCTAGCTATCGCGGCCCTACGATCCTTGTTTGACACCTGTTGGCAGGCCAGTGTCGCTCCACACATTCCCGCTTGGAGCCAGGTCTGATTTGGCGGCGTTGTGAATGATCGCGCAGCCAGCGATGCGCTGGGCACGACCGAACCGATTGTTGTTCGCCTGCATTCCTGTCTTGTAGGCACCGGTCGAGCCATAGTTGATGCTGCATCCGCCGTAGTCAATCCAGTTTCCATTGATTGCCAACGCGTTGGTCGTACCAGCATCCTGGGTGATCATCACTGCGGAGTTGAAGGCGCCTTCCAAACGGTTCCCGAGGATGTTGATTCCGATTCCAGCTTGAACTTGGATCGCATCGTCGTGGGACGGACCACCGTTCCAGTTGGGGTCAGAGAGGTAGTGACGAAAATCGTGGAAGTACGAATCCAGAACGTTGACTCCACTGCCGTAGATCATCATCCCGTCCACGGAACCTGAGATGTTCATTCGCCTAAACGTCCCGGCCTGGTTCACGTTCACGCCATTGAAGTACGGACTTGGATTGCTCGGGACCACCGTGACGTCCTCAATGAGGTAATTCGTTGCTCCGGCGGTGACCACAGAAAGTAGGCCCTTGCCGACAGTCGGAGCCGCTCCGCCTCGGATAATCGAACGCCGAATCGTGACGTTCGGCGCCTTCACAACCACGAACCCGTGAATATCGAGCGAGTCGACGACAGTTCCAGGGGTCGTGATCGTTAGATCCCCGTTGTAGGGGGTTAACACCGTGCCTGCTGGAACCCCCGTCGTCGCAGCCGTCGGCATCACAGATTGGCCGCTCGGTGCAGGCGTCTGAAGCAGGCTCGAAGGCGGAACCGCAAGCACGGCGGCCGGTGCGAGGGGCGACGTCGGCACACTGCTGGTGGTCTTCTTCTTGCTCACCTTCTTGCACTTCTTGACTTTCTTGACCTTGCCCGCCACTCGCTTCTTGACGACAACGCAGCGGACCTTCTTCTTCGCCTTTCGAACCTGCGGAGCGGAGCTCGAAGAGGCATTCGCTGACGTTGCTACTTGTGTCGGCAACGCGGCACTTGGGAAGGCGGTCGCAAGCAGACCAGCTGGCGCGATGAGGGCTAGCGAAATGAGCCCCACCGTTACGCGCCTACGTGTCCGCAGCATGGTTGGAATATCGGCAAACGGGTCCGATAACTTGACGGCGCAAATGGTTCTGGATCTGCCAAACCTCGGCAAATTTCTTCCGATTTGCGCGGGTTTGCGCATGAATGGTTCTCACCTGGTCAAACGCTGCCGAGGTGAGAACCATTCATCGAGGCCGGCTAGGCGCCCTTCTTGATTCCCGCTGGTTGCCCGTTGTCGTCCCAGACGTTTCCGGTAGGGACAAGATCCGACATCGCGGCATTGTGGATGATTGCGCAACCGGCCACACGCTGTGCCCGCCCGAACCGATTGTTGTTCGCTTGCATCCCTGTCTTGTAGGCGCCGGCCGAGCCGTAGTTGAGGCTGCAGCCACCACCATCGATCCAGTTGTTGTTGATCCACAGATCCTTGGTGACTCCAGCATCCTGGGTGATCATCACTGCGGAGTTGTAAGCGCCCTTCAGAGTGTTGTTCGTGATTTTGATTCCGGTTCCTGCCTGAATCTGGATCGAGTCATCATGCGAAGGTCCGCCGCCCCAGTTCGGGTCAGACAGGTAGTGAGTCAAATCGTGGATGTAAGAGTTCACCACGTTGACACCACTGCCGTAGATCATCATTCCGTCCACGGAACCCGAGATATCCACCCGACGGAATGTGCCTGGCTGATTCACGTTGATGCCGTTGATGTAGGGGTTCGGATTCGCGGGAACAACGGTGACATCTTCAACCAGGAAGTTAGTCGCCCCGGCCGTCACGATCGACAGCAAGCCCTTGCCGACTGTCGGAGCCGCTCCGCCTCGAATGATTGACCGCTTGATCGTGACGTTTGGCGCTTTCACAACCACATAGCCGCGGATGTCGAGTCCATCGATCACGGCGCCGGCAGTCGTGATCGTCATGTCGCCGTTGTAGACCGTAAGCGCAGTTCCCGCCGGAACGCCTGTGTTTGTCGCATCAGGTCGAACGGGCGCGGGGGTGGTTGTCGTGATCTGCTTCGTCACGCTTGCGGTGCCACCGCGGTTATCCGTGACTGTCAGTTTGACGCTGAAGGTACCGGCCGCCGAGTAGGTCTTCGACGCGGTCTTGCCAGTGCCCGATGTCCCATCTCCGAAGTCCCATGCGTATGAAGCAATGGTGCCGTCGGGATCGGAAGATGTTGAAGCATCGGCTGTTGCGGCGAGGTTCGCAACCGACGTCGTGAATGCTGCAGTCGGAAGCACATTCGGTGCAATCGCATTGACCGACTTGGTGAGCGTCGCCTTGCCGCCACGGTTGTCCGTGACCGTGAGCTTCACCGAGTACGGACCGGCCGCTGCGTACGTCTTTGTAGCCGTCTTACCAGTGCCCGTGGTTCCGTCTCCGAAGTCCCACGCGTAGTCAGTCAGCGCGCCATCCGGATCAGCAGATCCACCCGCATCAACCGCCAGCGCCAGATCATTCACCGACGTCGTGAACGCTGCCGTTGGCAGCACATTCGGAGCGATTGCAGTGACCTGATTCGTCACCGTCGCCTTACCACCGCGGTTGTCTGTGACCGTCAGCTTCACCGAGTACGGTCCCGGTGCGGCATACGTCTTGGTAGCAGTCTTGCCCGTGCCCGACGTTCCGTCTCCGAAGTCCCACGCGTAGTCAGTCAGCGTGCCATCCGGATCAGCAGAACCACCCGCATCAACCGCCAGCGCCAGGTCAATCACAGAGCTCGTGAACGCTGCTGTCGGAAGCACATTCGGAGCAATCGCCGTGACCTGGTTCGTCACCGTCGCCTTGCCACCGCGGTTGTCCGTCACCGTGAGCTTCACCGAGTACGGACCGGCCGCTGCGTACGTCTTTGTAGCCGTCTTACCGGTGCCCGAGGTCCCATCACCGAAGTCCCAGGCGTAGTCAGTCAGCGTGCCATCCGAATCGGACGAACCACCCGCATCAACAGCCAGCGCCAGATCGTTCACCGAGCTCGTGAACGCTGCCGTTGGCAGCACATTCGGAGCGATCGCGGTGACCTGGTTCGTGACCGTCGCCTTACCACCGCGGTTGTCTGTGACCGTCAGCTTCACCGAGTACGGCCCCGGTGCGGCATACGTCTTGGTAGCCGTCTTGCCCGTGCCCGACGTCCCGTCTCCGAAGTCCCACGCGTAGTCAGTCAGCGTGCCATCCGGATCAGCAGAACCACCCGCATCAACCGCCAGCGCCAGATCATTCACCGACGTCGTGAACGCCGCAGTCGGGAGCACATTCGGAGCGATCGCGGTGACATCTCGCGAGACCGTCGCCTTGCCACCACGGTTATCCGTGACCGTCAACTTCACTGTGCGCAGTCCGGGCGTTGGGTAGATCTTTGAAACCGTCTTGCCGGTGCCCGTGGTTCCGTCTCCGAAGTCCCACGCGTAGTCCGTCAAAGTGCCATCGGAATCAGACGATCCGCCCGCATCAAGGATCACGGATAGGTCTGAGACAAACTCAGTGAACGCTGCAGTTGGCAGTACGTTCGGTGCGATCGCGGTGACCTGGTTCGTCACCGTTGCCTTGCCACCGCGATTGTCTGTGACCGTCAACTTCACCGAGTACGGCCCGGGTGTTGCATACGTCTTGGTGGCCGTCTTACCAGTGCCCGTGGTTCCGTCTCCGAAGTCCCACGCGTATTCAGTCAGCGTGCCATCGGAATCTGTTGAACCACCCGCATCAACCGCCAGCGCCAGATCATTCACCGACGTCGTGAACGCCGCTGTAGGCAGCACATTCGGAGCGATCGCGGTGACCTGCTTGGTGAGCGTCGCCTTGCCACCACGGTTATCCGTGACCGTCAACTTCACCGAATACGGCCCCGCTGCTGCGTAGGTCTTCGTGGCAGTCTTACCAGTGCCCGTGGTTCCGTCACCGAAGTCCCACGCGTAGTCAGTCAGCGTGCCATCCGGATCAGCAGAACCACCCGCATCAACCGCGAGCGCTAGGTCATTCACCGACGTCGTGAACGCCGCTGTAGGCAGCACATTCGGAGGGATCGCGGTGACCTGGTTCGTGACCGTCGCCGTACCGCCACGGTTATCCGTAACCGTCAACTTCACCGAATACGGCCCAGGTGTTGCATACGTCTTGGTAGCCGTCTTGCCCGTGCCCGACGTCCCATCACCGAAGTCCCACGCGTACGACGAAATCGTGCCATCCGAATCGGATGAACCACCCGCATCAACCGCGAGCGCCAGATCATTCACCGAGCTCGTGAACGCCGCAGTCGGAAGCACGTTTTGCGCCAGTGCGCTCACCTGCTTGGTGATCGTTGCCGTCCCACCACGGTTGTCCGTGACCGTCAACTTGACTGGGTAGGTCCCGGCAGCTGCATACGTCTTAGTGGCCGTCTTGCCAGTGCCCGATGTCCCATCACCGAAGTCCCACGCATACGACGAAATCGTGCCGTCCGAATCGGCTGAACCCGATGCGTCAACTGCCAGCGCCAAGTTGTTGACGGAGGTGGTGAACGCCGCGCTTGGCAGTACGTTCGCCGGAGTCAAGGACTCGACCCTCAGATCGTCGACTGTGACATCCAGGGAGTTCGTTCCCCCGCCCAGATACGACCACACGCCCGTGCGACCGGCACTTGGCAAAGCCGTCGAGGTACCCGTGAGTTGCCAGTTCGCAGGCTCCGTCGATCCTTTAGCCCACGCCTTGACCCGCAGAGTCGAACCCTGAACTTGGAACCGGGAAATCAGTCGGGTTCCGGCAGCCATCGCAAACGGCAGTGTGACATCGGAACCGATCGTGGTTTGGGAACCACCGGCGGCTACTGCACGTAGACCCAAGTAGATGGTTTTGTCGGGCATGATCCGAAGACGCGACGTGTAGTAGGCACCCGCAGCATTCGTGCGAACCATCTGCCCTTGGTAGACGCTGCCCGCGGTTGGAAGCGCGCTGACACCGAAGCTATTGGTGACGTCCACGTCCTCGGCACTACTCGGACCCACCCAGGCGGAGCGAGTCATGGTCTGCGTGAGTGATAGGACCCCTTGCGAGCCATTAACGCTCATGTTTTTGGGCTCTGGTGTGGTGTAGGAACCACCTATTGACGCTGCACCGAAGCCTTGGGCAACTGTGCGACTGAAACTGTCCTCAACGAGGAGTTCATTGGTCGAGGCGGCCGAGGCCGGCACAGCGGCAAGTGTTGCGGCAGCGAGTGCGACGACGGAGGACCCCGCGATCGCAATGCTGAAGAATGATCGTCTCGACATGTGCGCCGACCTCCGAAGGTTCACCCAAAGGTGTGTGGACTACAAAGGTGAATTCGGCGGGGTTCGGGTGAAGCATTAATGGCGTTCGGGTGATGAGACGATCTTTAGCGGCAAACAGGTGAATCTCGGCTTCTTGCATCGAATGTGTGAACCTCAGGCGAGCGCCTGAGATGCACCCGCTGGCAACGCACCCCTACGGTTAAGCCACAACGCCCAATGCCTGACGAATCTGGAGTTCACATGACTGAGGTCAAGCCCACCGCGATCATCGGACTTGGCTACGTCGGTCTACCACTCGCTCAGGCAGCGGTTGACGTCGGAATTCGAATCATCGGGTTCGACATCAATGAGCGGGCAGTCAAGCAACTTGCTGCCGGACAATCACCAATTTCCGATATTGATGACGACGGCATCGCGGCGATGTTGGCAAAGGGCTTCGAACCGACCTCGGACGCAAGTCGCCTGGATGAGTGCGGGACGTTCATCATTTGTGTACCAACGCCGTTGAGTGAAGATCAAGGTCCCGATCTCACCGCCGTGAAGTCGGCGGCGGCCACACTGATCCCTCACCTTGCCGATGGCGATTTAGTCGTACTCGAATCGACGACCTACCCGGGGACGACCGAAGAAGTGGTCGCGCCGATCCTCGCCGAATCAGGATTGCAAGTCCCATCGCAGGTCAAGCTGGCTTTCTCGCCCGAGCGCGTCGACCCCGGCAACGCCACCTACGGAATCACGAACACACCAAAGGTTGTTGGTGGTCTCGACGAGGCTTCAAGCGCGGCCGCCCGCGACTTCTACTCACGCTTCTGCGACACCGTGGTCGTAGCCAAGGGTGCGCGCGAGGCCGAACTCGCGAAGCTGCTTGAGAACACCTACCGGCATGTGAACATTGCCCTCATCAATGAGCTCGCGATCCTGAGCCACGAACTCGACATTGATGTGTGGGATGCAATCCGATGTGCAGCGACAAAGCCATTCGGATTCCAGGCGTTCTACCCCGGTCCTGGCGTCGGTGGACACTGCATCCCGATCGACCCCAACTATCTGTCGCACCATGTTCGCAGCCGCCTTGGCCACACCTTTCGATTCATCGAACTCGCACAGGACATCAACTCGGCGATGCCTGGCTACGTCTGCCGACGCCTGCAGGACCTCCTCAACGAACATGCGAAGCCGATGCGTGGTTCGCGTATTGCCGTCGTTGGGATCACCTACAAAGCAAACGTTGCCGACAGTCGTGAGAGTCCGTCACTGCCGATCGCCCGCACCCTGCTCACAATGGGTGCCGACATCAGTTACTGGGACCCATATGTCGATCAGTGGACAGTGAATGGCGAGTCAATCCCCCGGGTGACGGATCTGAGCAGCGCAATCACCCGAGGCGACTTCGATGCCGTGTTGCTGCTGCAACGGCACCAACAACTCGATATCGCCGAACTTGAGGCCAGTGGAATTCCCGTCTTGGACACCCGAGCAGTGCTGCACGAACAAGAAGCCGTCGAACGCCTATGACTGCGAAGGATCTGGCCCGCAATGCCTACCGCAAGATCACGGCACCTGTCGGTTCGCTTCAACGCATCGGAGAAACACCTGGTGAGTTCGTCCTGTCCTATGACGACGGACCCGATCCGCGATACACGCCGGAAATTCTCGAGGTCCTCGACAGATTCAACGCCTCGGCGACGTTCTTCGTGTTGCTGTCAAAGGTTCGGGAGAACCCCGGGCTCCTGCACGAAGTGGTCGCAGCGGGCCACGAAATCGGACTTCACGGACTGGACCATCAACGGCTGACCCTGTTCACGCCCCGCGAGGTGACGAGCCGGACTGCGGCCGGCAAGGCGGAGCTCGAAGACCAACTTGGGTCGGCAGTCCGATGGATGAGGCCGCCATACGGTGCCCAAACCTTTGGAACGTGGCGGGCGATTCGTCGGGCCGGACTCGAACCGGTCATGTGGAGCGGGACTTTCTGGGACTGGAAGGACATGCCGCACGAGAAGCGCGTCGCCAAAGCGGTATCTGCGGCCTCGCCTGGTGTGATCGTCCTCGCGCATGACTCCTTCCCAGGACCAAATGATGGTGTGATCGCGGCCGTCGAACCACAGGTGGAACGGGGTCGATTGGCTCACGACGTGTTGTCCGCCTATGCAGATCGCGGGCTGAGCGCACGTTCGGTGTCCGCCGCATTGTCGGGAGGCCAGGAACGAAAGTGGGCCTGGTTCTCCCGCTAGAGCAAGGGATCCAACGGAACTTTCGGGAACCGTCACGAACCGTGAGCGTCGTACCAACGCTGTTAATATCGCGAATGCCTTAGCGACCAAGCTTCGAGCAGTGGTTACCGCCAACAATGGCCGCTAGCCTTGCCTGAGTCTCAGACGCCCGGCCTGCCCAACTACTCGAAGGATGCAAGCAAATGGATTTTGCGCGCTACCTGACCGTCCTGCGAAACGGATGGAAGTGGATTGGGGCGTTCGCAATCATCGGCGCAGTGCTCGCGGGAACGTACTCAATGCTCGCGACGCCGCAATACCGGGCGACCACCACACTGTTCTTCTACATCTCCGGCGCTGACTCCACGACTCAATTGCTGCAGGGCTCAACGTATGCGCAGAACCAAGTAAGATCGTTCGCGCTCCTTGCCGAGCAACCAGTTGTGCTTGATCCAGTCATCAAACAACTGAACCTCGATGAGACGTCCGTGCAGTTGTCGAAGCAAGTCACCACGTCTGTGCCGCTCGATACGGTCGTGCTTGACGTGATCGTCACCGATCAATCCCCGCAACAAGCTGCCGCCATTGCGAATGCAATCGGCGCCCAAATGAGTACGGCCATCTCCAACTTGTCTCCCTCAGGACCGGGCGCCAATACAGCGACTGTCCGCGTTTCAACAGTGGCACCGGCGCAAGTTCCGCAATATGCCTACTCGCCGAATACCAAGCAGAACGTGGCATTCGGTCTGATCCTCGGCGTAGTCGTCGGCGCTGGCGTTGTTGTCATCAGGGAACTGACGAACAACAGAGTTTCCTCAGCACGCATCGCCAAGGAAGTAACGGACTCCCCGGTTGTTGGGGACATTCCCTTCGATCCAGACTTCGTTAATGGGCCAGTAGTAGACGTCGATCTGCACTCGGCACAAGCAGAGGCGTTCCGTCGACTCGGTGCCAACTTCGGATTCCTGAATTACGAGAAGTCCGTTCACACTCTGGTTGTGACGTCATGTCTCCCCGATGAAGGCAAGTCCACTGTTTCACTCAACCTCGCAGTGGCTCTGTCGCAGCACCTTCGCGTGATCGTCGTCGATGCTGACTTGCGCCGACCGTCGGTAGCCCGCATGACGGGCCTCAACGATGGCATCGGTCTTTCGGGCGTCTTGTCCGGAAAGGCCACCGTCGCGGACACCCTGCAGGATTGGCGCCGCGGTCAACTTCGGGTTCTCACTGCGGGACGAATTCCACCCAACCCGGCCGAACTACTTGACTCCCAACCGATGAGCAAAGTCCTCGACGAACTGCGCGGCATGGCCGACTTGATCATCTTGGACAGTGCTCCATTGCTCCCCGCAAGTGACGCAGCAGTCTTAAGTCGCCGCCTCGACGGTGCACTTGTGGTGGTCGATGCCAAGCACACGAAGCGCCAGGAACTCCAGCGCGGCCTGGAGAGCCTGACACTGGCCGGCGGACACGTCCTTGGCCTCGTTCTGAACAAGACGTCCGGAGTGGAATCGAGTTACTACGGCCAGTACGCCCCGGCTGACTCAACCACCGCTAGCTCAGACTGAAGCCCCACACGCGTCGCCACAGATGATCAGGTACCCATGACACAGCCAACGGTGACGGGGACCAGACCGCTGTCGGCCGGACCTGCCGTTGCAGACAGCGGACCGAGCCGCGACATCACAGTCGTCGGTGCCATCGTCGGTGTTGGTCTTCTAGGCATCAATCAGCCACTTGCCGCAGGAGTGACCACCGGAACACTCATGGTGGTCGCGCTTGCCCCCGTGTGGATCGGCACCCTGCGGCGTTTCCGCTTTGCAATCCTGATCATGGTCATGGCTGTGCTTGCCCTCGTCTGGGGCGCGGTGCTGACACAGTTCCAGACGCCCCGCGAGTTCGATTCCAGCCTCGCAACGCAATTCGCTCTCGGGTTCATTACTGGACTTGGGGGCTTGGGCTTACTGCTGTGGGCACGAACGGTGCTACCCACTCACCAAGTCGCGATCATCTTCGGCCTTGGGTACCTCGTGCGAATGGCCGAAGAAGCTCCATCGTCGGTGAACCCATGGAAATACCAACTCTCCGTTCCAATCGCAATCCTGTTGCTCGCCCTGGCATCACGTTCGAAGAAGGCCCTGCCCACAGTCCTCTGCCTACTGGGTCTCGGCCTCGTCAGCGTCTTCGCCGACTCTCGAAGCTTCTTCGGTTTCTGCCTGCTCGCAGCGGTACTCGTGATGTGGCAACACCGACCCAGCACAACCAGCAAGCGTATGAACAAGCTCGCCGTATTCGGCCTGATCGCCGTGGCCTTGTTCGCGTTGTATTCAGTCGGTACCACGCTTCTGGTCCAGGGCTACCTCGGCCAGGCAAACCAGCAACGGACTGTGCAACAAATCGAGGACAGCGGCTCGCTATTGATTGGCGGGCGGCCCGAGTGGGCCGGAACGTTGGCCCTCATGCGAGAGCAGCCGATGGGGTTCGGGTTGGGAACCGTCCCGACGTCGCAGGACGTTTGGGCGGCCAAGGCCGGAATGCGGGCGATTGGGACCGACACGGAAAACGGCTACGTCGACAACTACATGTTCGGGGGGCACTTCAAACTGCACTCGATCATCGCTGACATGTGGGCAACCTTCGGCATCGTCGGTTTTGCCCTCGGATTGATCATGCTGTTCGCGCTCGTCTATTCGCTGATCGAGCAGTTGAGCAATCGAACGGCAACGGGATTGGTCTGCCTATTCGCGGCCCTCGGGGTGTGGGACTTGGCTTTCGGCCCCATCTACAAGAACCTGCCCGATGTGATGTTCGCGCTGGCAGTAACGCTGACCGCCTCAGCGTTCGGAACCGCTACGACCGAGTCGCCAACGGATTCAGTTGAGGTACCCGCAGTAGGAGGATCTGCGCGTGCCTGAGCCGACGATCCGAGTCCTTGAGTCATTTCAGGCTCCCCGCAAAACCACCAATCCCTACATCACGATGCTCTTCAACGCACTTGGGCAGACATGTGAGGTCCAGGCCTTCACATGGAAGGAGGCCTTGCGAGGTGACTTCAACGTATTCCATGTCCACTGGCCCGAAGTCCTCCTCGCGAGCGCTCGCCCAACACGACGGGCCGCTCGCCGAGTCGCATTCGGACTCCTACTGGCGCGGATCAAGAGCAAGCGCATCGCCGTCGTGCGGACCATGCACAACCTCAAACCTCACGAGACACCTTCGCGAATCGATGCTTGGTTGTTGAACAGACTCGACCGACTCACAACAGCTTGGATCCGCCTGAATCCCATGACTGATCCCGGTGGCCGTGATGACGTCACGACCATTCTGTTGGGGCACTACCTCGACTGGTTCGACTCAGTTCCCGACCTTGCTGCCGAACCCAACCGGATCGTCAACTTCGGATTGATTCGGCCCTACAAGGGAGTCGTTGAGCTCGTTGGCGCATTCCACTCGTGCGCTGACCCTGAACTTCGACTCATCGTTATGGGTCGGCCCTCTACTCCTGAGCTTGAAAGCGAGATTCGCCAGAGTGCTGCCGGTGACGAGCGCATCACCCTGAGCCTCGAGCATGTTGACGATGACGATCTTGCGCGTGAGGTCAAGCGCAGCACGCTTGTGGTCTTGCCTCACCACAACATGCACAACTCGTCGTCGCTGCTGTTGGCACTTTCGCTGGATCGACCTGCGCTAGTCCCACGCACTGAGGTCACCGAGGCGGTCGCCGACGAAGTGGGCGAAGGGTGGGTCTACTTGTATGACTCCGAGATCACTCCCGAAGCCATCGAATCCAGCGTTACCGCGTCACACTCCGCCCGCAGGAGTCCCCACCCGGACCTTTCCGGCCGAAGCTGGGACAAGGTCGCCGATGCACACGTCGCCGTCTTCAAACGCGCTCTGGCAAAGGTGCGCTCCTAAGCCGCGTGACGCGTCACACGGTTTGCCTGACGGTTCGTCGGGCATCATGTTGAGAGGAAGTTTCTTTCCACGGGGGTGTTCATGGAGTGCAGTAGGGCATTGCGTGCGTTGGCGGGGGTCAGGTGACCACATTGAGCCGCTACCACGAAGCAATCTCACAACTGTCTGCTGCCCAGAAGCCTGCGTACGGCGCACCTGCCTACTCTCGCTTCATCAATCGCCCCGCCGGGCGGCGCATCGCAGCTGCCGCCTATGCGCTGGGACTGACGCCCAACGGTGTGACCGCAATCAGTGCGACGCTGTCGGTGATTGGCGTCATCGTGCTCGCGCTCGGGCCCATCTCCATCGTCACGGGAATCGTTGCCGCTGTGCTGTTCGCCCTCGGCTATGCATTCGATAGCGCAGATGGGCAACTCGCGCGCCTGACCAAAACCGGTGGCCCAGCAGGTGAATGGCTAGATCACGTCGTTGACATGGGCAAGACGGTGTTGTTCCACGGCGCCATTCTTTTCTCACTAATCCTGCATACGCCTGCGTTCCCGCCGGGCCAGGCCGCCTTGGTCATTGGTTTCACCACGGTCAATGTTGTGGCGTTCTTTGCCTGGCTCCTTGTTGATCTCCTGCGTCGCGTTTCGGGGGAACCAGACGCCGGCGCAGCGCGTCCAACTGGACACGCTCCGCTGATGCGATCACTGCTTCGGTTACCGAGTGACTACGGACTGTTGTGTTGGGTCCTGGTGCTCTGGGGAACAACGTTGTTCTGGTGGGTTTACGGATTGTTGTTCCTGGCGAATCTGGCTATTTTGGTAGCAGCGCTTCCTGTCTGGTTCAGGCAAGCGAAGGCACTCGGGACTGCAAGTTAGTCCGATCACAGATTCCATCGGGGGCACACGGAGTAAGCAATAATGGAAGTGGCGATTCGTCGCCAACGGGGGAAGTACCTGGCAGCTCGCACCACGCGGCCAGTGCAAATGGGGGGGAACATCTATGGCTGGCACACATCTACTGCTCGGCTCTTTCGACTTGCTCAACATCGGGCATCTCACGCAGTTCGATGCTGTGGCGCAGGCGGATTCCCACGTTGTGGCCGCGGTGATCAGCGACGACGGCGTCGCGGCGCTGTCTGGCTCGGCGCCATTCCTGCCAGCCGCTGAACGAAGTGCAGTTGTGTCTCAGCTTCGAGTCGTCGACTCCACCTGCATCACCGGCCCAGAGAACCGCTGGACCCTGCCAGACCATGACGTCCTTTACGTCGATGCCGGGATCTGGGACCTTCTCACTTCGGCGGGTCTCGATATTCGCCACGCTCTCGCAGTTGAGCCCACGCGCCTTCCCACGAACCCTGCATTGCTGTCTGCAGTCACTGCTGCCTAGTTGACGTTCGGCGTCGGTGACGCAAATGTCGCAGGAACGTCACTGACCATCATTCCGTTGGCACCCTTTTCGGTTGCTTCATTGCGCGTGGTCGTGTCAGAAATGAAGAAGGCAATCACGGGTTTGCCTTTGGCTTTCACCATTGCCCATTGCTCAGCGGTCGCTGCCAGGTCAAGGCCGAGCATGTCCCAGTTCTGCGCAGTCGAATCGAGTGCGGCCAAGTCCCGGCCGTAGTAGTAGCCCCACGTCGCGATTCCGGCGGTGCGTGCCGCAGTTGTCAGCGAGGCGTTGTCGTAGTAACCCTTGAGGACCCAATGCTCAGCCGGTGCGGCGGCCAACATCTGGTCTATTAGGTCTTGGCGCTGTCCTGCATCGCCTATGTATTTGGGATCGACGAAGATCACGTGGTTGCTGGCAAACTTCGCAAAGATCTCATCGATTCGCGCATAAGGAACCCCTGCCGGATCGGTCGCGTTCAACTTGTTCTGGTACTTGGACGTGAGTTGCGCCCAGGTAAGTGTTGAAGGATCGATGCCACCGGAAACCAGCGATGTTCGATCGAGCGTCTTGTCGTGCAATCCGAAATAGACCCCGTCCTTGGTCCGGGCAACACTGACCTCAAGTGCACCCACGCCCAATTCGACCGCCTTCTCGTAGGCGACCATGCTCATCTCAGGCCATCGTGCAGATCCGCCACGGTGCGCGACATAGAACGGGTCGTGGGATTGCAT
>Ga0075160_10001482_pt1 | contig 14278 bp, 9 predicted proteins | sample JI91814C2DNA_FD_70969 | JGI IMG/M metagenome (GOLD analysis project Ga0075160, IMG submission 70969) | Wastewater effluent complex algal communities from Wisconsin, to seasonally profile nutrient transformation and Carbon sequestration -... | ecosystem: Engineered > WWTP > Effluent > Algae... | reverse complement strand
GACGGTCGCTGTGGTTGCAGCACCAATTGGAACAATCGTCCGTGTACTTCCAGCTGGCACTGCATCAATACCCATGTTCAATGCACTGGAAGCATAAGTCTTGCTGTAACCAGGAATAGTATTCGGATCATTAACGGGCGCTGCAACAGGAATTGGGGTTTCTCCGTTGCTGGGAGTTGCGTTGGGATCAGGTGGAGCAACTGGTATCAAGTTCGAAGTGTTTGGATTTTGGCAAGTTCCATTCATGCAATCTGTCTTGTTGACACTACAGGGCAAGTCGAGTTTGTATTGATCCATAACGCAATTAGAAGCGATAAAGATCTTATAGCGACATACAAGATTTCCATTTCCATCGACATCTTCCACGCGTCCTACCAAACGTGTTGGGCAGACGGCAGTCGATGTCCCACCATTATTCGGCGAACCACCATTTTGATCTGGATATGTTCCTCCACCACCTTTGATACTCGGTGTTCCGATTTGCGCAAAACCACTCGATGGGAATGCGGCGATCGCCATAGCACAAGTGAGAAGTACTACCCCGAGGCGACAACCAACGGAGCCGCGAACTTGTGAACATGTCATGTCGATGATCTCGCAGAAAACGGGCCGGACAGCTCAAACAGCAAGGAAGAGAGGAAACGCATTCACCAGTGCATTCTGATTGGGGAACACCCCGATTCAATACCCACCTGCCGGAATTACCCATTATGTGGGCAGTTTTTTAACTGATTGTGTGGTTAGAAGGCTGCGTTTGCAACTCACTCTCCACCAACGTTTTCGCATTGCCGGCAGACGATTAGCGGGGAAGCGAGAACTTCAGAAGGTATACGAACAAGGAAGCAGGCTTACCTACTTCCTCGTCGTCATTCAATCGATTTCGTGACTCGATGATCGCCAACTCCATGAGCTTGGCTCATTCGAATCGGCGCATCGAGGGTTATCCAACGCAAGACTAGGACTTAGCGGTTTTCGTGAACCACGTAGGTCCAAACTACTTTGTTAGGATCCATTGGGTCGGTTTCGTCAACGCGATGAGTCTTGCCGAATACATTTGCCCATTTGCCGGGAAGCATCATTCCGCCATTAGGTACGGAACTCACTTCGAAGCCGATCCCCGCTTCACGGGTCTCGTTACCTCGAACAAATGATAGGCGATACAGGGCATAATACTTTTTGCCACCGAGCCCGTTTTCATGTTCAAAATATCCTGCGAGAGTTGGATTGGCTTGAACGCCAATAACCTGACGTGTGGAACCCTCTTGCAGAGGAGGAAGCCCATTAGAGATTCCGTTGTAGTTCGTATCGACAACAACACCATTGGTGCCAGGATTGGTGGGAGCAGGAGTAGGAATTGGGCCTGGTCCGGGCCCTGGTCCAGGACCGGGCAAGGGAGGAAGTGCACGGATCTCGATGAACGGGCCTTCCAAACCTTGGCCTCCGTTCTCTCCACATTGGCCATTGTTGCAACTGGTTTCATTCACATTGCAAGGAAGATTGACTATTTGGACGAGCAATGACGAGCAGTTTTCGGTTAAGAACACGCGGAACACGCAGTGGGTCTCGCCGTTTTCATCTACGTCACTGATCATCCCTAAGAGTTGCTTGGGGCATTCGGAACCATCTAAGCATGGTGGGCCATACGAGACTGGTGGAGGGCAACATGGATCCGTGGGGCAGCGTTGAAAGAGGCGTAACTTGGGAGCGGGTCTGCAAGCTCCTTTTTTGCCAGCCAATAGACGGGAGAGCAAACCGCCAGCATGGGCAAATTGAACCGAGCCCAACAGCACAAAGGCTAGAGCCATAAGAACAGTGAACGAAGCCGAATTCCGCCGCATCGAAGCTACCTCAGGTCATGGTGTGTGGGGGAAAACCCAAAAACCCCATCGAATGGGGCCACTATCGAGTTTGCCCACAAACCATGCCGGAGGTCAACTAAAATCCCCGTTTTGGAAGAAAATATCCGTTTGGAACCCAGAACTTAAACGCGTTCATCGCGCCAAAAGCACCTAGAAAACGCATGAATCACTTGAATTCAACCACGTTGTAATTCCAAATCCAATGCGTGCCATCGGAATGCCCAAAGTTAATCGCCTTATCAGCGGGCGGTGGAGGTGGAGGGTTAGTCGGGGGTGGTGTCGTCGGTGGGTTAGATCCTCCTCCTCCTCGGTAGATTTTGTCGCTGATATCGGTTGCTTTAGACTCCCTGTATTGCTCTTCTGTCACCTCATATCCAATTCCAAAGTTGTCGAAGACGCTTACTCTTGGGCGTTTCACAGACAATTGATTCAAAACATAATACTTGCCATCTTCCGTCTTCGCCTTGAAAGTTTCAATAATACTATTGCCCACTTCGACATTTAACCTAACCCCAACGTGTTCGGATAAGCTTTGAGGTTTCGCAATTCCCATCGAAAGATCCGCGTGCTTGTACGTGTCCTTAGCGCCAGGAACCATATCCATAATCCAAGTATCATGTGAAAGATTCGGAAGTGGGACTGCTACCGCAGCGACATCCACCGAAACAGTCATGTCGTCGCACATCATAGGATTATCTTTATCGCAACACTTACCGTCTTTGCAGACCTTCTCTTTCACCTCGCATGGAATGTGAATGTAAAATACTTGGTTTTGGCAATCGCTTCCGATGAACACCTTATAGGCACATACAAATTCAGTCCCATCGTAAACTTGGACGGTCGCAACATGTTTGGTAGGGCAAACATCGATTTCTAACTTGGGCGACACCCCATAGCACACGGACCTCACACAAGGATCTGGACATGGGACGCAAACCTTGCGGCAGTTTCTCCCAAACAACCTCTTCAAAAATTCGCCCCCTTCGGCTTGCTGGCTGGGAGCCAATAAGCAGAGAGCTGTGGCAAACAACAATGTCCACCGCACGCAATGATTCAACATAGATGTACCTCAATGAAATAATGACTATCGCGCGCTCGCACTCTTTCAAGCAAGTGAGTCAACGATCGAGCGCCGTAACTTCGCTTCGTTTTGAATCACCGACTCGGCGTTCGCAATCACCCAGTCGATATTTTTGTCCAAGTTTTAATTTTTTGTCATAACAATCACCACTTTGTAGGTATCAATACATTTTTGTGGGTGACAAAAAACCGCACTTGTAAGGGGAGTGTGTTGTGCAGAACGAGCCGCGCTCGGATGGAGTGTTAGTGCAATGCAATGGGCCACGGCTGGAGTGTGATGTGGTTGCGAATAACGACGCGATGCAAGGTATTGGCGACGAGATAGCGTCAGCCGCTTCTTCGCAAGTTACAGCGTGGCTACTTCGCTGTTAAACGCTACATTCTTGTCTCGCTTCGCGAGCGGGCAGGGGAGCGTGGTCCCCGCCGTAAGTCCAGCGGATGAAGCCCCAGACTTTGCTCCGCTGCCGCAACGGGATAAACAATGAGTTGCGATAGCCCTCCGAATGGACTACAACAAGAAGTACTTGTTCTCCCTTATTCCCACCACACATACCGCACGAGCTCTTACATGCTGGAAGCACCACGTTATCGATTGGATCGGAGAGGTTTATTGCAGGTAGGTGCCTTAGGTGTCATCGGCTCAATCCTGCCATGGCAGCAGCTACGAAGCAACATCCAAGCTGCGGAGAATCAATCACCCAAATCGTTCGACCTAGCTTCTGTTAGCGGCAAGGCAAAATCGGTACTCATCGTGTTGCTCAGCGGTGGTCCCAGCCAGTTGGATATGTGGGATCCGAAACCCGATGCTCCAGCGGAAGTGCGCGGTGAATTCTCTTCTATCGGAACGACGATTCCCGGCGTCGCGATTTGCGAACATATGCCTCGACTGGCAAAACAAACAAACTTGTGGACGCTCTTGCGCACCATGTCGCATCGCGAGCACAATCATTTACTGGCGACACACGTTGCGTTGACAGGCCGAGACACACCAATTCCACGCGGTGGTTCCGACTTGGATCGCGTCGAATCTCGCAACGATTTTCCCAACTTTGCCGCCGCTCTCGACTATGTGCGCCCACGTGCCGATGGTATCCCCACGGGCGTTTCACTACCCAATTATCTGATTGAAGGTCCTTTGACTTGGCCCGGGCAACATGCAGGTTTCTTGGGGGCCAAACATGATCCGTGGCAAATCCAAGGCGATCCCAACGCAAGCGCATTCAAAGTCGACGCACTTAGCCTTCGTGAGGGCGTGCCACAACAACGCCTCGCCAGTCGCCGCGAATTACTTCAACATCTCAATAACAAGCCCAATACAAACTCATCGACCGAACTAGCCGCATTTCGAGATCAACAAGAAATCGCTTATCGCTTGTTGACCTCAGGCAAAATGACGGATGCGTTTGATATATCACGCGAACCCGAAGCGACGCGCGAACGCTACGGCAAGAATAAGTTCGGTCAGTCGCTGCTACTCTCGCGACGCATGATCGAAGCGGGAGTTCCAATGATCCAAGCTACTATGGGTATCGTGCAAACCTGGGACACGCATGTCGACAATTGGGGAAGACTAAAGAACACACTCCTTCCGCAATTGGATCAAGGACTTGAAGCCCTTATGACCGATCTATCCACCTCGGGACTTCTCGAACAAACGCTGGTGATTGTGATGGGCGAGTTCGGTCGCACGCCAAAGATCTCGACGTTGCCAGGCGAAAAAATAGCTGGGCGCGACCACTGGGCTCACGCCTATTCCGGTCTCTTTGCAGGGGCAGGTGTGCGGGGTGGCCAAGTGATTGGCCAAACGGATTTTCAAGCTGCCTATCCAATCACTCGACCATGGACTCCGGCTGACGTTTGCTCGACCATCTTTCATGCCCTGGGAGTCCCGGATGATGTGCAATTGACCGATCCGCTGCAACGTCCCCATCATTTATTGAATGGCACAGTTATCTCGCCGCTCTACACAGGTCGTGAAACCTAGATCGATTATCTGATGATCTGACGACTTTGAATTTAGTTCTTCGATGACGGGTTCGCATCATGTCCCAAACAGCAGAAAAAGAGCCGCCTTCTCCAGTGCCGAAAAAGCGAGCATGGAAACGTTGGTTGTTGCGTGGCTTTCTGACAATTGCAGCAGTTATCGTCTTTGTCGTTGGTTGGGGTTATTGGCGATTGCGTGCCAGTTTACCCCGCATCTCTGGCACCGTTCGAGCGAACTATATTCTTGCGAGCGTCCAGATCGACCGCGACGCGCAAGGCGTGCCTACGATTCGCGGACAATATCGAGATGACACAGCCTTTGCGCTCGGATTTGCTCATGCGCAAGATCGTTTCTTTCAAATGGATCTGTTGCGAAGAATGTCTTCTGGCCGCCTCGGTGAACTGGTGGGACAGATGGCTTTACGGAGCGATCGCAATTTCCGCAGACACCGCTTTGAGCCGTTGGCCAACAATGTTTATCGAAGCTTACCTGAAGATAAACAGCATATCGTCGATGCCTACTCCAACGGCGTGAATGCTGGTCTCAAAAGCTTGGGGGACTATCCGTTTGAGTATTTGGTTTTGCGTCAAAAGCCCAAACCATGGCAACCAACCGATTCGATTTTGGTCATGATGACGATGCTATGCGACTTGCAACCGATGGATGGTCGCTTGGAATTGGGACTGGGAGAACTCCAAGAAAAAGTACCACCAGAGGTCTTTCAGTTTTTGGTACGCACCGGCTCGCATTGGGATGCGGCACTAGACGACAGCCAACTCCCCAAACCGTCCATTCCAACACCTGAAGTTTTTTCGTTGCGTGAAAACATCGATCGAGGGCCTACAGCACTTCAGTTCGCCCACGCACCGCAATCACCTACAAGTCTACATGCCGTTTTTGAAGAGGAAGCCTGGGATCCTGATTTCGTAATCGGTAGCAACAACTGGGCCGTGAGCAGCAAAGTAGGGCGTGACTCCAAAGCCATCTTGGCGTCCGACATGCACCTTGGATTGCAGGTCCCCACGATCTGGTATCGCGCAGTGATGGACGGACCAGCCGTTGATGGCACACCACGCCGGATCGTGGGCGTCACCCTTCCTGGCACGCCTGTGTTGATCGAAGGCTCCAACGGGTCGGTCGCCTGGGGTTTCACCAACAGCTACGGCGACTACGGCGACATCGTTGAATTGAAACAAACCAACCAAGAAAGTAAGACTGAGTACCTTACGGCCGCTGGCCCGCGCGATTTGATTACCTACCGTGAAGACTTGCTCTATCCCGGTGGCAAAGAAGAACTCGAATACCAATGGTCCGAATGGGGACCGGTCGTTGAGATCCGCGATGGCCGTCGATTTGTGCATTGTTGGATTGGTAATGACCCCAAAGCCTTTGACTTAAATCTCATCGACATGGAGTCGGCTCGAAACGTCGAAGAAGTGCTGGATATCGCGAATCGAGCTGGAATGCCCAACCAAAATGTTACGGCCGTCGATGCGGAGGGCAACATCGGCTGGACCGTATCTGGCAGAATCCCCAAGCGACCAGGAAAGCCTTCATTAACTCCGATGGATTGGTCGAGTGGCAATGGAGTATGGCTGGGCTACTTAGAACCTAGCGAACATCCGCGTGTTTACAATCCAACCGGCGGCCGAATTTGGACTGCCAACAACCGCATCATGGGCGAAGAATATCTCAATACCGTTGGCGATGGGCGATTTGATCCAGGGGCAAGAGCGCGACAGATTCGTGATCGCCTTATGGAAAAAGAACAATTCAATGAACAAGATTTATTGGCGATCCAATTGGATGATGAAGCGCGATTTATGGCGGTATGGAAAGATCGCCTCCTCGATATCGCCAAAGCCAATGAAAACAAACTGTCGGCTGAGATGCTCCAGCACGTTGAACAATCGAGTAGTCATGCCTCCGTTGATGCAGTCGGTTATCGAATTGTAGCGGAGTTTCGCTTTCAGGTTTTACAGCGCATTTTTGGATTGGATGCAAGTCGTGGTCGCGCAACAACGGAACCCCTGGGCACAGGCATAGCGAAAAAGATCGGCTTGTCTCGAAGCGTTGCCATATCGCGCGATGCCGTCGCCGATCAACTACTCATCGAGCGCCCGCTGCACTGGCTGCCGACGGAGTTTGAAAGCTGGGATGCATTACTGCTTGCCGCTGCGCAGACAAGCGAAGAGTTGTTTTTACGATCCAAAGAGCTAGACAAAGCAACTTGGGGCCAAAGGAATCAAGCGAAGATCCGGCATCCGCTATCGGCCGCTGCATCGCAACTAGCGTCATTTTTGGATATGCCCGAACTTCCCTTGCCAGGTGACAATCACATGCCCCGCGTTCAGTCACCATCAGGTGGAGCATCACAGCGTATGGTTGTTTCACCTGGAGAAGAAGAAAAGGGAATTTATCATCAACCCGGTGGGCAGTCGGGACATCCGCTGTCACCCTTCTATCGTTTGGGCTACGAAGATTGGGTCTATGGAAAAGCCTCACCGTTGCTGCCAGGCCCCCCCGTTCATCAACTCCAACTTGTCCCATCAAGCAGCCATTAACACGCGAGTAATTCTGTGAATCACAATACTCTTTACCGGTGGTGTTGGTGGTTATGCCTCGTGACCATAGCACCGCTTGCGGTTGCCGAAAATCCAGCTCGCTGGATCGACACTCAAAAGATCGACAATGCCATTAAGCAAGAGATAGAAAAGCAATCGCTGGTTGGCGTGTCGATCGGCGTTATTCAAAATAACTCGATTGTTTATCTTCAAGGCTATGGTCTGGCCAATCGCCAAACCCAAACCCCGATGACCAGCAAGAGCATCGTGAATTGGGCTTCATGCTCCAAACCTGTGGCCGCTGTGCGCGTGATGCAACTGGTCCAAGATGGCAAGCTGAAACTTGATGCCCCCATCGTCGATTATCTTCCCAGACTGCCTGAGCACTTACAAAAAATCACCACACGGCAACTACTCTGTCATCAAAGCGGTGTTCCACATTATGCGAATGGTTTTATCTTTCCTGGCAAATACCCCGATGCAAGTGACGATCGACTCGATCCACTATATAGCTTGTCACGTTTCCTAAACGCCCGTTTGATTTTTGAATCCGGAACCCGGATGGAATACTCTTCGTACGCGTATGTCCTATTGAGTGCCGTGATTCAAAGTGCTGGGGGACTCCCCATGCACAAGCAAATTGAAGCCGAGATTATCCAACCTCTTGAACTTAGCTCATTTCAGTTAGACCTGGAATACACCGACCAACCGAATTGGTCGGTCGGTTATCGAGTTGTTGGGGATGAAATCAAAACGCAACCGGACGTGGCCCATTATTGGAAACATGGAGCAGGGGGCTACAAATCGAATGTTGAGGATTTTGCTCGCTTTACATTGGCAATGATGCAATATGAACTGATAACACGTGAAACCTCTCAAATGATGTGGACAAGGCAAAAGTTAAAGGATGACACTGAAACAGTGTATGGTTTGGGTGTTCGCGTCGACGGTGAGGACCAAACGCTCCGAGTTTGGCACAACGGATCGCAAGAAGAAACGAAAACGCAACTGGTCTTCTTTCCAGAGAAAAAGTCCGGCGTGGTAGTGATGTGCAATACTTACGATTGCAAGACCGCTCAAGTCATTTCTGCGATCGAGAAAGCAATAGCAGTTGGAAGGCACGAGTAACCTTAGTTAATTTCGATTTCGAAGACGATTTCGAGGACGAGGATGATTAAAAGTACGCGTAGGAGCTACGCACGACCAGCGACGAGCTATTGACAAAGTATCATAGTACGATACAATCATTCCATGATTACGATTTCGCTCAATAGCCCCATTCCGCTTCATGACCAGCTGGTTCAAGAGATTCGGCGGTTGCTGGCCGATGGCACGCTGAAGGTCGGTGATGAACTTCCGCCAGTCCGTCAGTTGGCAAATGACTTGGGGATTAATCTCAACACGGTAGCGCGGGCTTATCGCGAACTGACCGACTGTGGACTACTGGCCACAAGTCGCGGCCGTGGTACGGTCGTGTTATCTACCGTAGAGAAAACCACCGAGAAACCAGCGGAAGAAAGGAAACGGATTGAATCGACTCTGGGTTCAGCTTTGGCGGACGCCAAGATCGCCGGGTTGAACCGTAAGGAAATCGAACTTTTGGTACTACGACAACTCAATAAACTCTGGGGTGTTAGCTAAAGGTGTCCCATGAATGATCCCGCGATCCTCGTTCTTCGCTTCTTTCAATTTCTATTCGTTCCAATCTTTTTGTGCGCACCACTAGTGATGGTACTCAGCTTGTTGACATGGCGCAACGAGACAACCGATCGCGAATTGCTTAAAACCAAAATTCGGACACTAAGCCTGGCGACTCTCTCTTGCTTAGCCGTCTGGTTGATCGTCTTGATCATCGCGTTGGTAACCCGTTCTTCTTTGCTGCAGCTCCTATCCACGATGGCGTGGTTACTTTTCTTTCCGCTGTGGTTTGGGATCGCGATGCCGATTGCAAGATTGCTATTTGCTGTCCTCCAACCGGCGATTCCGCTAGAGCAACAAAAGAGGACTGCGTCGCTAGTGAATCGACAACGTAAGAATCCGATTCAATGGTGGCACTGGGGTTTATCGACCGTCGCATGCACTGGACTTTTATTCGCGACTCTGTGGATTGGAAGACACATTGACCAAAGCACCTGGACACCCCAGCAGAGCTTTTTATGGTTTTGGGGGATGCTCGGTTATCCAGCTCTTGTCATCTTTACCAATGCAGTTCTCTATTTTGGCGTTCGAGCTTCGCTGGCCGAACCAGAACCTTTAGATAGCCACGGCAATGTGGAACTGCAAAAGCTCTACGATGATGCACGTTCCAATCGGGCATTGAGCATGTTTTGGCTACTGGGCTTTTTGCAACCAGTATTCTTTGGCGTTTGCCTATTCTTGTCGACCTGGATTCAATCCAACAATTTGATTGCCATCTTAGGTGCAACAGGCGGAACGCTTCTGGGTTTGGCAGGCTCATGGGCTGGCGTGAATGCGACGCTGCAACGTCTCAAAATCGCTCGCCTCAAGATGCGACTGGAAAGTAGTCCCGGTCAATAATCGAACACGACTCTAAAAGTCGCTCAGGCTCCATCCTTCTTTTCAGCATTGTCAACTGCAGGCGGATTCTCGGTTGGAGCAGCATCGCTAGCTGGTGTTTCTGCGCTTGGAGTCTCAGCTGGCTTATCTTCTGCAGGTTTGTTGCCTGCAGCAGGAACTGCTACTTCGCCTTTCGCAATCGCGTCGCGCTGGGAACGAAGGTCGTTCAAGCGCTTCTCGAATTTGTCGACACTTTGTTTTTGCTCATCATTCATACCACCACCGATGGTCGTGAGAGTGGTGTTTTTAACGGCTTGAAAAAACTTACCGTTGACCGATCGATCGACTGCATAGAGCCCTACGCCGAGCAGCACCAGTAACAGCACAGCTGTCATCCAGCGTTTCTTAGGCTTGGTCATATTCTGGGAATTGGTAACGGTAGAATTTTCCTGAGACATTCGTGCATCGCGTCTAATGATTTTTTGGATGAGTTGCACCGGATGAATGGTTCAGCCGGTGATCGAAGAGAGGATGAGGAAGTATAGCGTGGCGTTCTAGGTTCTGCCATTACTAAATCTCGCACGCCCACCACTGTCCATTCGTCCCCTAGCCCCATCAACCTGCCACGTCGCCAATCTGGTTTCCATAAAATGTCTATGAAGCTTTTCGATGGCCAAGGGTGCCGTTTGCGCCGATTTTCGGTAACTTGGTAGTTGTCGGATATCGTTGCCCTGAAGATTTTTTGGATGTAATCGTGAACACCTCAATCGCCTTCTGCAAACTGAGTCGCTTCTTGCTAATGGTTTGGATTAGCTTTCAAACTCAAGACTTACTCTTGGCTCAAGGCACTTCCGATGCGCCGCTGACTCGCATTGCGTTTGGTTCGTGTGCGACTCAACAAAATGCGTGCCCCATTTGGAACGAAGTCAACGAATACAAACCTGATTTGCTTTTACTTCTTGGCGACAACATTTATGCGGACGTGGTGGATGGCCGCTTGGTACCATCGACACCGGAGCGGATCCGCGAAGCATACGAGTTACTGCGAAAAGATAACGGCTTCGCCCAGGTTCAAAAAAACACACCGATCATGGCCGTTTGGGACGATCATGACTTTGGCAACAATGATGCTGGGGTTGAATGGGTTCACAAAGATGTATCTGCAGAGATTTTTCATGACTTCTTTGGAACCCCCAAAGATTCGCCTAAGCGAAAACAGCAGGGCCTCTATGATGCGAAGATCATTGGCCCGACTGGCAAACGAACGCAGATCATTCTCTTGGACACGCGTTACTTTCGAACCGAATTAAAGAAGTCGGCCACACCATTGCCGGGAACCCGAACCATTCCGTACGAAACGGCCGCAGGCCCTGAAGCGCAGATACTGGGTGAGACGCAATGGAAATGGTTGGAAGAGCAACTCAAGCAACCGGCTGAGGTGCGAATCATCGGAAGCAGCATCCAAGTCCTAAGCGATGAACATCCTTATGAGAAATGGGCCAATTTCCCTGAAGAACGCGAACGCCTCTATCAATTGATTCGCAAATGTGAAGCGAGTGGTGTCATCCTTCTGAGTGGCGATCGACACCTCGGAGAAATATCGCTCGATACTCGAGCCGTGGGTTATCCATTGCATGACATTACAGCTAGCGGATTAAATCAAGCCAACAAAAAATGGCGTACAACCGAAGTGAACAGCAAACGATTGGCTGCGTTGCAATGGGGCGACCATTTCGGCACGATTGAAATTGATTGGTCTTTACCAGACCCGATGATCCGTTTGCAACTGCGTGAGGAAAGCGAATCAGTGGCCGTTCAGACTCGTTTTCCGTTAAGCGTGCTGAATGCACCCAAAGCAGACACACCCGCGCCGGCAGGTGTGTTGACTCCGCAAGCTGTCCTCTCCATTGCTGAAGGGGAGCGCGTCGAGGTCCAGATGCTGGTTAAGGCTGGTCGGGCGATCCGCAATCCAGATCGTATTCTTCTCAATTCTCAACTGGATTTTCGACAGGAAAACAATCTGACTGCTGTATTCCTGGACTCTGCCGCCCACGATAAATGGGATGGTGCGACGCTGGAATCGTTCTTAAACAAAACGATCCGATTTCGAGGAAAAGTAACGCTCTACAATGGCCGCAAGCAGGTCGAGATCAGCCACCCGAACGACCTTGAAATCGTGGATCCATAAGCCCCGATTTCGACGGATTTCTCACCCGTCGCTGCGGATTCTGATTTTGTCCATTGCTACCCCTCGTTATACTAGGCTTACGTGCATGTCTGCACGGTTGGCACACCGTCTTATCTTTTGCCAGCGACAACATGAGGGAACTGATGGGAACGTTACGAATTTCCTGCGCTGCAGTGATCTGTATTTGGCTGAGTTGTATTTTCGTTACCTGTGGGACTAGCTTCGCTTTTCAAGCCAACAATAAATCATCGAGCAAACCCAGTACTAAATCAACGAAACCCTCTACACCCAAACCTGGAACAACGCGGATCGAAAAGCTCCCGTTGCCTGACAGTATTCTGCGTGCTCCTCAGAATGCGCCATTCAAAGTTGCCAAGGTAGATCGTACTCGGCGAGCCGATGTTCAATCGGCAGCTTCACAAATCGATGCTTTAATCGATCGTGGCTTGGAACAAAACGGAGAGAAACCCCAACCGGCGCTGCGTGACGACCAGTTTGTGCGACGAGTCTATCTGGAACTTGGGGGTCGTATTCCAACATATGACGAAGCCAAAAAGTTTATTGATTCCAAATCGGAATCGAAACGAGTGCAGTTGATCGACGATTTGCTGGAGAGTCCAGATTACGTTTCGCATTCTTACAACTATTGGGCCGACGTATTGCGTCTTACCGAGCGTCCCAATGGAAACCTCTTTCTTGATCCCTATTTGAATTATGTGAAAGAGACGCTTGCCTCGAACAAACCCTACGACCAATGGGTTCAAGAGATGCTGACAGCCAACGGCAAGGTTTGGCAAAATCCGGCCGCCGGATTTCAATTGCGTGATCAAGGCATGCCTTTGCCTTATATCGACAACACGGTGCGAGTCTTTTTAGGTAAACAAATCGGCTGCGCTCAATGCCACGATCATCCTTTTGACGACTGGACCCAAAAACAATTCTATGAATTAGCGGCCTTTACATCGGGCATTCAGTTTCGAGTCAACAATAATGATCCGATGTTCAAAAAGGGAGGCACCAATCCGGGAGAGCTGATCAAGCAAGCCCGCGCCAAAGCTCCAGATGGGAAGATACCAGGTCAGTTCCAACAATTGGTCAATGCCAACGCGTTTTCCATTAACTTTGCCAATCGACCTCTCAAGCTTCCACATGATTATCAATATTCGGACGGCAAACCGAATGATGTTGTGAAACCCAAAGTTCTATGGGGCGAGGTCCCAACTTCGGCATCAACCGCCGATTTGCGCCAACAATTTGCTTCTTGGGTGACACACCGAGACAATCGCCAATTCGCCCGTAACATAGCCAACCGCATGTGGAAGAAGATGATGGGTCTTGGCATTGTTGAGCCTGTCGATGATTTCAACGACAACAATAAACCTTCCAATGAAGCTCTGTTGGAACATTTGACCAATGAGATGTTGCGTCTGAATTTTGATCTGCGGGAATTTGTTCGGATCATCGTCAATACGAAAGCGTACCAGCGTCAGGCATTGGTCCGTGAAAGTTCAGAAACGAAACCATTTCACTTCTCTGGTCCAGTCCTCAAACGTATGACGGCGGAGCAATTGTGGGATTCGTTGTTGACTTTGATCGCGTATAACCCTTGGTCCTTCCAGCGTCCAACGGCAAAGGACTACATCACGATGGTAGATATTGATTGGTCGAAAGTGCAATTGGCCGATGCAGAAGCAGCTAGCAGTCGCTATACCCAAAGTCTATTTCCCGCTTATCTCAATACGGAACGCCAGAAACTATGTGGATTTGAAGGGCAGTTACTGGTTCGAGCCAGCGAGATACCAACACCTCTTCCGCTTGGGCACTTCTTACGTCAATTTGGGCAAAGCGATCGCGAAACGATTGAAGGTGGCAGAGAGGTTGCTACGGTTCCACAGATCTTAGCGATGTTCAATGGACCTATCACACACATCATGTTAAAGAAAGACTCCGTCGTTTATGACAACATGGTGGAAGCAGGTCCTCAAAACGCGATTGATGTTTTGTTCTTGTCGGTCCTTACTCGCAAACCTTCTTCAACCGATCGCGATTTGGCCAAGGACGAAATCAATCACAATGTCCGTTCGGA
>Ga0075160_10001479_pt1 | contig 14292 bp, 20 predicted proteins | sample JI91814C2DNA_FD_70969 | JGI IMG/M metagenome (GOLD analysis project Ga0075160, IMG submission 70969) | Wastewater effluent complex algal communities from Wisconsin, to seasonally profile nutrient transformation and Carbon sequestration -... | ecosystem: Engineered > WWTP > Effluent > Algae... | reverse complement strand
TTTTAAGTATCCAAAATTAAATTATAATTAAAAATATAAATATGATAATTATCATGCTATAAAAATTTTGATAATAATTTAGATGAAGGAGTTATACAAGTTTCATTTTTACCATACCATTTATATCTATTTTTGGCAACATAATCATAAATAATATCTCTAAATCCAGGAGGCAATATTCTAAAAACAGTAGCTAAAGTAAAAATGCCACACAATTCTTTTGCAATTTGCAAAACTGCACTTGATTTATAATAATACGAAATTCCAGGCTCGTAAAGCACAATACTATCAATATGAATGGGGTTAATTCCAATATGCTTTAGAATTTTTTTACCTAAATCAGATTGAAGTGACACAAATCTAAAAACATCTTTTTTATCGTGTTTAATTATATATTGAACTGATGAATTGCAAAGGGCACAATCACCATCAAACAATATGATTTTTTTATCTTTCGGTAGGTTATCTATTTCCATAATTTAATTCGAAATTTTTTTTATAATTAGGAACACGTATTTTTAAAAACTTGAATTCAACTAATAAATGCAACTTTATTGTTTATAAAATTATAAAAAAGTATTCTTATAATATTTATAAAAGCTGTAATGTATTGAATTATTTTGTGATATACTACAGAACTTAAATATAATTGATATTCCTGATTTAATAAAAAAGCAAACATTGACTTTACATAACTTTATACTAAATTTGCTAAAAATCTAACCTCAAACTTAAAACAGTTTTGACAACACAACAATTAACGGCTCAGATTCATTCAAAAAAATCTTTTCTTTGTATTGGCTTAGATGTCGATTTGACTAAAATTCCACAACATTTATTACAAACCGAAGATCCAATTTTTGAATTCAACAAAGCAATTATAGATGCAACTCATGATTTATGTGTTTCTTACAAACCAAACACTGCATTTTATGAAGCTTATGGTATAAAAGGTTGGCAATCGTTACAAAAAACCATTACTTTTATCAACGAAAATTATCCTGAAATTTTTACAATTGCAGATGCAAAACGTGGTGATATTGGAAATACTTCAAGCATGTATGCCACAGCTTTTTTTGAAGATTTAAACTTCGATTCGGTTACTGTGGCACCTTATATGGGAAAAGATTCGGTTGAGCCTTTTTTGGCTTTTGAAAATAAGCACACGATTTTATTGGCTTTAACTTCAAACGAAGGCGCTTTTGATTTTCAAACAAAAAATAATTCTGAAGGTCAAGAATTATACAAAGTAGTTTTAGAAACCTCTAAAACATGGAAAAATGCTGAAAATTTGATGTATGTTGTTGGAGCTACTAAAGCAGAATATTTTACCGAAATTAGAAAAATTGTACCCCATAGTTTTTTATTGGTTCCAGGAGTTGGCGCTCAAGGCGGAAGTTTAGCAGAAGTTTGTAAATACGGAATGAATGATACTGTTGGACTTTTAATCAATTCGTCACGAGGCATTATTTATGCTTCAAACGGAACAGATTTTGCTGAAAAGGCTAGGGAAGAAGCATTGAAATTGCAACAAGAAATGGCTCAAATTTTAAAAAAAAACTAAAATCCTTCAAAAACGCCTAACCCAAACAATGCAAAATCATATTTTACAGGATCATTAGCATCAAGTAATCTTAAATTAGCATCCAATTCTACTAATGCTTTTGCGTCGTTTTGTTTGCGACTCAGTAGCTTTAGTTTGCGAGCCACATTGCCCGAATGTACATCTAACGGACACGAAAGCAGAGCAGGTGAGATGTTGTTCCAAATGCCTAAATCGACACCTTTGTTGTCGTCACGAACCATCCAACGCAAATACATGTTGATACGTTTTGCCGCAGAACCATTCAATGGATCTGAAATGTGTTTTTCAGTTCGTGCCAAATGTGGTGCTTCAAAGAACAATTGTTTAAATTCAGAAATCGTGTGTTGCATCGTAGAATTTTCTTTCAAAAAAATCGCTTCTAATCCATTGTGATTTTGATAGATGTGTTGCAAACCTTTTATAAATCCCACAAAATCTTGCCCGTTAAAAGTGCGATGTACAAAATTCTCTAGCGATTTTAATTGTTTTTCTGAATGATTCATGACGAAATCGTATGGCGAATTTCCCATCAAATCCATCATTTTTTTCGCATTGTTGATAATCATTTTGCGATTTCCCCAAGCTATTGTTGCTGCAAGAAACCCAGCAATTTCAATATCTTCTTTCACCGAATACAAATGCGGAATCTGAATCGGATCGCTTTCAATGAAATTTGGATTGTTGTACAATTCGACTTTTTCGTCAAGAAATTCTTTTAACTCGGATGGTGTCATTTTTGTGTTAAAAAATTAGTCATGTAAGTTCTAAAAAACTTAAATGTATTTTTGGTTCCTTATAAAGTGAATTTTAGCTTTTAATGACTTATGTGTTTATTAATTTAAATAGTTACAATATTCCCATCCACCATCGTCAGTTTTCGATCAGCCATGTTGGCCAATTCTTCGTTATGGGTAACAATTACAAAGGTTTGCCCAAATTCATCACGTAATTTAAAAAACAATTCGTGTAACTTTTCGGCTGTGGTTGTATCTAAATTTCCCGAAGGTTCATCGGCAAAAATAACGGCTGGTTTGTTTATTAAAGCTCTGGCAACAGCAACACGTTGTTGTTCTCCGCCCGAAAGTTCACTTGGTTTGTGATGGGTTCTTTCGGCTAAACCTAAATAAGATAACAGGCGTTTTGCATCGCTTTCAACTTCTTTTTTATCGCGATTTGCTATAAACCCCGGAATACAAACGTTTTCTAAAGCAGTAAATTCGGGTAACAATTGATGAAATTGAAATATAAATCCCAAATGCGTGTTTCTAAATTTCGATAAATTTTTATCATTCAAGTTGAGCACCGATTCACCGTTAATTTCTAAAACAGTATTGTATTCTTTCTTGGGAAGGTCTAACGTACCTAAAATTTGCAATAAAGTAGTTTTTCCAGCCCCTGAAGCTCCTACAATTGAAACAATTTCACCTTTTTTAATATGCAGGTCAACACCTTTTAAAACGTGTAAGGTGTCGTAATATTTATGTATGTTTTTTGCAACTATCATAATCCAAGATTTCTACAAAGAAACAAAGATTTTATACAAAAGAAAAAGTTTGCTACAGTTTCTAATCATAATCAAACTATAAAAAATAGTTAAATAGTATTTTTGTTTAATATTTTAACTACATTTGTTAAACAAATAAAATGTTTATGAAAAATGAAGTAAAGTTAATTGTATTATTTTTTTGCTCTATTGTAATTTCATGTACAGCTAAAGAAAAACCAATTGTGAAGGCAGAATTTAAAGAACCAATAAAACTTAATGTAACAGAAGATATGGAAATAGCAACATTTGCAGGTGGATGTTTTTGGTGTACAGAAGCCGTTTTTTTAGACATCAAAGGAGTAGAGAAGGTAGTTTCGGGATATATTGGTGGTGTTACTAAAAATCCTACCTATAAAGAAATTTGTACAGGAACAACGGGTCATGCTGAAGCAATTCAGATTACATTTGATCCTGCACAAGTTGCTTACGAAGATTTATTAGAAATATTTTTTGCAACACACGACCCTACAACATTAAATCGTCAAGGAGCTGATGTAGGAACGCAATATCGTAGTGAAATTTTTTACCATTCTTTAGCGCAAAAGGACAAGGCAGAAAACTATATTGCCTTGATTGAAAAAGAAAAATTATATGAGAAAAAAGTAGTCACAAAAGTTTCTACTGCTACCATTTTTTATCCCGCAGAAGAATACCATCAAAATTATTACAACCAGAATGCAGAACAAGGTTATTGTCAAATGGTAATTGCACCCAAATTAGAAAAATTGCGTAAATATTATAAAACAAAATTAAAATAGAAGAAGATATAGCTATGAATACTACTATTGAAAAAGAAATATTTGATATCATTGGCGATAATCACCAAATGACATCTGCTGAAACACCAATGAGAGCCGATGCTTTCTTTAAATCTGATGCTGAAAAAATGGAAGTTATTGAACACCATTTTGAAATTATTATGAAAGAATTAGGCTTAGATTTAACAGATGATAGTTTGCAAGGAACACCGCACCGTGTAGCAAAAATGTTTGTTCAGGAAATATTTTCGGGATTAAATCCTGCAAATAAACCCAAAATTTCTGTTTTTGACAATTCTTACCAGTATGACAAAATGTTGGTGGAAGCAAATATCAGTTTTAATTCTACTTGTGAGCATCATTTTTTACCAATTGTTGGAAAAGCCCACATTGGTTATGTTTCTTCTGGAAAAGTTATTGGTCTTTCAAAATTGAATAGAATCGTTGATTATTATGCACGAAGACCACAAGTTCAAGAGCGTATGATTATGCAAATTTTTAACGAATTAAAATCTGTTTTAGAAACTGAAAATGTAATGATTGTTGTTGAAGCAACTCATTTATGTGTTTCAAGTAGAGGAATTAAAGACGAAAGTAGTTATACTTCAACTTTACAGTATGGTGGTGTATTTAATCAAAAAGAATTTCGAGATGATTTTTACAAATTGATTCACAAAGAATAATTGGATATTTTTTGTATCTTCGAAATAGAATTTACAAATAAAATATGGTAGAAGAAATAGTTGATAGTGCGGTTTCAACCACAAAAAATGACAAAATATTAAAATTAATCTTGTGTTTATTATTTGATGCAATTGGTATGTTGTCCTATTTAGTTCCTGTTTTTGGTGAGGCAACTGATTTGTTTTGGGCACCAATTTCAGGCATATTATTGGTAATTATGTTTAAAGGTACAGCCGGAAAACTAGCGGGTATTTTTGGTTTTATTGAGGAATTAATTCCTTTTGTTGACATAATCCCGACATTTATTATCACTTGGTTTTATGCTTATGTTATTAAAGGTGGCAAAGAGTAAGAATAAAAATATGAGGAGGCTGTCTTTAAATGATTTTTTTTAAATGGGTCTACTGAAAATAACTAAACAAAAAAATAAAAAATGACACAGATTTCAGAGATTATCACATATTTTTTTATTTTATTTAAGAAAATCCGTTTGAATCCTTTAATCTGTGGTAAAAATGTATTCTTTTATAATGACAGTTTTCATTTAGGTGCAAGTTTTTTTTGGGTTTTTTAAAAAAACTTGCCCTTAAAAATAAAAATAATGTTTGAAAGCAACAAAAATAAGGTTTTTAAGTTTTTCAGCAGACCCTAAATAAATTCAAGTGAAATAACTAGCAAAAAAAGGGCTGCCTAAAATTTTTAGACAGCCTCTCTTTTTATGATTGTGAAAGTACAAACTAGTTTTTGTATCTTCTTTCTTTGATTTTTGCTTTTTTACCTGTAAGATCTCTAAAGTAATAGATACGAGCTCTACGAACTTTACCTCTTTGGTTCACTTCAACTTTTTGTAAAGCAGGTAAATTTACTGGAAATATACGCTCAACACCAACAGATCCTGACATTTTACGGATAGTAAAAGTTTCAGTTGCTCCAGCACCTCTTCTTTGGATTACAACACCTTTGAAGAACTGAGTTCTAGTTTTTTCACCCTCTTTAATTTCATAATACACAGTGATAGTATCACCAGCTCCGAAAGCAGGAAAATCTTTTTTTGTTACAAATTCGCTATTCACGAAATCAACTAAATTTGACATAATCGTAATTATAAATGTTTGATTCAAAGCAACATACACGTCTATCGCCAGAGGTTGATTCAAAGTGGGTGCAAAAGTACAACTTTATTTTAAATATGCAAATTTTTTTAAGTGTTCAGTCACAGTTTTCAGTTTCAGTTTTCAGAACTATTTTTTAAATTAAACAGAGTTTTCCCACTGCGACTGCCTACTGCAACTACTCCTCTAACAAATCAGGTCTTCTATTTTTGGTATGTTCGTATGCCATATCTTCACGCCATTTCTCAATTTTGGCGAAGTTTCCACTCAATAAAATATCTGGAACTTTTAATCCTTTGTATTCTGCGGGACGCGTGTAGATTGGTGGTGATAATAGATTATCTTGAAAACTATCAGTTAAAGCTGAGGTTTCATCACTCAAAACCCCTGGAATCAATCTAATAATGGCATCGCAAAACACAATAGCACCAATTTCGCCACCGCTCAAAACATAATCTCCTATTGAAATTTCACGAGTTATGTGCAGGTCACGTACTCTTTGGTCTACACCTTTATAATGACCACACAAAATTAATATATTTTCATACATAGAAATTGAGTTGGTCATTTTTTGATTTAAGGTTTCTCCATCTGGAGTCATGTATATGATTTCGTCGTAGGTTCTTTCGCTTTTTAACTTCGAAATACAAGCGTCAATTGGCTGAATAGACATCACCATTCCAGCTCCGCCACCAAACTGATAATCATCAACACTTCTTTGTTTATTGGTTGTGTAGTCTCTTAAATTGTGAAAATGGACTTCGACCAAACCTTTTTCAATGGCACGTTTCATAATGGAAGCCTCAAACGGACTTCGCATTAATTCGGGTAAAACGGTAATAATATCAATTCGCATGGTGCAAAGATAGTAGATTATTTTTTAGTTGCCGAAAGCGAATACACCATTGGAATTTTGTTTTCCAAGTGCTTGATTCGGAATTTATTCGGCTGAAATTCTTCGGTTTGATTGAAACAATTGTATGGAGAATAATCAAATTCGTTGAAATAATTAATTTCTAATCCGTTTGAAATCAAGGCATTTAAAAGTTCTGAGGTGGGGTGATTCCAAGTAACCGTTTGTGCTGCAATTTCTGCATATCGATCGGCATATGTGCCCGATTCATCTTCAACAATTTCTTCGGTATTGAAATAATTATAAAACACTTCTTTGAAATCGTTATCAAACATCCAAACTACAGGATGAAAATCGGCCATAACAAATTTTCCACCGGGTTTTAAAAAATGCGAGATCACCTTAGCCCATTTGTCTAAATTTGGAAACCAACCAATCGTACCATAACTGGTAAAAACAATATCAAATTTTTCGTCTAAATGATTGGGTGCGTCATAAATATCACAGCAAACAAAAGTAGCATCTAAATTTATTTTTTTATTGATTTCTCTAGCTCTTTCAATGGCTTTGTCTGATAAATCGACACCAGTAGCTTTCGCACCCATTCTGGAAAAAGTCATGGTGTCTTGACCAAAATGACATTGTAAATGTAAAATCTTTTTTCCTTTTACGTCACCAAGTAACTCTAATTCTATAGCATTTAAGGTTGATTTTCCATTCAAAAAACCTTTCATGTCGTAAAAATCTGAGTTAATATGCACATCGACTTTGTTGTTCCAAGTTTCTTTATTGATGTTGATATAATTTTTAGTTTCCATAGCATTCAAATAAGTATCTCAAATCTACTATTTATTTTGTAATTTTGAATTTTCAAATTAAAAAACAAAACAATGGAAAACGGAATATACGCTAAATTTATCACAGCAAAAGGTGCAATTTTAGTAAAATTAACACACGATTTAACGCCAGGAACTGTAGGTAACTTTGTAGGATTAGCAGAGGGTCAATTAGAAAATTCGGCTCGTTCAATGGGTAAACCTTATTATGATGGATTAAAATTTCACCGTGTAATTCCTGATTTTATGATTCAAGGAGGTTGTCCACAAGGGCAAGGAACGGGTGGTCCTGGCTACAATTTCGACGATGAATTTCACCCAAGTTTAAAACATGACAAGCCAGGTGTTTTGTCTATGGCAAACGCTGGACCTGGAACGAATGGATCTCAATTTTTTATTACACATGTTCCAACGAATTGGTTAGATGGAAAACACACTGTTTTTGGTCATGTAATTGAAGGACAAGATGTTGTTGATGCTGTTGCAGGAGATGATGCTTTAGAAAGTATTGAAATTATTAGAGTAGGCGAAGAAGCTCAAAAATGGAATGCAGTGGAAGCTTTCAGAACTTTTGAAGGTTCAAGAGAGAAAAGAATTGCAGAACAAAAAAAAATGGCAGAGGAAGCTTTGGAAAAATTAGCCGCTGGTTTTCAAAAGACTGAAAGTGGTTTGCGTTACCAAATTATCCAAAAAGGAAATGGTACACAAGCTGAAAAAGGTAAAAAAGTATCAGTTCATTACCAAGGCGCATTAGAAAATGGACAAGTATTTGATTCTTCATACAAAAGAAAACAACCAATTGATTTCCAATTAGGAGTTGGTCAAGTAATTGAAGGATGGGACGAAGGTATCGCTTTATTAAAAGTGGGAGACAAAGCACGTTTTGTAATACCTTCTTATTTAGGATATGGTTCTAGAGGTGCTGGAGGTGTTATTCCACCAGATGCAACTTTAGTATTTGATGTAGAATTAATGGATGTAAAGTAATACCAGTTATAATTTATTTCCTATTCAAAACAAAATAGGGCAGTCTAGTTTTAAATTGCCCTTTTTTAATGTAAATCCTTAGTTTTCCTTTAAAAAACTTTCCGAATATTTTTTACCATCCTTTGTTTCACTAGCCACGATGTATAATCTGGTTTTATGAAATCAACTCTGTCGACATGAGCTTTTTCACAATGGCACCCCTAATATTTTGAAGCATAAGTAAAGACAATTTGATTCATTAATTTTAGCAAATAGCCACCATGAATTTTTCCACTAAAGTTGGAGTTGGATGGGAACCTAAGTTCTAATAGTGTAATCTTTGATGCTTTAACAGTATTGGCAATTTCCATCTATTTATTATTAAAGTATGGTGATTGCTCTGGTGTTACTTTCACAATAAAATAATGTGTATCGCCCCACCAAGGTAGTGTTTTTATGCGCTCTTTGTATTCTAATTTTACATATTGACCTTGATATTTTTTCAAATCTTCAATCACTTTTTCTTCATTATCTTGTACTGAAAATGGAAAAAATCTTGTGGCACCAAAACCTTCATTTAGTTCACCTTCCCAAGTTTTAAAGATAACCCCTTTGTTACTAAATTTCGATAAAACACCACTTCTTATGCCATCACTCAAAGTAAAATTGTAAATAAATAAGGTGTAGCCAACTAATGCAAGGGTTACTGTTAAAATAAAGTAAACCAAAATTTTTCTTACTGTATTCATGAGTTAGTTATTTTTTTCTGTTTGTAAATTATCAACATTTTCTGCTCTTTTTATAACCGATTCGGGTAACGCTTTTTTGGCTTTAGCACCCATTTTCTTTAATTTTTCAACACTTGTTATTAGGTTTCCTTTTCCGTCAACTAGTTTATTCATGGCGTTACCGTATTCGATTTTAGCTTCGTCCATTTTTTTACCAATTTTAATCAAATCGGAAACAAAACCTTCAAATTTATCATATAAAGCACCAGCCTGACGCGCAATTTCAATGGCATTTTCTTGTTGCTTTTGATTCGTCCACATACTATCAATCGTGCGTAATGTTGCCAAAAGGGTAGAAGGTGTTACAATCACAATATTTTTTTCAAATGCTTTGTTATAAAGCGTTGTATCCTCGTTTAATGCCACTGCAAATGCAGACTCAATAGGAATAAACAACAACACAAAATCGGGACTTTCCATGTGGTACAAATCATGATAATTTTTGCTACCCAATTGCTCCACATGGCGATTTATCGAAACTACATGTTCTTTTAAATACTGATTTTTTACATCCGAATCTTCTTCGTTGATGTAACGTTCGTAAGCCGTAAGCGTTACTTTTGAATCGATGATCATTTTTTTACCATCAGGAAGATTAATGATAACGTCTGGAAACACACGATTGCCTTCTTCAGTAACGTGACTTTGTTGCACAAAATACTCTCTATCTTTTTCTAATCCTGATTTTTCTAATACGCGTTCTAACACCAGTTCGCCCCAATTTCCTTGCATTTTGCTATCACCTTTTAAGGCTTTGGTTAAATTGATGGTTTCCTTGCTCATTTGTTCGTTCATTTCCCGAAGTCCCAAAATTTGTTGGCGTAACGCCGCATGATAATCGATACTTTCTTTGTGCGTGTCTTCGACTTTCTTTTCAAAAAGTTGAATTCTATCTTGTAGAGGCGACAAAATATTTTTAAGATTTTCTTTGTTTTGCTCGGTAAATTTCACCGTTTTTTCTTCTAGAATTTTATTCGCCAAATTTTCAAATTCTTTGGTAAATTTTTCTTGAAGTTGTTCTACTTCTTGCTTTTGCTCTTTGTTGCGTTCCAATAAATTATCGAAATCATTTTCTTTTTTAGCCAAATGAATGGCTAAATTTTCTTTTTCTTTTTGAACGTTTTCTTTTTCGGAATTAAGTTGTAAAAACGATTTTTCAAACTGATTTCTTTCCGTTTGAAACTGGATTTTCAATTGATCAATTTGACCTAAAAGTCCGTTAATACGTTCTTCTAAACCCGATTTTTCTGATTTTGATTGGGCAGTAAAAAGTAGCTTTCCAAGGAAAATTCCTATGGCAAGCGCTACAATAAAAGTGATTAAAATAAGCATGGATTCTGGCATAAAATAAATTGTAAAATGTAAAAATACGGAATAAATTGAAACGCCAAATTTTAAAAATGTATTTTTGCAACAAATATTTAGCATGCACCATCATTTCCTTATTCACAAGCCTTACGGTTATTTATCACAGTTTATTTACCAATTAAAACGCAATAAAAAGTTATTAGGAGAATTATACGATTTTCCCGAAAACACGATGGCAATTGGTCGTTTAGATGAAGATTCAGAAGGATTACTTTTACTAACAACAGACGGCATGATGAGTGAGATTGTTCGAAGCAAAAAAGTAGAAAAAGAATATTATGCGCAAGTCGATGGAATCATTACCGAAGAAGCTGTTGAGCAATTACGAAACGGAGTTGAAATCGGTTTACACGGCAAAAAATACAAAACCAAAAAGTGTAAAGCGTTTAAATTAGAAACTGAACCAAATTTAGGCGAACGCGGAAAAAAGATTCGAGATGAACGTCATGGTCCAACGTCTTGGGTTTCGATAACTTTAACCGAAGGCAAATTTCGTCAAGTACGTAAAATGACATCAGCGGTTGGTTTTCCTACGTTACGATTGGTTCGCGTGCGTGTAGGAAACATTTATTTGAATGATTTAAAAGCGGGTGAAGTTTTGGAAGTCAGTGGTTTTGAAGTGTAAAAAAAACAGCTACTTCAGGTGAAATAACTATTTTATGTTTTTGAATTAATATAACTATTTTAGAAAATTTCTGTTAAAAAAGTTTTCATTGCTTCCCAACTTCTTTTATCCGCTAATTCGTTGTAGGCAGCGCCTTTGCTGTTATCGCTTCCGGCATCTTTGTGTGTAAAAGCGTGAACTGAATTCGCGTAATATATCATTTGCCAATCGGCTTTAGTTTCTCTCATTTCGTTTTGGAAGGCTTCAATTTCTTTTGCAGGAACATAAGGATCATCCGCACCATGTAACACTAAAACTTTTGCTTTAATTTCATTGGTTGGGCTATCTGTTGCTTTTCTTAAACCACCATGAAAAGAAACTACTCCTTTTACATTTAGGTTTCCTCGAGCCGCTTCGATAGCGCCTGTTCCGCCAAAGCAATACCCAATTACTGCGATTTGATTTTTATCAGCACCCGCTTTTACTAATTGGTTAATCGCCAATTGGATTCTTTTTTGATATTCTGCTGGATTATTTTTGTAGAAACCTGCATTTTTTCCAGCTTCACCTGTGTTTTTTGGATTGTTTCCAACACCATAAATATCTGCTACAAAAGCATGATAGCCTAATTTAGATAAGTTTTCTGCTGATTCTTTTGCATGTGCATCGACTCCCATCCAAGCGGGTAAAACGATGATACCAATTTTATTTGGATTTGCTTTTTGTGCTTTGGCAAAAAAACCTTCTAATTTTTGATTCCCATCGGCGTAATCTACTTTTACTAATTGTCCAAAGCTATTCATTGTTGCGATTAATAGAATAATGTAAATGTACTTCATAGTTTTTTTAGTAAAATTATAAAAATTGAACACACAAAGCGTTAAACAAAAGGTAAAATTGGGAAAAACTATTTGATTTTAAATTTACCAATAGTTGCATCAAAAGTCAAATGTTCGGTATCAAATAAGGTATTAAAAATCCCCGTTTGAATCAAATTACATGGTTGGTCTTGTACAATTTGGGTTGGCGTAAATACAATCATTTCATCAGTCATTTGAATCGCTAAATCGATATCATGCGTAGAGTAGAGAATGGTTTTTCCTGTTTCGTGGGTTAATTTTTGTAATAATTTCAACAAAGTAGCTTTGTGAACCAAATCTAAATGCGTTGTAGGTTCGTCCAAAATTATAATCGAAGTATCTTGCGCCAAAGCTCTGGCGATTAAAGCAATTTGCAACTGACCATCGCTAATTTCATCATGTTTTTTGTGAACCAAATGTTGGATTTCGGTTAACGAAATAGCTTCTTCAATTTTGATTTTATCGTCTTCTGATAAAGTGCCTAGCCAATTGGTATAAGGTTGTCTTCCTAAGGCAATAATTTCGTAAACGGTTAAGTTACTTGATGGCAATTTTTCAGTTAACACGATGCTTAATTCTTTTGCTAAATCAAGTGGTTTATAACTTTGAAGCGATTTATTGAGTAGGGTTACTTCACCTTGTAATGGTGGAATAATTCCAGTTATTGTTTTTAACAATGTAGATTTTCCAATTCCGTTTTCACCAATTAAAGCGATTAATTTTCCTTTTTCTAAACCAAGATTAATGTTTTGAGCAATAGTAATTGTTTCCGATTTGGATTTATAGCCAATCGAAAGATTTGAGGTTTGTATGGTGAAATTTTGTTGTGTCATTATGAAATACAAAAATAGGTTTTACTGCATAGAAACATAGATTTTTTTAAGAGTTTTATATAGAAACTAAAATTTTATATAGGTTTATTCTTTTTCTAACTTTTTGAAATACTCGTTTACAAATGTTTTTTGACCTTCTCTGAAAATATTGAAACAATTGAAGTTGATTATAATTCCCTTCGGAACCTTTAATAAGTTCATATAATTTAAAACTTGAGCGTCATGAATTGGTTTTATTTCTGAAACTGATTTCAATTCAACTATTAAGCAATCTTCAACGAATAAATCACAACGAAATTCGATATCTAGTTCTTTTCCTTTATAAACAACAGGAACTTTAAATTCGGAAACAAAATTTATATTTCTATTGGATAATTCCTCTATCATACATTGTTGATAAACACTTTCCAATAATCCACTTCCCATGTTTTTATGTACTTCAATAGCAGCTCCAATAACATTAAATGTGAGTTCGTCTAAATATTTTTGTGTCATATTTTTTTAATTTACTACATAGAAACATAAATTGATATTATTTCATTTTCTCTATGATAAAAAAACTAGTTTTCTATGTATGTCTAAAAAATAATAAACCTATGTTTCTATGTGGTTTTATTTTTTTTATCTAAAAACGTTTCTTTCTAACTAACAACCAAATTACTACTGGCGCTCCAATTACAGAAGTTATTGCGTTTATTGGAAGTGTAATATCATTTCCTGGAACTTGAGCAATTGTATCGCAACACAACATAACAATCGCACCAAGCAGAAGCGTACTCCAAAACAACACAAAATGATTACTCGTTTGAAACAACAATTTTGCCATGTGAGGAACTGCCAACCCAATAAAAGCAATCGGACCAGCAAAAGCGGTAATGCTTCCTGCTAAAATACTGGTGGCTATGATAATTAAAAATCGAGTTTTTTTATAGTTGATACCGATGCTTTGGGCGTATTTTTCTCCTAATAATAAAGCGTTCAAAGGTTTGATAACCATGAAGCTTATTCCAATTCCAATGATTATAAAAAACGATAAGAGTGAAATTTCGTTCCAAGATAAGTTTGAAATACTTCCCATCGACCAAAACGTGAATTTCTGTAATTTTTCAGCCGAAGTAAAATACGATAAAACCGAAACGATTGCACTTGTAAAACTCCCAAACATCAATCCGACAATTAGAATTGCCATGGTGTCTTTTAACTTTTGGGAAACCAATAATACCGCCATTAAAACTGAAAAACTACCTAAACTTGAAGCTAAAACTAAACCGTAATTCGATAAAAAGAAAGATGAAATGAATGGTGGTAAAAATGCTGTTCCTAAAATAATGAAAGCAACACCCAAACTTGCACCCGAACTTAATCCTAATACATAAGGTCCAGCCAATGGATTTCTAAACAACGTTTGCATTAAAAGGCCGCTCATTGAAAGCCCAATTCCAACTAATACAGCGGTAATGGCTTTCGGAAAACGAAAATTCCAAAGAATGATTTCCCAA
>Ga0075160_10001476_pt1 | contig 14314 bp, 17 predicted proteins | sample JI91814C2DNA_FD_70969 | JGI IMG/M metagenome (GOLD analysis project Ga0075160, IMG submission 70969) | Wastewater effluent complex algal communities from Wisconsin, to seasonally profile nutrient transformation and Carbon sequestration -... | ecosystem: Engineered > WWTP > Effluent > Algae... | reverse complement strand
GGCAGCCTGCCGCGAAACAATATTTCGCCGCGGACCCGGCATGATCCGAACCGGCCTCGCCAGGCCTCGCAATTCGCACGCTCGTAACCCGGAAAAATCGATAGAAGGCGGGGGATTGCGTTGCGTCAGGAGCCCCGCGATGTCCGTTTTTGAAATGCCCGATTATGACGGCCACGAGGACGTGGCCTTCTTCGCCGACAAGGCGACCGGCTATCGCGGCCTTGTCGCCATTCACGATTCGACCCTCGGTCCGGCCTGTGGCGGCACGCGCATGTGGGCCTATGCCGACAGCACGGCGGCGCTGACCGACGCACTGCGCCTCTCGCGCGGCATGTCCTACAAGAACGCGATGGCCGAACTGCCGCTGGGCGGCGGCAAGTCGGTCATCATCGGCGATGCCCGCACCGCCAAGACGCCGGCCGTCATGCGCGCCCATGGCCGCGCCGTCGACAGCCTCGGCGGCCGCTATGTGACGGCCATGGATGTCGGCATGACCGAGGCCGACATGGAAACGATGGCCTCGGTGACCAGGCACGTTGCGGGCTATGCGCAGCCCGGCAAATCCGGCGGCGATCCTTCGCCGATGACCGCCTGGGGCGTTTTCTGCGGCATCAGGGCCGCGGTCGCTTTCGTCAACGGTTCGGACGATCTCAAGGGTCTGCGCGTTGCGATCCAGGGCGTCGGCAATGTCGGCTACGATGTCGCGCGCTATCTGAAAGATGCCGGCGCCGAGCTCGTGGTCGCCGACGTCAATGACAAGAACGTCGCCCGCGCCGTCGAAACGCTGGGTGCACTGGCCGTGGTGCCCGAACTCATCCATGCCGAAAGCGCCGATGTCTTTGCGCCCTGTGCGCTGGGCGCGATCCTGAACGACACGACCATCCCGCAGATCAAGGCGAAGATCGTCGCCGGCGGCGCCAACAATCAGCTCGCCCGTCCCGAACGGCACGGCGCTGCCGTCACGGCGCGCGGTATTCTTTATGCGCCGGACTATGTCATCAACGGCGGCGGCATCATCCGCGTCTGCGGTCAGATCTATGACTGGTCCGACGACGATATCCGCGCCCGCACGACGCGCATCGGTGCCACGCTGACCGAGGTTTTCGCTGCCGCGAAGCGCGACAACCGTCCCACTCACGAGGTCGCGGATGAGATCGCCCGCGCCCGCATCGAGACCGCGAAAATCAGCAAAGCAGCCTGAATATCCGCGTCCGGCTCAGAAATAGCCGGACGCCCAGGCCCAGATCGCGATCGCCACGGCGATAAAGGCCGACAGGCCGATGAAGAACGCGATCACCGCCGCAATCAGCCCCAGGACCATCAGGATGCCGTCCCGCTCGGCGAGGGCAAAGCCGAGCAGCATGATGGCGACGCCCGGCGGATTGTTGGTCAGCGGACCGGGCAGCAGGATCACGCAGCACAGGATCACGGTTACGACGCCGGCCAGCCGCTCCATCAGACCGCGCGCAAGCCAGGATACGCGCGGCTTGGCGAACACTTCGATCCGCCGCAGCCAGGGCCGTGCGCGTTCCAGTGTGCGCTTCACCGTATCGGCGCTGAACTCGCGGCGAGCCAGGAAACCCGGCACCCAGGGCTGCTTGAACCCCCACACCATCTGCGCCGCGAACAGTAAAGGCGGGGCGCCCATCACCGACCCGACGCCCGGCGGCGAGATGGCGGCCAGAATGCCGAAAACGATCAGGCAGAAACCAAAGCCGCGCTGCCCCATCGCGGCGACGAAATGACCGAGGGTGATCTGCTTGCCTTGCTCGCGATCCAGAAGGTGAAGCATCGCTTCGACGAGCGGTGCCTCCATGGGATCGCGCGGCGCAGGGTCCGCCTCGGCCGTCACACCCCTTCGCCGTCGCGGCCTTCGGCCTCACGGCGGCGCTTGGCAGCGTAGAGATTCAGCGCTTCGACCGTCACCGAGAATGCGATGGCTGCGTAAATGAAGCCGCGCTCGATGTGGTAGTGGACGCCGTCTGCCACCAGCATCGCACCGACCAGCATCAGGAAGGTGAGAGCCAGCATTTTCACGGTAGGGTGACGGTTGACGAAGCGGGCGACCGGCTCTGCGGCGAACAGCATGATCGCCATCGAGATGACGACCGCCAGGATCATGACCTCGATCATGTCAGGGGCCATCGCGACCGCAGTCAGCACGCTGTCCAGCGAAAACACGATGTCGAGTATGACGATCTGCACGATGATCGCGCCGAATGCGGCGGTCTTCGTCGTGGTCCGGTGCTCTTCCGTATGGCCTTCCATCATCTGATGGATTTCCACCGTGCCCTTGTAGAGCAGGAACAACCCGCCCCCGAGCAGGATCACGTCGCGCCACGACAGGCCGAAAGAACCGATCATCATGAACGGTTCTTTGAGCTGCTGGATCCACGAGATCAGCATCAGCAGGCCGATCCGCATGATCAGCGCCAGCGCCAGGCCGATCCGGCGCGCCGGCTTCTGCTGCTCCAGCGGCAGGCGCGCCGACACGATGGACAGGAAGATGACGTTATCGATACCGAGGACGATCTCGAGCGCGGTCAGGGACAGCAGCGCGGCCCACGCATTGGGGTCGGACAAAAGTTCGAGCATGGGCGTGATGTGTATCCGGCGCGGTTGTGGCCGATCAAGGCGAAACGGAGAGCCGCACCGGATATTCGGCCGATTTCAGACCGCGCGCTTGAGGCCCCGAAGGCCCTTCAGACCAAAATCGACAACGGCCGCATGCTCCTGCGCGGCGCGCCTGAGGTCGGACAGGCGCGCAAAGCGCCGCCCGTCCAGGGCATGAAACCGCGCCGACCCGGAATAAAAGCGAACACCTGTGGTGTCGGGGACGGCCAGGCCGGCATCTTCGCCGGCGACTTCAATCAGAACGATGTTGTCGGATGACATGGATACTCCTTGGCGCGTCCGAAACGCGCCGGGGTGAAATTCGATCCTTGGGATGCAGGGAAAGGTGCGCCGGGTTCAGAACCGGGCGCGACACATGCAAAGCCAACACGTCATCGTGTGTGCAGGCGCGATCGGTGACATCACTCGTCTCCTTCGTCGGCCAGCCACGGCGTCAGGCCGTGGCGCTTAGCTGATGGTGCGCGGCGCAAGCTCAACCGAAATCCCGCGGCGGTGTCGCCATAGACCCGCAACATGACTCCCGCATGACAGGACCCTTGCGATCAACGCGGCGATCGTGAAGCGTTGATCAAGCGCCGCTTCATCATGTTGCGCTGCTCGGGGGACTCACGGCGATGGCCAACGGTATTGAACTGATGCGGCCTGCGCCTCATGTGGCGGAAATCGCCATCGCCAACCCGCCGTCAAACGCGATGGGAGACGGCGTACGCCCCCACCTGATCGACGCTTTTCGAGCGCTCGAAACCGATACAGCCATTCGCGCCGTCATCCTCACCGGGCGCGGTCGCATGTTCTCGGCAGGTGACGATCTGCGCGAGATCCCCGGCCGGGGCGCGCGCATGGCGGCGAGCCTTGCCGAGTTCCAGGTCCTCTTCAATCTTGTCGCGGGCTTGCGCGTGCCGGTCATCGGCGCCATCAACGGCCCGGCATTCGGCGGGGGGCTTGAGCTCGCACTCTGCTGCGACATCCGCATTGCGGCGTCATCGGCGCGCTTTGCGGCATCGGGAGTCAACATGGGCCTGATGGCGAGTGTCGAGCGTCTGCCAAGACTGATTGGCCCGGCCCGCGCCAAGTCGATGCTGCTCACCGGCCAGCCTGTCGATGCGGCGACTGCGCTCGCCTACGGCCTGATCACGGCCATTCACGCCGATGATGACCTGCCGACAGCCGCATTGACGCTGGCAACCCATATCGCCGGCCGTGCGCCGCTTTCCGTTGAGGCGGCCAAGCGCCATATCGACGGACGAGGGACACCCGGCGATATCGGCGTTCTAACCGCAAGCGCAGACCATCGCGAGGCCGTCGCCGCGTTCATGGAAAAGCGCGCGCCGGTCTTCACGCGCAGCTGAGCGATAACGCTCAAGGTAATCGACCGGGCTTCGGTGCCGTGGTGTTTGCACCTCCATGACAAGGAGGATGACGATGACCACAACAATGATCGACGGCGTCGATGGCGTGAAACTGGCTGTTCACGAAACAGGTACAGGACGCCCCGTCGTCCTGCTCCATTCCTGGTCGCTGAACTCCGCCATCTGGGATGCGCAGATCGCTGCGCTGACGGCGGCGGGCTTCCGCTGTATTGCGATTGACCGTCGCGGCCATGGCCAGTCTGAACAATGCGGCCCCTATGATGCCGACACCCTGGCCGACGACGTCGCGGCGGTGATGGACGCGCTGGACCTGAAAGACACGGTTCTGGTCAGCCATTCCATGGGCAGTCTTGAGACGATCCGGATGCTCGCCCGGCAGGGCGCTTCACGCGTCGCCAAAATCGCGCTGGTCGCGCCGATTACGCCCTTCCTGAAGAAGACCGACGACAATCCCGGTGGTGTCGATCCCGAAGCCGTCGAGATGATGATCGCCATGCAACGCGCTGACCGCGACGGCTTCGTCCACGCCGGCGCGCCGGGCTTCTTCGGCGCCGCGATGACGCCTGCCGACCTAGAATGGGCGCTGACCGAATGGCGCAAATCCGATCCGGAGGCCGCCATCGCCTGCCAGAAGACGTTCTCCGAAACCGATCTCCGCGCCGACACCGCTGCGGTCACCGTGCCGGCGCTCATCATCCACGGCGACGCCGATATGTCGTCACCGCTTGAACTGACGGCGCTCGCCACCAAGGCGCTCATTCCTCATGCGGAGCTGAAAATCTATCCCGGCGCCCCGCACGGCCTGTTCCGCAGCCACGCCGGCCAATTGTCCGAAGACCTCGTCGCCTTCGCGGCTCAATAGTCCAGCCGGTAGCGCGCGCCGACGCTGGAAGAGGAGTCGGCGCCGACCTCCGTTTCGACGGACAGATTCTCATCGATCTGGATCTCAAGCCGCCCGACCGTGCCGCCGGAGGCGCCACCTTGGCGCAGTTCGAAATAGATATTCTTCATCAGATAGGCGCCTGCGCGAACCGAGGTGTCGCCCGTATCACTGACATCGACGGCCAGCACATCCAGCCCGAACCGGTCGCGCAATCCCCCCAGCAGGCTGCCACGCAAATCCCGTCCACCCGACAGCGCGGCGATGGAGTTGGCGAGCTCCAGGCCCTCGATGGCCGAGAGGCTCGAGACCGAGCGGCCGAACAAGAGCCGCGCGAACACCTCGTCCTGCGGCGCGGCCGGCACCGACGACGCCGAAATCCGGGGCTCGCTCGCCCGGCCGGAGAGTGTCAGCGAGGCCGTAAAGCCGTCATCGTCTTCCTGCGTCGCGACGATGCGGATGCGCGGTTCGATGGTCGGGCCGCCGTCAAACTCGATCTCGCCCTCGCTGATCTCGAAACTGCGCGATCCGAAATCCCACGTCCCGCGCAGCACGGTCAGCTTGCCTAAGATGCGCGGATCGCTGGCATCGCCGGTGATCTTCAGCGCCCCCTGCCACAGCGAGTTGAGCCCGCGCCCCTGGACCTTGGCAGGGCCGGGGATCGCGACATCAATGTCCAGTGTCAGCACGTCGGCAGGCGCAGCTGCCGCAGCTGCCTCCTTTTTCGGAGCTGGCGGATTGGCGGGGTCGATCACCTCCACCGTCACAAGGTCGGAAAGCCCCGGATCAGGGATTTCGGCCTCCAGCCCCGTCACCGTCAGCGCACCCTGCAGCACGGGACCGGTCGCGCCCGGTACCAGCCGCAGCGATCCGCCCACCGCCGCGACCAGATCGTCGCGTGTCACCACCTGCATGGCGGTCAGCGTCACACCGCCCGAAGCGGCACCCAGGCCTCCGGACAGCCCCAGAACGGCGTCGATCACCATCTGGCCCTGCGCCCCGTCGGTCGCGCTGCCCTTGATCGTCACACTGGTGCCGGTCATCTGCACCGACACGTTCAGCGCCGCCAGCCGCGTGCCCAGCGCATCGTTGGCATAGGCGCCATTGGCGATGGTGGCGCCGCCGGAAATCTGAGGTGCGGACAATGTGCCGCCAATGGTCGCGTCGATCGCTGCGTCACCGTCCAGCGTGTGCCCGTCGATGTCGGCCAGCCGCCAAAGCGGCGCGATCCGACCGTTCCAGTTCACCTTGCCCGACAGGCGCGCATCGGGGGCAGGGCTTGGGAAACCGCCATCCGCTGCGCGCGCCATGGGGAACGACACCTCCGCCCGCGCCTCGGGCAGCCCGGTTGCCGTGGCCGTGGCGGTCAAGCGCACGGTGCCGCCCGCCCAGTCGCCCTTGATGGCGAGATTGGCTGGTGGGGCACGTCCGGCAGGGCCGCCGGCGCTCAGCCCCGAAATTCTCAGATCGACACGAGCGCGGCCCGCCCCGCCATCCAGCTCAGCCTCGCCTTCCAGCAAGCCCTTCACCGTGTCGCGGCCCAGCACGGCTGTCAGCGCTTCCAGATCGACCCCGGCCAGCGTCACTGTCGTCTTCGCACCCGCATCGCCGGCGCTCGCCTTGGCGGTGATGGTGCCCGCGAGCTTGCCGTCACGCGCGACCCGGGCGGTGAGGCCGTCCACCGTCACACCGTTCGCGAACGACACGGTGAACGGCCCACCGGCCTCTATGCTTTCTTTCGCCGTGGCGGCGCGGAACGCGCTTACCCGCGCGGAGCTGAAATCCGCAACGATGGCCGCTGTGCGATAGTCGATGGTCTGCCCGGCCGCCGGCACCCGGCCGCTGATCGTCACATCCAGGTTCGACAATGGCCCCTTGGCCGTCACATCGGCATCACCCAGCGCCGTCACGCCGCTGCGCCCGTCCTTCAGCGAAGCGGTCAGATCGATCACCGGCGCGCTTTCGCCGATCTCGCCAGACAGCTTCGCGGTCAGCCCGCCTGCCAGATCAGCGCCTGCAAGGGCGCCCAGGAGATCGAGTCGCGTCGTCTTGATATCTGCGGCCACAGAATAGGCTGACCCCTTCTGCGCCGCGCTCGCCTCGACCGTCGCCGCCGCGATGACGCCAGCGATCTTCGCGTTCAGGCCATCGCCGAAAGCATTGGCGATATCCGCCGTGACGTCGATCGGCGCGGTCCCGTCGCCCTTCAGCGTGAACTGGCCCGTGCCGGTCGCATCGATCGCGCCCTTCAGCGCCACGGTCTTGTAGGTCAGCGGGCCGGAGACGATGTCGCTGCCCGACGCGTCGATGGCGATGGGCTGCAGCGCCGCCGTGTCATAGGCCAGCTTGGCGTTCATCTTGCCTTTGAGATCGGGCCGCAGCACCGACAGATCGGCCGCCGCAAGGTCCAGCGCCGCCCGCGTTGCGCCGCCGGCGATCTCGGCACTGCCTGTCGCTGTCAGCTTTCCATCCGCAAGCTGCGCTTCCAGATCGCGCACGCTCATTGTCCCGGCACGCAGCGTGACCGAGGCGTTGGCCGACGCGCCCGGCAGAAGCGGCGCGAGCGACGGATCGGTGGTCACCAGGCGCGACAGATCGGCGCTCAGTTTGAAATCGGTTGTCTCGTCATCGCCGTCTTCAACCAGATGCACCGACAGCCCGGCCGGACCGGAAAGGCCCGCCTCCGGGCCCAGCAGCTTGGCGACCTCGACAAGTTCGACCGCAAATGTGCAGTTCGGATTGACTCCGATCGTCGCAATCGCCCCGTCCCGCGCCGAGATCGCCGCCTGACCGCTGCAGGTCTCGCCGTCGCGCGCGAGCTGCAGCGAAATCGCCGCGTCGCGCAGCCGCTCATCCGCCGCCAGCAATGCCGCAACACGCTGATCCTTGGCGTTCAGCGATACCTCGATCTTCTTCAGATCCGCGGTCGACCGCGCCGTGACGGCCGCTTCGCCCGGCACGCCGTCTGTACGGTTGAGGTTAAGCTCCGCCGCGCCGCCCGCACTGGTGAGGTCCGCCTTCCCGGTCAGTTTCACAGTCATCGCTTCGCCGATGACGGCCTGGTCCAGCGTCACATCGCCGATCAGGCTCGCCAGCGTGATATCGACAGGCAGATCGGGCCAGGCGAATGGCTCGTCGGTCTTGTCCGGTGCGGGTTTGTAGGCCGGCTGACGATAAACGCGCGCGTTCCGGAATTCTGCCCGGTCGGCATTGACCGTGCCGGTCAGCAGCGCGAATGGCGACCACGAGATGACCACCTCATCAGCGGTCGCCCACACGCCCTCATCATCGGTGAGCGCCACCTGGCTGAGGACCATCCGGTCCCAGCTCCCCGTGAATGAAGCCGACTGCACGCCGGCCTCTGTCAGGATCGATCGGCCATAATCGAACGCGAACTGCCGCGTGAACGGCAGGAAGATGACCAGCGCGAACAGTGCGACGACGGCGACCAGAACGATGCCCGTCCATTTCAGCGCCCGCCAGCCGAAGGACGCGCGGCGCCTCAGTGGGGCAGGGGCGGGTTTGGGATCGGGTGTCTCGCTCATCAGAACGCCTGTCCGATGGAGATGTAGACCTGCACGCCCGGCTCGCCCTCGCGTGCGTTGATCGGTGCGGCGACGTCCAGCCGGACCGGGCCGATGGGCGAATAATAGCGGACGCCAAGGCCGGCGCCCACGAACCAGTCGCCGCCATCGCCCGGCATCGCGCCTTCAAATGCGCCGCCGCCGTCGACGAACGCGACCGCGCCGAAGTCCTCGTTGATGCGCCAGCGCGCCTCGGCGTTCACCTCGACCACCGATGCGCCACCGATCGGCCTGTCGTCGATGTCGATAGGTCCGGCGCGCTTGTACGAATAGCCGCGGATCGAACCGCCGCCGCCGGCGAAGAACCGCTTGGGCAGGGGAATATCGGCCCGCTCTTCGCCGAAGATCGACCCGACGCGCAGCCGCCCCGCCAGCACGAACTCTTTCTGGCGGTCGAGCGGGATATAGGCCGAGCCAAAGGCCTCCAGAATGATGAAATTCCGCAGATCGCCATTGTAACCCAGATACGGCAGCGCCCTCAGCGTCAGGCGATAGCCCTCGGTCGGGTCCAGCAGGTCGTTGGAATTGTCGAACGCCACCTCGCCGCGCAGGCCGATCAGCGCGTAGTCGCCGCCATTGGTCAGGCCTTCATCCCGCACGAACTCGACCGAAGCGCCATAGCGGCCGACGATCTTGTCGTAGATATCGGTCTCCAGCGTGCCGATCAGCGCGGCGTGTTCGTAGATCTGACCGTCGACGTCTTCGTGCGCGACTTCGAATGTCGCAAGCAGCGTGTGGCCGTCGAAGAACGTATCGTACCGGCGCAGCGACACCTCCAGCGCCTGCCTTTGTTCGCCCAGCGTCAGCGATGCACGCAGCCGCTCGGCATCTCCGAAGATGTTGCGGTGCTCCCATGCCGCTTCGATGGCGAAGCCGTCCTGCATCGACCATTTGATCGCGCCGGAAATCGTGCGCATCGGTCTTTCGGTGACGCTCAGGCGGATCGTGCGCGCGGGCGCGCTGCCAATGGCATCGGCGCGCGCCGCGTTGAAGATGCCGGTTTCCAGCAGCCGGTCTTCGGCGTCCTTCAGGCGCTTGGGCGTCAGCAGCTCGCCGGTTTCGAGCATCGAAAGACGCGCGACACGTTCCTGCGGAATCTCCTCAGCGCCCTCGACGGTGAAATTGCCAACCGTGACGATGCCGCCGGCTGTAAGGGTCAGCGTCACGTCGACCTTGCCGCTCGGGCGGTCCAGTACCGCGCGCCGTTCGACTGCGGCGCTGTCGTAATACCCGTCCACTTTCAGACGTGCGATGACGCGCTCGCCCGCCGCCACGATGTTTCGGCCGGATGCTGGCAGACCCGTCGCAAACGCGAGGATCGGCGTCTTGGGGCGCGGACCCTGCCAGACGATGTCGAACCGGCCGATGGTGTAGAGGACGCCCTGATCGATCGTCAGCGTGACGCTCGCAGAATTGCCGTTGTCCACAAGAGATGGCGTCACGACGGCATCGTAGTAGCCATAGGCGGCGAGCACTTCCTTGGCTCGTGCCATGTCGCGCTGCAGCCGTGCCTCCAGAACGCCGATGGACGGCACACCCAGTTCGCGCCGCTTCTCAAGCGTCAGTTCGGCGCGAATCCGCTCCGCAACCTCGGCATCGGCGGGGCCATTGACCGTCAAGGTATAGGGTATGGTCGGCAGGTCCTGGGCGCGGGTGGCGGCGCTGAACGCAATGGCGAGCGCCAGAAGGACCAGCAACCGCGCCACGGGGTCAGCCCAGCCGCGCCGACGCAGCCCCGGCAGCAGACGCAAGCCCCGTCGCGATCGTGCCCCACGCCATATCGATCAGGCTCAAACGCCAGGTAAAGGCCTCCAGCGTCGCCAGATTGGTCAGGTCGTAGGTCGCGTAAGCGACAAAGCCGAACAGCGCACCGCGCAGTGCCGTGGCCGCAACGCCTTTACCGCCATGCGGCAGAACGACGAAGAACAACGTTCCCGCCAGATAGACGAAATAGAACAGGATGGCCGCATCCCAGCGCGGCGAAGGCAGCATCAGCGCGCCGATATCGCGCAGATAGATCTGACCGCTGAAATATCCCAGCCAGGCTGCGTCCAGCGCGGAAAACGCCAGGGCGGTTCCAAGGACCGCATAGACTGCTGAACGGCCGCTGAGCGCGGGACTCGCCGGGCTGGCGGCCGGTACGGACATTGAAACTCCAAATGGAACTTAGATCAGGCCCAACAAGAGCGCAGCCAGTACCGCCAGCGCAAGGGATCCGACAAGGATATAGAGCACATGCATGCCGCGCAGCCCCTGTTTTGCGCGGGTTTCGCTGATTTGCTTGGGGCCGTCCGGCCGGCCGGATTGCATGGCATCGCTCATTTCAGCACCGCCTTGATGATCATGATGGAAACGAGGGCGCCAGCCACGCCGCCGAAGGCAAAGAACGCCGCCGGAATGACAAATCCGGCCCGGTTTCTGGTCGGTCTGCGCGTCGCCGCGCCGGGCACAGCATAGGTGCTGGCACGGCCGGCTGCGTAGACGGGCGGATCGGCATAGACGCTGGCGCGGTAGGGAGCGGACATCGACAACTCCGGGGTGATGGCCTCACCTTCACAACGCGCACACGCACCCCGGGTTCCCGCCCTGTCATGGAACCCCATGGAACCCGATGGCCCATGTCTGCGTTCACGGCTTGCAAGAGATGCCCGCCGCCCCCGCGGCGTTCGAACCCAAGGAGCTGTGAGATGACCAAGTCAAAGTCGATTGCCCTCGCCGCGCTGATCGCGACGATCGGCCTGTCCGCCTGCAACACCATTCAGGGCGCCGGCACCGACATCAAGAAGACGGGCAACGCCATTGAAGACACCGCCGAGAAGGCGAAGCCGAAATAAGCGGCTGACGGTGTCGGAAACGAAAAAGGCCGCCCCGCAAGGGGCGGCCTTTTTGGCGGCAGCGGGGCTTATGCGGCGGAGAACAACGCAGCCGCATGCTCAAAATTCGCGAGCTTCGTGATGAAGCTCTTGAGGTAGCCTTTGCGGTCGTTCTGCGCGTCGAGGTAGTAGGCGTGCTCCCACACATCGCAAACGAGGATCGCCGTCTTGCCGTGAACCAGCGGCGTATCGGCGTCGTGAGTGTCGTCGAGCGACAGCTTGCCGTCTTTGGCGATCAGCCAGACCCAGCCGGATCCGAAATGACCAGCACCCTTTTCCACGAACGCGTCCTGGAATTCGCCAAGCGATCCAAACGACTTGTCGATTGCGGTCGCCAGCGCCTCGGGCGGCGCCTTGAAGTCGGGGGTCAGCGAGGCCCAGAAGAAATCGTGATTCCAGGCCTGCGCGGCGTTGTTGAACAGCTTCTTCTCGCCGTCCGCCTTGGCGGCAACGACCAGTTCGTCCAGCGTCAGCTTGTCGTACTTGGTGCCGGCGATCAGCTCATTGGCGGTTTTCACATAGGTCGCGTGATGCTTGCCGTAGTGAAAGTCGAACGTCGCCTTGGACATTGTCGGCTCCAACGCGTCGCGCGCGAAGCCCAGCTTGGATTGTTCGATAGGCATTGGGGTTACCCTCACAAATATATGGCTTTAACGTCCAGAATTCAGGCGCAGTTCCCAGATGGGCCGGTTCGCGACAACATCAACCCCGTCCTGACACAGCGTCTCGAGAGGCAGTCATGAAATTCGGCGATATCTCCCTGAAATCCGCGCTTGTTGCGCTGTCGCTCGCCGAATTCGCGGTTGGATTTCTGCCGCGCCTCGGCATCGGGACCGAGGTTGGGGCCAGGTCTGCGGTCACCGCCAATTCGGTGACGCCGGCCGGCTATGCCTTCTCGATCTGGGGCGTCATCTTCCTGACGCTCATCGCCTACGCGGTGGTCTATGCCTGGCGCGGTACGAACGCCAAGGTCGCGCGCCGGCTTGCGGTTGCCATGGCCGCCAATGCCCTCTGGTCGCTGTATGTGCAGAGTTTCGCGATCGACTTCATTTCCGTCGCCATCATCACCGTTGGCCTGACGGCCGCACTTCTGGCGCTCGGCGCTGCGGTCAGTTCGCACCAGTCGGGTCTGGAACGCATGCTGGCGCGGGCGGGGGCAGGGCTCCTCGCCGGATGGCTGACGGTCGCGGCTTCCGCAAACATCGCCGCCGCCATGCAGTATGCCGGCATGAGCTTCGGTGATCTCGGCGAACCTGTGGTGGCGCTGCTGCTGCTTCTTGCGTTTGGCGGCCTCGCCATTCTCACGGCGGGGCGTACGCGGTCCTACTATTACGCCGCCGCCGCGATCTGGGGTCTGGCGGCCGTGGCGGTCAAACGCTGGGATGCCGGTGCGACCATGGATCTCGTCATTGCCGGTGCGGTAACGGCCCTCGCTTTCGCCATTCTCGGCATGGTCGTGGCTGCCCGCCGCGCCAGGACCTAGGAACCCGGATCGTACTTCGCCGTTCTAGTCGTGTCGGCGCGCCGTTGCGCGTCGGCCGCGATGAAAGGACGCGAACCATGAACGATCGAACGACATTTCTCGGAATTGCCTTCGGCGTTGCGATTCTCGTCGCGGCCGGCGTCGGGCTCGCCTTTTACGAACAGGAACGTCAGGGACCCGCCGAGAAAATCGGCGAGATCATCGACGAAGCTGCCGGCAAATAGGAGCCACCCCATGTTGAGAGCTCTGTTCTCAGTCGCCAAGACCTTCGTGGTCGTCAAAACCGTCGATGCCGTGATCGACGCCTTCACCCGCAAGCGCACACCGCAGCGCGCCCGCACGGCTGCAGCGTCAGCGCGCAGGGCGTCCACCAAATCCCGCTCGGCCGGCGCAACGCGCCGCGCTGCATCCAAAGGAGCCTGATCATGCTGTACTGGGCATTCGTATTCTTCGTCTTCGCACTCATCGCGGGCCTGCTCGGCTTTGGCGGCCTGGCCAGCGCATCTGCCGGCATCGCGCAGATCCTGTTCGTCGTGTTCCTCGTCCTGTTCCTGGCCAGCATGGTGTTTGGCTATGTCCGCAGGCCGCCTGCGACCTGAGCTCTTTGCAGGCATACCCAAACAGATTGAAAGGCGGCCCTTTCTGGGCCGCCTTTTTCATGTCGATTGTGTTTCCAGAAACGCCGTGCGCTGGGGAAAGACAAAGCGCGACACGGACCTGACGCCATCGCGGACGCTTTCGTGGTGCCCGCGCAGCTGGCGGATATAGGCATCGGCAAATGCCGACAATCGCGGGACCTCCAGGCCCTCCGGAGCGTCATGGGAAATCGCCAGCGTCAACGCCGTGCCATCGCTCGCGGCTTCGATCTGCAGATTGAGCTTGTCCTGCGCTGCGGCAATCGCGCCTTTCGTGATCGCGCCGATCTGTTCGACAAGCAGCAACGCCAGCGGCACAGCGATATCGGTCTCGACCAGCAGGTCCGGCGCACGCACCTTGACGCCTTCATTATAGGTTTGCGCGCTGAACGCATCGTGCAGCATCTGGGCGAGATCTGTCAGCAACCGGTTGACGTTGACCACCGTCTGCGTCCCGACCTCCTCGAGCGCGCGATGCGCCAGGGCGATCGCATTGATGCGCGTCTGGGTCAGCTTCAGGGCCGCGCGTGCCGCCGGCTCCTCGATCCCCCGTGCCTCGATCTGCAACAGGCTGCCAATGATCTGGAGATTGTTTTTCACCCGGTGATGGATCTCGCGCAGCATCAGCGTGCGCTGCTCCAGCGCCTGCCTGAGGCTCGCGTCACGCTGGCGGATGTTTTCCGCCATCTCGCCCATTGCCCCCGCGAGAGTGCGGATTTCGGGCGGCGCTTCCGCCGCCGCGGCGGCCGGTTTCAGGGCGAAGTGCCCTTTGCCATAGGCACGGGCGACGCGCTCAAGATACGAGATCCAGCGCAGCACAAGCCGGTTCGCCGCATACCAGATGGCGATGAAGAT
>Ga0075160_10001472_pt1 | contig 14330 bp, 8 predicted proteins | sample JI91814C2DNA_FD_70969 | JGI IMG/M metagenome (GOLD analysis project Ga0075160, IMG submission 70969) | Wastewater effluent complex algal communities from Wisconsin, to seasonally profile nutrient transformation and Carbon sequestration -... | ecosystem: Engineered > WWTP > Effluent > Algae... | reverse complement strand
TCTTGCACGAAGGCTTCACCGCGCGCCGGATCACGCCGTCGCACCTCGCCGCCTTCCAGCAAGCTCAGCACACCGAAGGGCCGGCCTTCGCGCCAACAGCGCTGCACCATATCCAGGTAGCGCGGCTCGAAGATCTGCAACTGCAGATAGCCCTCAGGGAAGAGCACAGACTGCAGCGGAAACAAAGGCGTGGCGGATTCATTGATCACAGGCGGTGCACCTTGGGCGAGGACGCGGTGCCGCCGGCAGCCGCGCCGGTGACAAGGCCCCAAGCCTAGCCCAGACCGGCCCCAAATCCAGCCGCGGGAGCCTAACGCGACTTCTCAGCGATGCGTGCGCGCAACTGCGGCAGCACCGCCTGAGCAGACTCTCGGCCTGCCTGGATGGAGCGACGTCGCGCGCTGAAATCAGCGCTGCCGACGCCATCCAGCTTGGGCCGGATCAGCACGTCGGCCTCACGGAGCTCAAAGTTGTTGATGCTGCGGCCCATGATGGAGAAGGTCTGCATCAGCATGGGAATGGCGCCGGTCCCGGGCTTGTCTTCCGGCGGCGAAGAGATGTCCACCGCAATCACCAGTTCCGCCCCCATCTGGCGCGCATAGCGCACTGGCACAGGCGCCACCAGGCCGCCGTCCACATAGTCGCGGCTGCCAATGCGCACCGGCTGGAACACCGCCGGCACCGAGCTGGACGCGCGCACCGCCACCCCGGTGTCACCGCGGCGGAACAAAGTGCCAGAGCCGTCGGACAGATCGGTGGCCACCACGCCCAGAGGAATGCGCATCTGCTCGATGTTCTTGCCGCCGGTTTTCTCACGCACATATTTGGCCAAAGCCTCACCGCGGATCAGACCGCGGGTCGGAAACGCCCAATCGGTGATGGCACCTTCGTCCATGGTGTCGGCCAGGCTGGCCAGTTCGCGACCGCCCATGCCCGAGGCGTACAAGGCCGCCACCAGGCTGCCGGCCGAGGTACCGGCCACCAGGTCGACCTTGATGCCCTGCTCTTCCAGCACTTGAATCACGCCGATGTGCGCAAAGCCACGCGCCGCGCCGCCACCCAGAGCCAGGCCGATCTTGGGAGGCACCGGCGGGGCCTTGACGACCGGCAAGGGTGGTGGCGCGACCGGGTCGGCCGGAGCGGGCGCGCTGGGCGTGCGCGTCGCGGGCGCCGGGCTGCTGCCGATCAGCGGCATCTGCGAGCAGGCCGCCAAGGCCAGAGCCATGGCGGCCGAGGCCAGGCGCAAAAGCCGGGGCTTGGCCGGCACAGCGGAATATCTTGAAAACAGGGGTAGAGGCATGGCGCGGATTCTAGGGATACCCTGCAAAACCCCGAATCGAGCCGTGCCGGCGCCCGGCCACAATCGCGGCGCCCTCACCGCCTGGCCTACGCACCGCAATCGCCCATGTCCCGTCCGACCACCGCCCCGCGCTTCTGGCGCCTGATCCTCCGCCGCACCCTGATCAGCCTGCTTCTGCTGGCCCTGCTTCTGGCCATGACGCTGTGGGCCCTGCTGCGCGCCAGCCTGCCGCAGCTGGACGGGCGCATCGAGCTGCCCGGCCTGAGCGCGCCCCTGAGCGTGGCCCGCGACAGCCTCGGCACCGCGGTACTCCAAGGAGAAAACCGGCTCGACCTGGCGCGGGGACTGGGCTTTGTCCATGCCCAGGAACGGTTTTTCGAGATGGACCTCAGCCGCCGCTCGGCGGCCGGCGAGTTGGCCGCCCTGTTCGGTGCCAAAGCCGTGGAGCGCGACCAGGAGCGACGCTTGCACCGCCTGCGCAGCCGCCTGAGCGAGCGTCTGGCCGGCATGAGCGACGCGGACCGTACCCTGCTGCAAGCCTATGCCGGCGGCGTCAACGCCGGCCTGGCCGCCTTGCGCGTGCGGCCCTGGCAGTACCTCTTGCTGCGTGCCCAGCCGCAGGACTGGCAACCGGTGGACACCTTGCTGGTGATCGGCGAGATGTTCAGCATGCTGCAAAGTGGCGGCATCCAGGGCGGCTTCGAACGCGCCTTGCTGCGCGAAAAAGCCGGCGACGCCCTGTTCGATTGGCTGACACCGCGCGGCGGCGCCTGGGATGCCGCGCTGGATGGCAGCCTGCTGCCGCCACAAGCCCTGCCCGGCCCGGAGCTGCTCAACTTGCAAAAAGCCGCCCATCTGCCCGAAGCCGTGGCGGGCCTACGGCGCCCCCCACAAGAGGACCAAGCCTTGCTGGGCAGCAACAACTGGGCCGTGGCCGGCACACGCACGGCTGACGGTCGCGCCATCCTGGCCGACGATATGCATCTGGGCCTCGGAGTGCCCAGTATTTGGTACCGAACCCAGCTGCAGCTCGGCAGCGGTGCCGGTGCTCTTCGCGCCGTGGGCTTGAGCCTGCCCGGTGCGCCCAGTCTGGTGGTAGGCAGCAACGGCCACGTCGCTTGGGGCTTCACCAACGCCTATGGCCAGTGGTTCGACTGGATCAAGCTGCCACCGGATCTTCCCGAGGAGCGGCTGCGCGCCTTCAATGAAAGCATCGAGGTCAAAGGTGAAGCAGCACGCAGTTTTCGCGTTCGCGAACTCGACGGCGCACCCATCGTCAAGACCGTTCAGGGCCAGCGTTATGCCTTGCGCTGGGTCGCACACCAGGGCGAGGCCTACAACCTGGGTGTCGATGCCTTCATGCAGGCGCGCTCGCTCGATCAACTGCTGAGCCTGGCTCGTACAGCGGGTCTGCCCCAGCAGAATCTGTTGGCCGCAGACCGCCAGGGACAGATCGCCTGGACGGTGGCCGGCCGGCTTTGGAGTGAATCCGGCCTGGGCAGCCGCTACGCGCGCTTCCAGAGCCCAGATTCGCCTGCGCGCGGCTGGCTGGCGCCGGCCGACTACCCTCTGATCAAGAATCCGGCAGACGGCCAGCTCTGGACGGCCAACAACCGCCAGGCTGCCGGCGCCTGGGGCGAGTTGATCGGTGACGGGGGCTTTGACCTCGGCGCACGCGCGCGCCAGGTGCGCGAACGGCTGAGCGAGCGGCCACAACATGACGAGGCCAGCCTGGCGGCGATCCAGCTGGACCATGAGGCCCGCTTCATCAAGAGTTGGGCGCGCCGCATCGAGGCTCGTGCCGCAGGCCATGCGCCGCATGCCGAGGTGCTGCGCCTGCTGCAGCTTTGGAATGGCCAGGCCGCAGCCGACCAGGTCGGCTACCGAATCGCCCGCAGCGTGCGACTGCACACTCTGGACGCGCTCTGGCTGGCCTGGACGCGCCCGCTGCTGGGCGCGGAGATGCAGGGCGACGAGAAGACGCGCATGGCCTGGAAGAAGAATTTCGAATACAGCGCGGTGCAGGCGCTGGAGCAACGGCCCGCCCATCTGCTGCCACCCGGCTTCAGCAGCTGGGAGGCCTTTGAGCGCAGCCAGATCGATGCTGCCGTGGCCGAGCTCAGCGAGGGCGGTAAAACGCCCTTGGCCGAAGCAAGCTGGGGCCGTGCCAACCCGAGCCGCATTCAGCATGTGCTGTCGCGCGCAATTCCGGCCCTGGGGCACTGGCTGGACATGGCGCAAGAGCCCATGGACGGCGATGCCAATCTTCCCCAGGTCATGCAGCAGCGCCACGGCCAGTCGCAGCGCCTGGTGGTGGCGCCCGGTCGTGAGGCCGAAGGTCTCCTGAGCATGCCCGGTGGCCAGAGCGGCCATCCACTGTCGCCCTACTACGGCGCCGGCCACGCGGACTTCATGCGCGCCCGACCCACGCCCCTGCTGGCCGGGCCGGCACGTCATCAACTGGAAGCCCGGCCTGCCGGCGCCCCCTGAGCCACGACTGGGCCTGTCAGCCGCTTTCCAGCCCCAGCGTGTCGTGCTCGGGCGGCAGGTGCAGGCCGGCCGCCACAAAGTCGGCAAAGGCATCGGCAGCGAGCGGCCGGCTGAACAGGTAGCCCTGCACCTCGGTGCATCCCTGGCTGCGCAGGAACTGCAACTGCTCCAGCGTTTCTACGCCTTCGGCGATGGTGCGCAGACCCAAGCTGTGGGCCATGCTGATGATGGCGCTGACGATGGCACGGTCTTCAGGATCGTCGCCAAGGTCGCGCACAAAGCTCTGGTCGACCTTGAGCTTGTAGACGCGAAACTTCTTCAGGTAGCTGAGCGAGGAATAGCCGGTGCCGAAATCGTCGATGGACAGGCGAATGCCGCGGCGGTGCAGATCGTTCATCACCGCGATCGCCCCCAGCGGGTCACGCATGGCCACGCCCTCGGTCAGCTCCAGCTCCAGCAGCTCGGGAGGCAGTTGAACATCGGCCAGCAGTCGACCGGTCAGCTCCGGTAGATCGTTATGCCTGAACTGCACCGAGGAGATGTTGACGGCCATCACCATGGGCGCCATGCCGGCGCTCAGCCATTGCTTGAGCTGGCCCAGAGCGGTGCGCAGCACCCATTCGCCGATCGGCACGATCAGGCCGCTGGCCTCGGCCACCGGGATGAACTCGGCCGGTGACACCCATCCGAGCTCCGGATGCTGCCAGCGCAACAAGGCTTCGGCGCCGATCACCCGGCCGCTCAACAAGGACACCTGAGGCTGATAGACCAAGCTCAGCTGCTCACGCTCCAGGGCTCGGCGCAGCGAGTTTTCCAGCTGCAACACGCGCAGGGATTCGGCCTGCATCTGGGCGGTGAAAAAGCGGTAGCTGTTGCGACCGTCCTGCTTGGCGCGGTACATGGCGATGTCCGCGCATTTGCACAGGGCATCGAAGCCGTCGCCATCGGCCGGGTACATCGCAATGCCGATCGAAGGGGTGACATTGAGCTCGTTCTGCTCGATCTGAAAGGGTTCGCCGGCCAGTTCCATGACCTTCTCCGCGACATGGCCCGCACCGACCGCATCGGTACCCGGCAGGACCAGCACGAACTCGTCGCCGCCCAGGCGCGAGACCGTGTCCTGCTCGCGCACGGCGGTTTTGAGGCGGCGCGCCAGGATCTTCAGCAGCTCATCACCAAAGCGATGCCCCAGGGAATCGTTGACGTTCTTGAAATGGTCGAGATCGAGAAAGATCAAGGCCAGGCTCTCACCGTGGCGGCGTGCAATTTCGAGCGCCTGGTGGCAGCGCTCGGCCAACATCACGCGGTTGGGCAGGCCGGTCAGCGCATCGAAATGGGCCAGGCGTTGGATGTGCGCCTCGGCACGCTGCTGCTCCAGCACTTTCTGCTCCATGGCCAGCACGGTCTGCTGCAGCTGCCGGGTGCGTTTCTTGATCAGGGTCTCGAGCTCGCCCTTGGCCTGCACCAGAGCGCTTTCGGCATTCTTGCGCGCGCTGATGTCCATGGTGATCCAGATCGAGCCGCGCGACAGATCGCTCGTGTCGATGGCCTTGCTGCGCACCTCACAATGCACCGGCGTGCCGTCCTTCTTGCGCAGCAGCATTTCGCCTTCAAAGGCCCGCCCTTGGCGAAAGGGCTCGTAGCAGCGCTGGCCGGCGGCTTCCCAATCGGCATCGTTGAGGTACCACTGGCGGGAGGAGCTGCCGTCAAGCTCACCGGGCTCATAGCCAAACAGCAGTTCGAAGCTGCGGTTGCAGCGCGTCACCCGGCGCTCGCGCAGGAAGACGATGCCAACCATCGAGTGTTCAAGAATCAGGTGCTGCTCGGCGGTGACAGCCGCCAGGGCGTCCTGAGCGAGCTTTTGCTCGGTGATGTCATCGACGATCCAGATCGAGCCCTGCGAAGGGTCGTCCGGCGCTATCAGGCGCCCGGTCATGCTGCTCCAGAACAGCTCGCCGCTGCGTCGGCGCATCAGGCGCTCGGTTTTGAAGCGCTGGCCGCTGGCCAGCACCGGGTAGGCTTCGGCACCGAGCTGTTTGAAGGCAGCCTCGTCGGGGTAGATCTCAATGCTGCTGCGCCCCAGTGGATCCTGCGGGCCAGGGTAGGCGAAGATTTCGGCGTAGCGCGCATTGCAACGCATGATGACGCGCTGCTTGACGAAGACGATGCCCACGCCGGCATTGGCCAAGATGATGTCGCGCTCGCGCAGCGCCAGCTCCAGCTGGGTGTCGACGTCGGCAATCGGCGCAGGGTCTGAGGGCAGGTCTTCGTTCATCGTGGGGCTGAGCGGGCCAAGCGCTGCGAGACGCGCGCTGCACCCACCGGTCGGGAACTGCCCCTGCGGCTGCCGACTCCGGCCGCATCAGGACAGCTGCCAATGTACATGGCCCGCGTCAATTCACGCGGCTTTGTAGGTCTGCAAATGGATGCTTGTTTCGGTGGCGCCGATCCCCTTGATCAGACGCACCCGTTCCAGCACGTCGGCCAGCTCGGCCAGGGTGGCCGCACGCAACTCGGCCAGCAAATCCCAGCGACCATTGGTGTCGAACAGGCCGGAGACCCCGGGCTCGCCCAGCAGGATGCTGATCACCTCGCGGGTTTTATTGCCTTCCACGGCGATGCTCATCCAGGCGCAAATTTCATTGGGGGTGACATCGGGCCGCAGGCGCACCGTGTAGCCGACGATGACACCGGCGTCCTCCAGCTTGGCGATGCGGTTGGTGACGGTGCCGCGCGAGACCTTCAGCTTGGCGGCCAGGGTGGCCACGGTGGCGCGAGCATCGAGGCGCAGCAGGGCCATGAGTTGTTGGTCGAGGGTGTCCATGGGGGGGGAAGGTGAATGGGTGAATGGGTGAATGGGTGAATGGGTGAACAGGTGAACAGGTGAAGGGGTGAAGAGGCGAAAAGGACGCCGGGCGCTTTGTTCACCCGTTCACTTGTTCACTCGTTCACCTTTCCCATCAGAAATTGCTATTTCGCCAATCGACTCTACCAAAATGGCAAATTACCTTCACTAATTGATCACTTCTTGCTCTTCTCGCTAGCAGCGAGCTTGGGAAGAATCCAGCTCAACAGAACAACGGAGACTTCCCATGACCACTTTGCTGAACACGCAAGACGTCGCCCGAATGGCCCAGACCCTCGGCATGGCCGAGCTTTTCAAGCGCATGGTCGGCTATCTCGAAGCCGACTACCTGCGCTGGAATGAATTCGACAAATGCGCCCGCGTGGCCAGCCATTCCGAGGACGGCGTGATCGAGCTGATGCCCATCGCCGACGCCAGCCTCTACAGCTTCAAGTACGTCAACGGCCACCCCAAGAACACCCGCGGCGGCCTGCCCACCGTCATGGCCGTGGGTCTGCTGGCGGACGTGGCCACCGGCCGGCCCGAGCTGCTCAGCGAATTGACGCTGACCACCGCCATACGCACCGCCGCCACCTCGGTGATGGCCGCCAAGCAACTGGCTCGCAAGAACGCCCGCAGCATGGCCTTGATCGGCAATGGCGCGCAAAGCGAGTTCCAGGCCCTGGCCTTCCATCACCTGCTGGGCATCAGCGAAATCCGCCTCTATGACATCGACCCGGCCGCCACCGCCAAGCTGCAGCGCCATCTGAGCGCCCTGCCCGGCCTGCGCCTGATCGCCTGCAAGAGCACGGCCGAGGCTGTGCGCGGCGCCGACATCGTCACCACCGTGACCGCCGACAAAACCAACGCCACCATCCTGACGCCCGAGATGATCGAGCCCGGCATGCACATCAACGGCGTCGGCGGCGACTGCCCCGGCAAGACCGAGATGCACCGCGGTGTGCTGGAAGCCGCCAAGGTCTTCGTCGAGTTCGAGCCGCAATCGCGCATCGAAGGCGATCTGCAGCAGATGCCGGCCGAGTTTCCGGTCACCGAGTTCTGGCGCGTGCTCAAGGGCCTGAGCGCCGGCCGCGACAGCGAAGCACAGATCACCTTCTTCGACTCGGTCGGCTTTGCCCTCGAGGACTTCTCCGCCCTGCGCCTGCTGCGCGACCTGGCGCGCGAGCTGGGCCTGGGCCAGGATGTCAGCCTGATTCCGCAGATGGCCGACCCCAAGGATTTGTTCGGCCAGCTGGGCCTGAGCCCGGCCGCAGCGCAGGCAGCGGCCTGAGCCTTCGGGCTCAGGGCATGTCTGCTTTGAACCAGGCCTCGCCGTCCGGCAGGCGCAACATAGCGCCGGCCGCCTGCTCGGCGCGCAGGCGCTTGATTTCGGTCTCCACACGCTGACGCTCGGCAGCCGCCAACGAAGCCAGCAACATGGGTGCCAGGCCCTGGGTCTGAAGGGCAGCCTCCAAGCTGGCCTGCTGGCGCGCCACATGGCGGGCACGGCGCTGACGCCCGGCCTGCTCGGCGGCCTCGCCCAGGCCCAGGCCCTGGCAGACCCGCTCCATGGCCCGGTAGGCCGGCAGGGCCACCACATCGCGTACGCGCAAAGCCTCGGGCTCGAACAAGGCGAGCAACAAGGCCCGGGCTTGATCGAGCTCAGCACCACACTCGGCCATCAGCGCCAGCTCCAGCTGAGCCGGTCGGCGCACCGCATGCCAGCCTTGTGATTCGGCCTCCTCTACACAGGCCTGGAACAAGGTCTGCGCCTCGGCCATGCGTTGGCAGCGCCGCCAATAGCGCGCCAGATTGGCTTGCCACATGCACACCATATAGCGCCCCGGCACCTGAGGCAGCCAGCGCTCAGCACGTGCCGGCAAACCTCGGGCGCGCGCCAGCAGTGCATCAGCCAGCTCGCTCAAGCCCATGTCCAGGTAGGCGTCGTACAAGGTGCACAGCAGGTGCATGGCATTGGAGGTGCGGCGCAGTTGCTCCAGCGGCGGACTGCTTTCGTCACTGTGGTCCAGGGCCTCGAACATGAAACGCTCGGCGGCCACGCCATCACCCATGCTCAGGTAGGCCATGGCCACCCGTTCCAAGGCCTGCGCGGCTGTCATGCGCTGACCCAGAGTCAAGGCATCTTGCAAAGCCACATGGGCGGCCCGCAAGGCCTGCTCTGGCATGGCCAAGTTGGCGTGGGCAAAGGACATCTTGATCATCACCTCGGCCCGCTCGGCCGAGCAGCGGTCGACCGACAGCAGGTCCAGCATGGCCGCGCCGTCCTGCAAGAGCTCGCTGAAACGGTCCAAGCGGGTCAAGCAGTCACCGCGCAAATGGTAGAGCCGACGGGCCCAGGGCCGCAGCGCCGGAGTGACCTGCCCATCGCCAAATGACTCCAGCAACTCGCCAGTCAGAGCCAACACGGCCTCATAGGCCTCGGCCGCCAGCAAGGCTTCGGCCTCGCTCAAACGAGCTTCCATCACCTCAGGCGATTGCAGATCCAATGCCATGGCAGGCCCCAACTCTTTCTTCTATGACCCCGCCCTGCCCGGTTTTCTTGTCGGTCCAGTCTAGCCCGCTGCCGAAGATGGGGCAAACCGGGACAGCCCGAATGGGCTCATTCCGGCAGACCCAGCAGTGCGGCGAGCACCGCGTGATCAAGGGCAGGCAGCTTGCCCACCAGCAGGTCCAATCGTTCGACTTCAGCCGCGCGCAGCGGGGCTGCCCAGATCGGGGCAGGGAAATGGCTGTCCCAATCGAAACGGGCGATCACATGCCAGTGCAGATGGGGCACCACATTGCCCAAACTGGCCAGATTGACCTTGGTGGGCTGCAACTGAACTCGCAACACCCGTTCGACCGCGGTGACCGCCTCCATGCAAGCCAGGCGGTCCTGGGGCAGCAGATCACTGAACTCGGCCACATGGTCTTGCCAGATCACCCGATAGAAGGCCGGAAAGGCTGCATCGAGCACCCGCACGACCCGGTAGCGCGGCCGCTGCAGCAAGAGCTGAACGCCGGCTTCGGGCGCTCCGTGAACAGGGTCATGGCACAAAGGGCAATCACTGAGAAGATGTGACATAAATACCAGCCTGGGCTGACTAAGATGCGCCGACTGTAGCAATGCACGCAAGGAAGCTGCTCAATGAAACTTGGTATCCACGACCCGATTCAAGGCCGGCGCGGCTGGCTGCGTGGCCTGAGCCTGCTCGGTCTGCTGAGCCTGGCCGCTAGCACCCAGGCTCAGAATGACACGGCCGCGAGCTGGCCGAACCGCTCGCTCAAATGGATCGTCGCCTACCCGGCTGGTGGCGGCTCTGACTTCCTGGCGCGCCAGCTCTCGCCGCAGCTGAGCAAGCAGCTTGGGCAGCAGATCGTGATCGAAAATCGGCCCGGCGCGGGCGGGGGCATCGGCACCGACGCCGCCGCCAAATCGGCGCCCGATGGCTACACCTGGCTCAGCGGCGACAACGGCGCCATGGTGTTCAACAGCGCCATGTACAAGAAGCTGCCCTATGCCGCCAGCGACTTCCAGGCCGTGGGGCTGATGGCGCGCTTTCCCTTGCTTTTGGTGGTGAACCCGCAAGCTGGCTTCAGCAGCGTCGGTCAGTGGCTGTCCGATATGAAGAAAAACCCCGGCAAGTTCAGCTACGCCTCGCCCGGCGTCGGCAGTCCGCATCACCTGGCCATGGAGCTGCTCAAAGAGCGCAGCGGCAGCTTCATCGTTCATGTGCCCTACCGCGGCACCGTCAACGCGGTACAGGACCTGCTGGCTGGCGTCGTGCCCATGGCCATTCTCGACACCGCCGCCGGCCTGCCGCAGATCCGTGCCGGCAAGCTGCGCGCCCTGGCGGTGCTGAGCAGCAAGCGAGTGGCACAGCTGCCCGATGTGCCAACTTTTGAGGAACTGGGGCTCAAGGGCATCGATGTGTCCGCATGGCAAGGCTTGTTCGTGCCCAAGGGCACACCGGAAGCCCTCACGGTCAAGCTCAGCAACGAGCTGCACAAGGCCTTGCAAGTGCCCGAAGTCAAGGCCAGGCTGGAAGACTTCGGCTTGGAGGTCACGCCCAGCGATTCGGCCAGCCTGAGCCGCTTCCTTCAGCAGGAAACGCAGACCTGGCACGCCTTGATCAAGGAGCGTCGCCTGGCGGCGGAGTGAGTGTGGCTGCGGCGGCGTGCAGTGCCGCCAGCCGCTCTGCCAGGTCCAGCAGCCAGGCCGGGTCATGGGCCAGCGCATGTGCCAGGCGCGGCGCCCAGTCGTCCGGCGGCAGGCGGCGGTCCTTCAGGCAGGCCTCGCCCTCGGCCGCCAGCGCTGCCAGCGCATCAGCGCCCAAGGTGGCCGCCAAGCCTTTGAGGCTGTGCACCGCCAGCTCGGCTTCAGCCAGCTGCCCCTGTGCCAGCAACTGGTCCAGTTGCTGCGGCAATGCCGCTGCCTTGCCATGGAAGCTGCTGACCAGGCGCACATACAGGGGCGCCTTGCCCATGAAGCGGTCCATCAGCGCCTGAGCATCCAGCCCCCAGGCCAGGGCATGGTCTTGCAAAGCAGGCGGAACGAGCAAGCGGGTGAACTGCGGTTCGCTGGGCTCCGTTGCTGCGTCGCCTTCGGAGTCTGATTCCGCGTCCGCTTCCGCGTCTTTTTCCGCATCCTCTCCAGCGCCACTCGCCGGCCCGCGCGCGCACAGAAGCAGCAGCTTGGTGCTGAGCTCGCTCATGTCAAACGGCTTGCCGACATGGTCGTTCATGCCGCAGACCCGGCAGGCCTCGCGGTCCGAATCCATGGCATTGGCTGTCATGGCGATGATGGGCAGCTCGCTCAGGCCCAGGCCGGCCGGCGCCTGGGCGCGGATCAGCCGCGTGGCGGCGAAACCATCCATCACCGGCATCTGCAAGTCCATCAGCACGGCATCAAACTCCGCCTCGGCCCCGAGCTGGTCACGCAGTCGGTCCAGGGCCAACTGACCGTTGACGGCGAGGCTGACCTGGGCACCGGCCGCACCCAGCAGCTCCATGGCGACCTGCTGGTTCAGCTCGTTGTCTTCCACCAGCAAGATGCGCAGGCCTTGCAGGGCACGCGGCTTCACCAAACGGGTCGGCGTGGCAAGCAGGGCCTGACCTTCGGCCACTGGCAGATCAAGTTCGAAGCAGAAGCAACTGCCCTCACCGAGGCGGCTGTGCAAGGTCAGCGTGCCCTCCATCAACTCCACCAAGCGCCGACAAATCGACAGGCCCAGGCCGGTGCCACCGAAGCGCCGCGTCGTCGAGGCCTCGGCTTGCGAGAAGCCTTCGAAGATGCGCTGCTGATGCTCGGGCGCAATGCCGATGCCGCTGTCTTGCACCCCAAAGTACAGGCGTGCCTTGCCCTCTTTCAAGCCCAGCAGGCGGATCTCCAGCCGCACCTCGCCACGCTCGGTGAACTTGAGCGCATTGCTGAGCAGATTGATCAAGACCTGCTGAAGTCGCAAGGCATCACCCAGCAGCACCGGCGGCACGGCCGGATCGACCTGCCAGCTCAGAGCCACGGCCTTGGCCCCGGCTTGGGCCGAAATGATGGCCGAGAGCTCGGACAACAAGCGGGCCAGCGCAAATGGCTGGGGCTCCAGCACCATCTTGTCAGCCTCGATCTTGGAGAAGTCCAGGATGTCGTTGATCAGGCCCAGCAGCGAGCGAGCCGCACCCGAAGCCTTGCGGGCGTAGTCCAGCTGGCGCTCATTGAGCTCGGTGTTCTGCAAGAGCTCCAGCATGCCCAGCACGGCATTCATGGGCGTGCGGATCTCATGGCTCATATGGGCCAGGAACTGGCTCTTGGCCGCAGTGGCCGCTTCCAGCTGGCGGTAGGCCTGGGCGTTGTCGAGCGCAATGGCGCCATAGCCGCACAAGGCTTGCATGATGGATTGTTCGCGCTCGCCATAAGCCCGTGCACGTGTCGACTGCACCGACATCACGCCCAGCAGACGCTCCCCGGCCAGCAAAGGGAAATACATCAGGCTCAAGGTGTCGAGTGTGCCCGGGATCACGCCGCCATCTTCAGCCGCCGGCTGATCGAGCAGCACCGGAGCCCGCTCGCGCGCGCAGCGGGCGAACGATGAATCGGGCGCATCCAGGCTGAGCTCACGCAGCGGCAGTGCCTGGCCGTGCTCGAAGCCGAACACCAGGCGCAAGCTGCGCGTGGCCTCGTCCAGCAAGCAGACGCCGAAGAAGCTGGCATCGAGCAAGCGGTGCACATGACGGTGCAAGGACGCGAACACGGCATCGGCGTCCAAGCAGGCGGTGATCTCACGGCCGATATGGCCGAGCGCCTCCAGCATCTGGCTGGTCTCGAGCAGCGATTGGGCGCGCCGGGCCTCGGTCTGGGCCAGCTGCCGCTGCAACTCGGCCTCGGCATGGGCGCGCTGGGTGTCCTGGCGAACCTGCAAGGCGATGGCACGGTTGCGCCCTTCCGTGACCCGGCGGCTGTCGCGCGCCTGACCGGCCGCGACCGCATGCTGGTAAGCAAGGCGATATTCGCCGGCTTCGGCACAGGCTCGGGCCAGCTCATCCAACAACTCGCCCGGGCTGGCGAAGCCGGCGATGCTGGCGGCCGCGGCCTGAGCCTGCTGCAAGAAATGCAGGCAGGCACTGGCAGCACGCATGCCAGGCGGCGCGGGCAAGGCGTGGCAGCGATGCAACTCGGCCATGACACGCAGCACCTTGATTTGCTCCTCGACATTGCCCTGCGCGCGCACCAAAGCCAGGGCCGCCTCAATCTTGCTGAGGGCTGCATCGGGCTGGCCCAGGCGGCCCAGGGCGTCTGCCTGGCCGCGCCAGCTGCGCAGCTGGGCAATCGGCTCACCGAGGGCTGCGGCGCAGGCCTCGGCGCGCTCGAACTGCTGCAGGGCGTCGGTCGCGTCGCCCAGGTCTAGCTGCAACTCACCCAGGGCCTGCAAAACCATCGCATAGTTGTTGGAGCTGGTCAGACCGCTCATGACCTGCAGCGCGGCCAGCAGGTTCTCGCGGGCATCGCCGAGCCGGCCGAGCAGGCGCAGCACATGGCCGGTCTGCGTCAAGGCCAGGCCCAACATGCCGGGCCAGCCGCTGCTGCGCGCCAGCAGCAGAGCACGTTCATCCCACTCCAGAGCCGCATCCAGATCGCCGAGGCTGGCAAAGGAATCAGCGCCATTGCTGGCCGAAAGCACGGCAAAGCGCAGTTGCCCGGTCGCCTGCGCGGCCTCGTAGGCCTGCATGAAATGGCCGATCGAGGCGCCCAGCTCGCCGGTGTAGCCGGCCACCACCGCACGCACGCTGGCCAGGCTGGCCAGCACGCCCGGGCCGGGTTCGCCTTGCAGCTCTTCGGTCTGAGCCAGGCTCTGGCCGGCCGCGCGGGCATCGCGGAAAGCGGCAAACAAGAGGCGGCGAGCCAGGGCCACAGCGAGACGCTGACTGTCACCCGAGGCGCGGCTGTCCAGCAGGCAATGCTCCAAGGTCTGATCGCGCTCCTGCGGACGCCCGGCATCGCTGAACACTGACACCAGCAGACTGCGTGCATCGGCCATGCCGGCCCGATCTTCAGCCAGCTCAAACGCCACAAAGGCGCGGCGCAACAGCTGCTCGGCGGGCTGGGGGCGGGCAAACAACCAATGGGATTCGGCTTCCACCAGATCCAGGCGGGCGCCTGCGCGCTGACGCTGCCGCTCGGGCAGGCTCAGCCTGGAAAGA
>Ga0075160_10001469_pt1 | contig 14361 bp, 20 predicted proteins | sample JI91814C2DNA_FD_70969 | JGI IMG/M metagenome (GOLD analysis project Ga0075160, IMG submission 70969) | Wastewater effluent complex algal communities from Wisconsin, to seasonally profile nutrient transformation and Carbon sequestration -... | ecosystem: Engineered > WWTP > Effluent > Algae... | reverse complement strand
TATCGGAGTTTGCGGTTGTCAGATCGCAACTGCGCGATTTCGTCATCGGGGCTTTGCGCTGTTGATGTCATTTGCCTTTCCTTTGTTCAAGTTCCCAACGGTGCTGTCTCCAGCCTCGGAAGTTTGCATAGAACTTGTCGCCTGGAACCGCCATGGCTTGGTGCTCCACCGGAGACATGTGCGGCGGGTCAGCCAGGATCAGACGCAGGTACAGCTTGGAATCTTCTTCGGGCGTAGTCTCTTTGCCTTCGTGGTTCGTGTAGGATACCCGTGCACAACTGGCAGCCGACTTGATGATTCGCACAGGGACGGCACCGTCACTGTCCTGCGTGTAGGGCAGGTGCCAATCACCGAATGCGACAGGTGTGGGAGTGTTCATCAGATGCAGGCAGTGCATCTGGCCTGCCAACTCCTGAAACTCAGGTTGCGCGTTCGGGTGATCACGCAGGGCGAAGAAGTTGTCCCACTCGGTAGACGTGACCACGACGTGGATGTGTTGGAATGGTTCGAGGAGTCGATTGGCGATTTGCTTGTGCACACCGAGATTCGCTAATTCCTCAGCGTATCGGCATGCGCTGTCCATTGCCCCCAACCACGCACCCTTTGCTCGATGCATGGCGATCTTGTCGATCTCTTCATCGGCCTGCATCCCCGGCTGATTCTTCCCCCAATGAATCGGCATCGCCGGGTCTTTCCGAATGCTCTCGATCATCTTGGCGATTGGGATTGCCCTCGATGACGAAGCACTGCGTGTGTGTACTCTGTGCGTTAGGAATTCAGCGTGGATGAATCGCGGATACATCAACTGCATCGTGGTCAGTCGGTTGCCGTCCTCGGTGATCGAGTCGGCGATGATTTTTGCGGTGATTGTCATTTCATCTCCCTAACGTAAACTCCAGCTTCTTTGAACATCGCGAGGGCTTCCCGATAACTGTCACCCCACCGCTCCAAAAACCCTTCTTCGGGTTTAGGGAAGAACACGGTCGTAATCCCGTGCTGGATGATGATGGCGGCGCAGTTGGCGCACGGCGCATGGGTCGTGTAGAGCGAACACCCCTCAACCGACTGAGAGGCGAACGACAGAGCGTTCACTTCGGCATGCACAGTGCGCATCAGCTTCCTCTCCCTGCTGACCGGGGTGTCATCAACGTGTTCCGGGAACCCGTTGAAACCGACGCTGACGACCCGCCGCTTGTAATCGACGATGACACAGCCAACGCGACTGCTCTCGTCCTTTGACCACGAGGAGATGTGGACCGCCAGATTGTAGAAGCGCTTGTCCCATTTCGACCAAGCGGCCACCCATACGTTTTCACTCAGTGACATTTCTTCGCTCCCTTCACCAATTGTTTAACGGCCTCTTCGTATTCCGGATGTTGCTCGAACCAGCCAAACATCTCCAGCAGCGTGCCAAGCTGGTCATAGACCAGGGCAGCTTTCGGGATTTCAAGCACGATGCGGCTTCCCGCTATGTCGAGGGCGAAGTACGGCTTGCCGTCCTGGTCCTCGACGACCCCGAGTAGAACCCCGGTGTAGTTATTATTCATTGCACACTCCTTAAAGAACGATCAAGTTATCCGCCACGGACTCACTAACGGATTCGTGGGACACCAACAACGTCTGCCGGAAATCGACAGACTTCAAGAACCCGAGCATGGACTCGGAGCGATCCGCGTCACAGCCGTGCATGGGTTCGTCCAACACCAACAAGCCGCACTGAGGGAGAAACGTGCGCAGGCAACTTGCCCTCAACGCCAACCCGAGCAAATCCAAAGTGGACCCACTCAACGACTCAACGCTCTGCCCATTCACCTTGAAACCGTCCTTCTCCTTCGTCACCCACGACTCTTCCCGGCGCATCTGCGAGAACATGACCGAGACACTGGCCAGCACCGTGTTCCACAGCTTGTTCGCGATCACCGGGCGGATGGCGCGCAGCTTTTTCACCAGCCCGTTGTTGAACGAGAGCGAATCCAGGTCAGCTTTGCATTCCGCAATCACGCGCTGTGCATCTTCGACACGGGACTGACAGACCGCCCACATTTGCTTGGCCTGCTCATGGGCCTTGGTGATCTCGGCAATCTCTTTGCGGGCCAGTTCGATTTCCCCGGTTGCCACGTTGAGATTGACGATGGCCTGGTCCTTGGCTTCGGTCAGGGCGATGATCATGTCCGCGTCCGGGGCCATGAAGTCTTGCCATGCAGCTTCGGTGGTCAAGTACAGTTTTTCTGCCTTTTCCCACTGCTCCTGCGCCAACTTGGCACGAGCCTCGTCCGCCTCTTTCGCCTTCCGATTAGCTTCAATTACAGCAATCCTCTTGCGAAGGTCAGCAACGTCGACCGCTTCCTCATCCGGCACGCTACCAATCCAGCTTACCTTGGGTGGATAGAACTCTTCGTCCAGCTCGACGTATCCATTGAGTTTGTTCAGCAGCGGCTGCATGCGCGCAGCAACAGTCGGGATCGGTGCGATGTACTCTCTGCGTGCTTCTGCCACTTCCAGGTTGTCCTTGAGCGGTTGCAGTGCCGGTTCAATCTCAGCGAGTTTGGCGTCGATCTGTGCGTTCGTCTCGGTGATATGAGACAGATGCGCCGTGGGTTGCCCGCACTTGCTGCACGGGCCACCGTCCAGGCGTTGCCGGTTCAACTCGCGGATAGCGCCCTCGATTGAGGCGATGTCTCGGCGAATTGACTTCTCGGTATCGTCGAAGGATTTGGATGCCGCGACGAAGTTTTCCGCATACCCGTTCCAGTACCGAGGCACTTCCGGCAAGGACTTGAACACCTTGTATGCTTCACTCCGCTTCGCGTGATTCTGTGCGTCAGAGAGTTGTTGCTTCAAAGTATCCATGACCACGTCAGGTTCCACGAACCTGGCCGCTTTCATGGAAAGTTCCTGCGCCTGCTTCTCAGCTTCCTTGAGCGTTGTCACCGCACGATCAACTGCCGCACTCAACTCTGTCTTCTTCAGGTAGAGCGCCGAGTTGTCCTGCCACGCCTTGTTGGTCCTGAACACTCTCTCGCTCAAGTCAGCAATCGTCCGCTCGACCGTGGTGATGTGCAGGTTGAGTGCCGCGACGTTGCCCCGGAACTCGTCCTCGTTCGGCTTCGCCGGCAGACTCTGCGTTGCCGCTTCGAGCGTGGACTCGGCACCCTTGAGGCGTTCTTCGAGCAGCAGCGGAGAACCGAGCACCAACTTGGTCTGAGCCGCTTCGAGGATGGTGTCGAAGACCGCCATGTCGGCCAGGTCCTCGATGAGCAGCGACAGTGCTTTCGGCCCTTCCTCCAACGCCCCGCGAATCCCGTTCTGGCTGGCCAACAGCAACTTGCTCGCCGTTGTTGCGTCAGCACCGAGCAGTGATGCGGCGAGGGCAGAGACTTCGTTCTGGCCGGTGCAGAAGACGGTGCCGTTGACCGTGACTTCAGCGCCGGACTTGGACCGCTTGAAGTTGTAGACCTTGTCCCCGACCGTGATCGCGAGTTCGACCTTCAACGTGTTGACCGGCTCTCCCCATGTCACGGTTTGCTCAATGGGGGTGCGCAGGCTGCGGCTGCCGAACAGAGCGTAGGCGATACTTTCTAATCGGGTCGACTTGGAACTTTCGTTAAGCCCTCTAATGACATTTATTCCAGGTGTAAAGATCATTTCATCAGATGTCACCTTGCGAAAATTAGTCAACTTTAATGAGTTCAGCATGAGCCATCTCCAGTGTTTGTCCGGGTTTAACAGGTTTAGTTAGTGCCTCCTCTGCGCTGTACCCCAAGCGCGTCAGCCTTGCCTTCATTGTGTCGTAGGATGTTCCGGCTTTATCCGCCATTTGTTTAATCGACAGTAACTTGCCAGCAACCAAGGTCTTGACATTTGACCTCATATTGTTAGCCTGCAGTTCTCTGGAAGCCCATCTAAAGTTATCCGGACCGTACCCTGAGTCGTTATTCTTACGGTCCAAAGTTAAGCCATCTGGCCTATCACCCACATCGGCTTTGAAGTTCTCAAAGGTATGCCAACGCTCACAAACAGTAATCCCTCTTGCCCCGTAGTATTTGTGGTCTGTACAATTTTTGTCTTCACATCGTTGAAGCATGCGGTGCCACAATTGATAAAGCGGGGTTTTACTCTGACCATGCGTAGTGGTTCTAGCAGAAATGCTTTCCGCTATTAAACACCCGCATGACTCTGTGTTTTTGTTTTTAAGAGACCCGGTTGATACTTCATTCGATCCACCGCAATCACATCGACATAACCAGTAATGATTGTTCTTATATGAACCTAGTAGCTTTTCAACAGTCAATCTTCCAAACCGCTGGCCAACCAAATTGAACCTCACTTTGGATATAGGTTTGTATATTCGTTCAACTCTCATCATTTCATCAACTCCTTCACCGTTTCAATTTCTCGTTCGTTCATCCCCGGCGTGAAGTCCACGCTCAGGTTCTGGTGCTTACGAAAGTTCGTGAGTGTCAGGTTATTCAGCATTCGGTTTCTCCTTGTATTCGATCTGTCCGAGTTGAGAGATATGGTTCAGTCCGATTCTCTGGGCCGTTGCCGCGATGTAGGCTTCGACTTCAATCTTCGCGTCTGATGTCGCCCTCTCCAGAGCCTCTTCCGCTGAAGACACGACGAACTCCATGTTTGAAGGGAGATTGCTGAGTGTCACCTTCAAACTGCGAGATATGTCCTTCAGTTCGGAAATGCGAGGCTTCCCGTTGGCCACCAATGACACAAGCACATCCACCTGTTTTTCCAGGAACTCCACGGTCTTTATCGCTTCGTCCCGAATCTCTCGCTTAAACGTGGCATGCTTGGTTTCAATGTTTGCAATTGCAGGCATCGCCTGCACTCGTGTATCCGGGGACGGTGCAACGATCAGGGTGCACGGTGTGCCGTCACCTTTCCCTGATGACATGATGAATTGGGCGAATTGCGCGTGACTCATCTCGACATCGACGACGGTTTCTCTTGGAAATACCCAGTCTCTACCGTGCAAACGGTCAAGCCTGGCTCGGCAGATTTCGATGCGAACCCTGTTGTGGTGCCCAATGTCGGACCCGAACAACGTTGAACTCCCGCCTTGAGGGTGGGTCAGCCGGATGGTCCCGTACGCGTCGTGCGTGAAGGATGTTCCGCCAATGGGGGATTGGTTTTCAGTTTCTGTCGGTTGCACTGCGTGTCGTGTCATTTCGCTTCCTCCTTGTCGTATCTGTGCAACACGGACAACATGCGAGAGAAGTAACTTTCAATTGCGAAGTGGTCAACGAGAACGACACAGTTTGGATGAGCGCCCTTCAGACTCATAGTTGGCCAGTCGAAGTTGCTCATGCTGGTTGGTGTTTCAAACTTGATGCCGAGTTGAATACTTTCTTCGTCTTCCAGGTGTCTTTTGTGAGCATGGTAGCTCAAGATAACGTACACTGCTCGACCCGCCCGTGCCAGCGCCTTGGCTTCTTCCATCATTCTTGTGGTTCTTCCGGTACGCCTGTTTGCGTCTGTCATTTCATCAGCTCCTTTCTGTGCTGTCGAAGTGAAGCGCCGCATCCTTCAGCAACGGATGGCGCGAGGTCATGTAGACCATGATTTGTCCATACGTGCCTTTCATGCACTGCCCCTCGGGTGTTACCAGCACCCACTCATCCTTCGGTTTGAACTTCTCCATGGCAGCCAGCACGTCCTTGAGCGCGGCGATTGCGGGCACTCCGCTAGGAGCGGTCGATGTGCATGTTTGGACTGTCGAATGGTCGAACTTCTTGTTCGCAATCCATGCTTGGTTCAGTGCCTCTGCAGCCTCCTCGTTTTCTTCGGCAGTCATGCACCAACATTCGCACCACGGCTTGCCTCCCGCCGAGTTGCTCTCAGGGTCATCGTAAGCGCCAAGCCCCCACCTTCCGTCTGAACTGAAGCATTCATGGGCGTGCTTGCAATCAACTTCGTGCGGATCTCTCATTTCATCAACTCCTTCACCGTTTCAATTTCCCGTTCATTCAACTCGCTGTAGATGGCCGAAAGCACGTCGAACGCTTTGATGCTCTCGATGGATTCCGTGTTCATGGTCATGTCTTGACCTTCCACCTTCACCGAGTTCGTGATGACATACGCGTCACTGCGTTGGCGCAGTTGCGACACCGCTTTGATGACAGCAGCCGCCTCCAGAGCCGTGGCGTTGCCGACCGCCCGGATGAAGTTGTACTGGTAGTTTTCGATGTCGGCGAGGTTGCGCCAATCTGCTTCGAGGTAGGAACCGTTCGCGTCCCACGTGCAGACGAACTCATGGCCGCCGTCAATCACCAACAGGTGCTTCTCAGGGTCACCGATGCAGTCTGCGACCGAACTCGGGAACTGGTTGCCCAACACGATCACGCGCCCGCCACGGAGTGTATAGCCTTGATGCTCATGGCCAAGCACAAGAGTCCAACCTGCCCGCATCAACGCTCCGACCTGTTCGTCGTTGATGTTCAGCGAGTGGTCGCTGTTCTCGGCGAACCCGTTCTTGTAGTTGCAGTGCAGGAGCAGGTGGCGACCTTCACCCTCGTGCTTTGCCGCCTTGGCCAGTTCAAGATCGAACAGTGCCTGGTTCATGCAGTGGCTGATGGCGAACACACCGTCTCCGATGAAGGAAAATCCGCGAGTGTGATCAACGACATCGACCGAGTCTGGATCAGTCGACTCCAAGATGTGGGCCAGCAGGTGGAACGAACTCACCTTGTCACCCTTGGCTGACGCGTCGTGGTTGCCCATGATCAGGGTGAGCCGTCCCTCACGCTCAAGGTGCTTGCTGAAAATCTTGTGCGCGGCGATGACTTCGCTGGTTTCCACTTGGAAGGAGTCGAACAAATCGCCGTTGATGACGACGTGTTGGCCAGCGTGGTCTTCCAGACAGAGGACCAGACAAGTCCGCAGGTAGTCACGCAGTGCGGTTTGCGATTGTGGCGTGGTGCCGCCGGAGCGGGTGACGCCGAGATGCAGATCGTTCAGGATGATCATGCCAGTCTCCTTACGGTGATGATTTGTGTATGTGGTGCGACCCAGGATGACGCTGTGATGGTTGTCTGTTCAATGTAATCAAATTCGGAGGTAACGTTGATCTCGTAGTCTCCATCCGGGGCCTGCTCCACAGCAGACAGGAACCTCTTTATCTGTCTCACTGCTCTCGCAGGTGTGACATCCGACACGAACACAAGCGGACCGCCTGAGTCAAATGTGACCTTCATCACACAACCTCCACAATATGGCTCAGGTTGGGCGTCGCCACCCAAAAATTGCGACCGTCCTCCAGTTTCCCAGTAAGACCCCCTTCAACATCCTCGATGCTGGCTGCTCGTGCGACCAGCTTTGCGCCAGTGGTCATGGTCAACTCGATGAGTTCGTTCTCAGTGTTCATTTGCTTCCTTTCATGAAATTGGCGCGAGTTGCACATACTGCACACTCGCGCCGTGTTTGTCAATGTTTGTTAGGCCTGCTCATTTCTCTTGCCACTTGTCGTAGCGGTAAGCGTGGTCCGGGTGCACCACCTTGTTCCTGTCCAGCGCCTCATGCACCCATTGGTCGCATGCTTCCGCGCGCAGGATGTTCGCATCGGTTGCGGCCGGGTCAATCGGAGTGCTGTACCGCTGGCAGAAGGTCGGAACGCGCTCCTGCTGGCTGGCGTCGTAGTTGCATCCGCACGTCGTGCAGCTCACGTAGCCGCGCACAAACGCCATGTCTCGGCGGTGCACTTCCAGCCCTTGCGCTTTCGCGTCTCGCTCATCCATCGTCGTCCCCTCAGCCCGCAGGCCTAACAGGTTGTTCAACCGGAGCGCGCTACGGCAGCGCGCCTCGGGTCATGTGTCGCGGCGCCCGGTTAACGCTGCGTTAGGCCCCACCCGCGCGCAGCCGCTTGAAGTGCTCGGCCACCTCCGCGCCAGTCAGGATCACCGCGCTCGGCGGGGCGAGCATCTGGCGCAACTCGCGCACCTCGGCGCTCAGTTCGGCCAGGCGCGCGGCCATCACGCCCTCGCTCTGCGTCATCGCGTGCCCTGCGCCCATGAGCGTGCCTCGCTGCTGCGGCATCTGCTCCAGCAGTTCGCGCGGAATCGTGCTTTGCTGGCCCGCGGCCATCTGTCCAGGTATCGGCATTCCATCTTCCTTTCATCGGCCGTCAGGGGCCTAACAGTGCGTTCGAGCGGACGGCCCTCGGCCGTCCTTGGTTGTGGAAGCGTCATGCGGGGCCGCCGCTCAACGCTGCGTTAGGTGGACATGTCGATGGGGTCACGGAAGCCGAGAAACACGGGGAACCGTGGCGCGTCCTTGACGCCGATCAGGAAGGATTTCACCTTCACCAGTTTCCCGTGAAGATTCTCACGATTGTCCCAAATCCAGCGACGCAGTTGGTCGTCGAACCCGGTCCCCACGTTGAACTCAAGACCGTCAGCGGTACGACATACAAGTGCTCCGAGGTCCCCACGCCCGATCTTGTTTTCCTTGTGACTTGAACGCTCGGTATGACCAAGGGCATTGACTGTCGCTTCGTTTCCATTGTGCATGCGCTCCTGAAATCCAACCACTTCGTACTCGGCGTCGGTAAATCGCTTGAGCTTACCCAAGATGCCTTCCTTCGCCGTGCTTCTACCCTGCTTGTACCGACCTTCAAAGCTGCGGACCATGACACCCTCCGCACCCCTGCTGAGAAACTCTGACTCCAGTTGGAGCAAGTTGTACTCGCTAGTGGCGACAAGGTGGGGAACGATCCTCATGAACGGCCTGTTGTATGGAAGGCGGTTGAGTCGTTCATAAAACGGATCGTCCATATCCACCCAGTCAAAGATGTGGAAGATGAAGTCAGGTTCGCCGTCCTTCGACATGACGCCGCTGTTCGTGACCCGGTAGCAGTCCTCAGCGTACATGTCGCCGACGATCAGTTCGCCGTCCAGCCCGTTGTACTCCCGATTACCAATGCACTTCTGCACGTACTCGTTGCGGATCGGTTTCAGGCTGCGGGACATGGCCACACCGTCGATGATGATGCAGCGAATGCCGTCCAGTTTGGGGCTGACAATGCACGGGAACTTGACCGCGCTCGTGTCTTCGATTGTGTGCGCCAGCAATGGCTTGAATATGCTCATCGTGCTTTCTCCGAATGAAATCCAGTGTACATACGTCTGTTCTCTTCTTTCTGCTGTGCAACCAGCGCGGCGAGTCGCGCCTTGTTCTGTTCCGGGTTCCGCCTCGCCCTCCAGCACGGGGTACATTGCGCGACCGTGACCAGGTTGCGAATGATCTTCTTGAAGTCGTCCTCGGGGTGGAGTCGTTGGCAGTAGGGGCAGCGTTTGAGGGGTGTCAGAGTCATAGGAACATCCCCGTCCCCATCAGCGCACGCTCCGCTGTCCCAAAAGATGGGAAGTCCCGAAGGTCCCATGAGGGGACACCGAAGCCCAACTCCTTCACGAAACAGGCTGTCCATAAACCCTGCATGTAGTGGTGCACCAGGACAATGTCCTTCGAGTTGGCCAGGGTCCACTTCTTCAAGGTGGGGAGTTGAGTCAGACGTGAGGCAGGAAGTCGGTGCGGATGATTCAATGCTTTGACTTCCAGAAACCCGGACACAGCTATGTTGCGCCATATATAGTCTGCGGGCTGTGCCGCCAACCTGCCTCGTGCAGCTTTAGCGTCGGGCAGTCTGTGCCAGGCAAAGTGCTGCTCCTTGTTCCACTCTTTGAACACAGCTTCGACAAGGTTCTCGGTTTCTTTGCCGACGCGTTCGGGTGGCAGTGATGCCCACCACTCGGGATCATATTTCTTCATGTTGTTCTTCTTATCGAGTTGAAAAATCTCCGCAGCACATAGCTGCGAATGATCGAGACGACGGTGAAATACAAGGTCAACTCCAGGTTCTGCGCCAGACTGATGTGTATGTCGTAATACTTGAAGATGACCACTTGGGAGAGGAAGGAGACGATCAGGCCAACAGCAACATTGGTGATCGTCTCGACCATGGACATCAACCGGGTCTGCATTGCATCACCGCCTTGATAAACTCAGTCGCCAACGGAGGCACTATTGCGTTTCCGTAGGCGCGCAGATCGCCCACTCTCGGGGGACCCCCATTAACCACCGGGAAAGTTCCGGGTTCAACCGGGCGCAGCTTGGCATCTCGGAAGGGTAACCAGTCGACATCCTTCCAAAATCCATTTGTCCAACCCGCTGTGTTAGCGGTATCCCGGAGTCTTGAGGTCTCGGGGGCTTCACTCCTCGAATCGCGTCCGTACTCGTTGGTGTGGCCCACCCCAACCATTGAAACGCTTGGCGAGGCAATTGATCCAGTCGAACTCGACTCCCTGCTGTGACGGCCATTCCAGGCGTATCCTTCCAATCCCTCGTTGTCGGGGTCACCCATCCCGTCGCCACAGCAGTTCGGGCACCCGTAGGCTCCAAGGGTGTTGACATTGAACCTGTAACCACAGAACTCACACAGGTTGTCGTTCCTGCATCCTGTCCAATAGACCCTTGACCTGATGTGCGGTGCACCGACGCCCGCTGCAGGGGCACAGATCGACCCTGTGGTGTAACCGACACCTTCCAGATCAGCTTGTACAAGGTCGAGCCAAGAGTGCTTAATCGCACCTTCAACTTGTTCGCCAAAGACTGTGTCAGGGCGGCACTCGCTGATGAGATGGAAGAATGCTGGCCAAAGGTGCCGCTCGTCAGCAACCCCCTCTCCTTTGCCTGCCTCGGAGAAAGGTTGACACGGACAGCTTCCGGTCCACACGTTTTGACCATCGCCCCACCCTGCTTGTCGTAGGGCGTATGACCACAATCCGATTCCGGCAAAGAAATGACACTGCGTGAACCCTCTGACATCGTCAGGGTGCACGTCTTCAATACTTCGTTCATCAACTTCTCCTGGGGCTATCAGCCCTCTTGTTATAAGGTTGCGCATCCATTGCGCCGGGAAAGGTTCAAACTCGTTGTAGTAGGCGCTCATGTCAGACAGTGACCGGAACCTTGGGCCTGCACTTCTCCAAAATCTCGGCAATCACCTTTGCATCCGGCTTCTCCCCGGCCTCGTACTGCTGTCCGAAGTTTGGACCGAGGGAGATTGACCCAAGGAACGGCACTGGGAAGTCCGGTGTATAGGGCTGCGATACAGCGTTCCACACAACTTCGATGGACTCATACGCGTGGTCCCGATGCACCGACCAAACCACTTCATCATGGATGACAGCAACGAACACCGCGTCCAGTCGGAAGAAGATGCCAGAGTCCCACAACCTGACCATCGCCTTCTTCGCCAACTCCGCACCCGCCGATTGAATCTTGAAGTTGGACGCTTGCCGGGCCGCACTTTGCTGCCTCCACTTGTCATCAGCCAGGATAGCTTCCTGCAGATGACGACGCCCCCCGAGTTCAGTGGCAACGTAACCCGCTGACATAGCTTCTTCCTCGACCCGTTCCTTCCACTGCTCGTAGCCCCAGAACTTGGCCAGCTTGGCGTTCAACATCCCGGTCGCAGTCGGCAGGTCTGTCACCAACAACTCCTGCATCTTGGGAGCTTCACACCCGTAGGCACTGCCGAAATTCACGGATTTGGACAGGTTCCGCAGCGCCTTTGCTTGCGTGGCAACCGACTTGTCTCCCGACTTCAACAACGCCAAGAAGGTATCATAGTCAGTAGCTGGCAGTACATCGCCGAGGCTGGCCATTGCATCGTCGTAGGTCTCCTTGTCCCACACGACCTTCATCGCACCCGAGGCTGTGATGCTGTGGATGTCCCGTAGGTTGTCGCCGACGTAGCAAGCTAACATCTCCGAGTCCTCGGACAGCCCCGCCTGCAACCTCAACTCCTGCCCGCTGAAGTCTACCGAACAGACCACGGCATCCTTTTTATGAGGGACAAAGCACTCTCGGAACGCAACCCCTTTGGTCTTCGGAAGCTGCTGAAGGTTGGGGGATGAGGAACTCCAACGGCGAGTCACTGTGGCGGTCTGGTTGATCTGAGCGTGGATACGCCCATCCTTCCAATGGCAGATGTCTTTGTAGGGGCGGTAGAACATCTTGGCCTTGGTGTCACACGACTTCATCGTCTGAATCGCGTGCAACGTCTCGATGTCGGACCCGTCGAACTTCAAGGCAAACTCCATAGCCGTGTCGTCCGACCGGGCCTTGTTCTTGATCAGTTCCTTTTCCTCGTCCGTCAGCGGGGCTTCCGCCTGTGACCCGTTGGCAATCCGTTTGAAACGTTGGATGGCCCGTGCCAACTCCGGCTTCTTCTCACGTTCGGTCGGCGTGCAGGAATTGACGAGCCGTACAGGCAAGTCAAGCACGGTGTACAGCAGGTGTTTCATCTGCTTGGGCGAGTTGAGGTCGAACTTGGGCTCTCCGGAGAAACACCCCTTGACCCAGTCATTGATCTGTTGAATATCGCCATTGGTCAGGTACTGCGCCAGGAGTGGAGCGTCGTCATGGTCCAGGACCTCGACCAGTTTGGCGAGTTTGGACGGCGTCCGTACCATCGTCTTCAACTCTTGCCCGAGCAGAATCTGAACGATTTCCTTGATCTGTGCCGGAGTCAGGTCGCCTTCATAGACCGGGGTCTTGGTCCCTTCCCACCCCCAACCGATGAGAAATTCCCGGACCTTGTCCCAAGCCTTCTCATACGCCAGCGCATCGGCTTTCTCCAGTTGATTCATCCGCTCCAACGAGAACTTCGTGCCTTGGGTGAAGGCGTAGGCAGTCAAGTAGGCGGGCTTGATCTCGATTTCGTTGATCAGGTCCCACGTTCCCTCAAGTTCGGTGCGAATCCTGAAGTGGTTGTACAAGGCGGCGGTGCAAATGGTGTCATCCGTGCCGTAAGACAGAACTTCCTCACCGGACAACTGATTCATCTTCCGGCCTTGGGTCACGTCCTGGTAACTGGCCTGCTCGTAATCCAGGTACAACTTGGACCCCTGCTTCAAACCAGACGACACGTTCTCGTCGACGTAGTTAGCGAGGATCTTGGTGTCGATGACGTTCGGGATGAAGCCGTGAAAGCCGTTGCCCTTCCACTCGTTACCCCAGAGTTCCCAACAGATTGGACCCTCGAACGAGAAGTTCTGGATGACAATGGGCTTGTTCTGAGGGATGGCCTCGACCATGACCTTGATCTGGTCCGTGGTCAGGTTCTTTGTCGCCTTATGGTCGCAGGGCAGGTAGTAGGTGAAGTTGTTGTTGCGCCCAAAGGTCAGTCCCATGCCCGTCAGTTCGCTGCCAAAGACATCGACCGCATCCGGTTTCCCCCGACGCTCCAACCACTCATTACTTTCCTCGGGCGTGCTCGTTTCAATATCCAAGGTCACGATGGAGGAAGTCTTGACCTGGTGCTCGAAGAATTCCAACGCTTGTGCGTAGGTATCGGACGTGACCAGTCGGACTTGCTGACCCCACTGCTTCAACCGGGAATCCGTACTTGGCTTGACCATACCCGCAGCCCATTGAATCGGTTGCCGCAAGGTGTTCACCCATTCCGGATGAAGTTTGGCCACGTTGTAGGAGGCGGAGACCAAATCCGCACCGTCCACAATCTTGCGGAATGGTTTGAACTCGGCGACATCTTCTTCGAGTTCGTGCAGTTGCTTACGGTTGATCATGCCCTCAACGGCCGACAACCCGTTGTCACCGTAGCGAACCAGCATATCCATCCACGCCTGCTTGCCGAACCCCTTGGCCCCAGGGATGGCGTCAGACGTGTCACCCACCAGCGCTTTGTACAGGGTCACGAACCGAGGGGCGAACGGGCCATAAGGGCACTCGACCAGCTTCTCGCTTTTCCGCCACAATGACACGCGCTCGTTGATGAGCGCTGACAGGTCACCGTCTTCGGTGAGGACCACGATCTCACCAGGCAGGCGTTGGGCCAGATAGGTCAGCGTGTCATCCGCTTCACAGCCGTTGCACGTGGCCACCTGTGACCCCAGGTTCCGGAACGTTTCCAGCAACTGGTCCTTGCATGCGTTGAATGCTTCGTACTGAGCAGGGCAACGGGACGACCGACCTGACTTGTAGGTCGGCAGAAACGTCTTCCGACGCGCCAGCGAATCCTTGCCCTCGGTCACGAAGATGATGTCGATAGGAACGGCGTCGAGTTCCTTCAACGTGTAGACGATGGAGTTGATCGCATTGTCCAGGCCATAGGCCGCGCTGTTCACGTAGGTTGTCTTGCCCTCGTGCTCCACTGATTTTCCGTACTCTTCGTCCTTGCCGACGAGCAGCGCTCGCCACAAGAGACTGGACGTATCCACAAGCAATCTCATCGCGACATCCTTTCCGTAATCCGTTTGAAATTCCACCATGAGATACCCACGAGGTCGGCGAGCAGGTAGCCGGCGACCAGCGGGGCACACAGGAACTTGG